>Ga0181568_10000689_pt1 | contig 30424 bp, 24 predicted proteins | sample 101ome_20_FD_133758 | JGI IMG/M metagenome (GOLD analysis project Ga0181568, IMG submission 133758) | Coastal salt marsh microbial communities from the Groves Creek Marsh, Skidaway Island, Georgia - 101404AT metaG (megahit assembly) | ecosystem: Environmental > Aquatic > Marine > Intertidal...
CGTGGTTCTATGGATAACCTCAACATGATGGCAGGTTCGATTGGACAAGCAAAGGTTCGTGGTAAGCGTCTCGAACGTGGATACAACGACCGTGTCCTTCCTCACTTCAAGCGCGGTGGACGTGGTGCTCAAGACCGTGGATTCATTTCCGGTTCATTCAAGCGTGGTCTTGAACCAACTGAGTTCTTTATGCTCTCCGTTTCTGGTCGTGAATCTCTTGTCGATACTGCTGTCCGTACCTCAAAGTCCGGTTACATGCAACGACGACTGATCACTGCAATGGACGATTTGAAGGTCTTCAACGACGACATGCTCTCTGTCCGTAACACTGCGAACCGGATCATTCAGTTCTCCTACGGTGAGGACGGAATCGATCCAAGCCGTGGTGTCCACGGTGCTGCATTCAACATCGATGTCATCATCGATGGTGCTCTAGGTACTGATGGTGGTTCGAAAATCACTCGAGAAAGCATCGAACGTGAAGAGACTGAAGAGGATCTTGGAGCATGGGATGATGTCGAAGAATTCCACGATGGAGGTGACGTCTGATGGTCGTTAAGAGTGCAACCAAGAAGAAGCTCATGGATTTGGGTATTGCTGAGAATTTTGCTCACACCCTCGCCAACGATCGAAAGTGGGACGATGTCAAGGTACTCTCTGCTCAAGACATCGCTCAAGTTTGTGAAACGGACTCTGAAACTGCAGGTTCCATTCGAGACACCATTGAAGGCGCCTTGAAGAAGAATCGAGCGGCTGGTTCCGAAGCAACGGGCCCAACAACAAACGTTCGCCTCAAGCGACGTGTTGGTACTCGAACACGCTCCCGTGCCAAGACTGCAGCAGATTTGGATTCGTACAATGTTGACAAGAAACTTCGTTCCTTTGATGATGAACTTGCAGACGATCCGGTTTACAAGTCTCTGAAAGCTGCGATTGATGATCTCGGTACGAACCGTTTCAGTGACAAAATCATCCACGATATGACTGTCGCAATTCACGAGCGAAACCTCAAGAAATTGACCAAGAAGCAAGCGACAGCCGTTGTTGCGGATGCGTATGCTGCACTTGACAAAGCGAGTATCGATCCATTCGAAGCTGCTGGAATTATTACGGCCCAGTCCATTGGTGAACCAGGTACACAAATGACCATGCGTACGTTCCACTATGCGGGTGTTGCAACGGTCAACGTCACTCAAGGTTTGCCACGTATTATTGAGATTGTTGACGCTCGAAAAGTTCCGAGTACACCAACCATGATCATTCGATTGACGGACGATAAGAAAAACTCGAGTGATGAAGCTCAGAAATTGGCTGCAGCACTCGAAGTTACTACAACCTTCAACATCGCGAACATTGAAACCGACGTTGCACAACGTCGTCTTGTTTTGAAACTCAACAAGGGTCAATTGAAGCAAAAGAACATGACTGGAATGGAAGTCAAAGACAAGCTCGAGCGTGCACTCCGAACAATGGTACAAACTGACAAGGAAAAGAATCCAAGTGTCTTGACCATTATTCCAGGTGTTGCGAATGAAGAGGATCTCAAGGATCTCCAAGAGAACCCACCGTCCTATACCATGCTGCTTCAACTTGAAGAGAAGATTCGTGATCTTCGTCTCAAGGGCGTACCTGGTATTGAACGTGCAAACGTCCAATTTGATGACAAGGAAGGAGAGTACTATCTCTCGACCATCGGTTCCAACTTGTCGCGTGTCAGTGAAATCGAAACCATTGACCGTTCTCGAACCTATACCAACAACATCATCGAAATTTTCGATTATCTCGGTATCGAAGCAGCACGTCAAGCCATCATCAACGAACTTGAGTCAACTCTGCTCAGTGCACGTCTCGAAGTCGACGTCCGCCACCTGCTTATGGTCGCAGACGTCATGACTTCTGAAGGTGAAGTACGAGCAATCGGTCGACACGGTGTCTCTGGAACAAAGCACAGTATTCTTGCTCGTGCAGCGTTCGAAGTTACCGTCAATCACCTCCTCAAGGCAGGTATCATTGGTGAGACAGATCGTCTGACTGGTGTTGCTGAGAACATCATTGTTGGACAACCAATTTCCCTCGGAACGGGAAGTGTTGAGTTGTTCTACATCCCTGAGGAATGATTCCAACCATGAGAAACACATGTGGAGAATGGAGGAAATGAAATGGATCTAAGCCGACAACTGAAAACTGCAATTGCAACCGGAAGCCTACTGTTTGGACAACGTCAGACGCTTGATGCGTGTGCTCGTGGAGACGCTCGACTCGTTCTCCTCGCAGCAAATTGCCCAAGCGACTACATCGATGACTTGCGTGCTCGTCACCCAGAAGTGACCGTTCACCAAGCACCTGTTGTCAACCGTGAACTCGGTGTTGCTTGCGGTAAACCGTTCAGCATCTCAACGATTTGTGTACTTGATGCTGGTGACAGCGAATTGTTGCAACTCGACGATAACCTTGCTTGAAGAAGCGGCACGACAAATGAAAGGCTTGATGTCTGTTAAGGGCATAGCCATGTTATGCGCACACGCCTGAACGCACTGTTGCCGATTTTCTTGATTACCATCATGCTTGGTTCTGTGGCTCTACCACAGTTTTCCAACTTCGATCAAGGTACTCAAGATCTTACAGACGAGCCCGTATTTTTTGAAACCTCTGGGCGCTCTTCGACCACGTTGCTTGCAGCTGGAAGTGGTGCGAACAATGAGGATGGAGAACACATCGCAGCCCTTCCAAACGGTGGATGGGTTGTCGGTTCCGAATTCAATTCAACCTTGACCTATGGTCAGCAAACCCTCCAACCAACCTCGCCATATCCTGCGCTTGGTGTATCAGCAGGCGAGTTTTTCCTCGGCATTACTGACGACAAAGGAACGTGGACAAAACTCGTTGGTGCTGACCATAATCAAGGAAGTGGAGCGATCTCATACCTCACGGATGTCGCTATTGGCATGGCCGGTGAAATCTTCATTTCTGGCTATTTCTATGGAGAAACTGCCTTCGGACCGCCTGGACCAAACACCATCATCACGAATCTCAATTCCGGATATCACTACGAAGGATTCGTAGCCAAAGCTGATCCAATGGGCAACTGGATGTGGGCATCGAGTTTTACCACATTGGTCAACGGTACTGGCGAATTCAGTGAAACATCCGCTCTTGCCGTTGACATGATGGGCGACCTCTTTGTGACTGGTGAGTTTAGTGGTGAGACGAACTTCGGTGGAGTTAGCATCAATGTAACCAGCCGTGATGTCTTTGTCGCCAAATTTGATGGGAACATGGGAACGTTATCTTGGGTCATCAATGGCGGTGGCATCGGAACTGACCAAGTCTTCGATATGGCAGCTACACCGTCTGGAGGTGTTAAGTTGGCAACCATTACCGATGGCGTATCTCAATGGGGTACGAACACATACATTGCAAATGGAAACGTCGATGCAGTCATTGTCGAAATCGATCCAAACGGTGCCACAATCGGTACAACCGGTATAGGAACCAGCAATCAAATCACAGCCGTATTGCAACTCCATGTTGATGGTAACGGTGATACCTACATGTCTGGTACGTTTGATGGAACGATTTCGAGTGGTGGATGGACAGCAACCTCGAGCTACGGTGGAAATGATATTTTCATTGCCAAGACCGCAAGCAACCCGGCCAACAGTTGGGCTTTAGTCTCTGGAACCAGTGCGTTCGACGAGCCACAAGGTCTCGCAGTGACTTCTACCGGCGCCGTTGTTTTCGGTGGTTATCTTACCTCGACATTTACCGTAGGTTCCAAGTCCATTTCGAATTCCAACCACGATGGGTTCGTTGTTGGTCTATCGAACGCCGGTGCCGTGAATTGGATCGAGAAGATTGGAGGTACACAGTACGATTACGTTTGGGCAATGGCTGTCAACAGCAGTGATTATGTTGGAGCAGCAGGTTCATTCTCAGGTTCGATGACGCACAAAGGCGTTTCAGTATCTTCCGGTGGAGCACGAGATGTGTTCGCATGGATCTTTGATCCATCAGGATTAATCGATACCGATGGTGATGGTGTCCTTGATTCCGCACCTGACAACTGTCCTACCGTGGCAAATTCGGATCAAGCCAATACAGACGGTGATTCTGAAGGTGATGCTTGTGACGCTGATGATGATAACGATGGACTAACTGACAACTTCCCAGACAACTGTCCACGTAACGGTGAATTCAATTGGACCAGTTCCAGAGATTTCAACGATCCAGCTTCCTCGACTGATTGGGACAATGATGGATGCAAGGACGATACCTCAGAAGATACCGATGATGACAACGATGGTGTCCTTGATGTTGACGATTTGTGCCCTCGAACAACCTACTCTCCTCCTCGCCCAACTTGGGTTTCTGATTCAACCACAGACATCGATGGTGACGGATGTCGAGATTCTGATGAAGACTTGGATGATGACGGCGATGGATTCGAAGATGCTGCAGATGACTGTCCTACCATTGTTGGGACCTCGACCCTCGGTACCGATGGTTGCTTGGATTCAGATGGTGACATGTGGTCCGATAGCACAGATGACTGTCCAACCGAGTACGGTAACTCAACAGAAGGTGGATTGAACGCATGTCCAGACATCGACGGTGATGGCTGGGCTGATTCAATCGACGATATGCCAATGGATCCAACTGTATGGAGCGATACGGATGATGACGGCTATGGAGACAACCTTGGAAGTACACCAGCAGATGCTTGTCCAGACACGCCAGGTACCTCGACTCTTGATCGCTATGGGTGCGTCGATGCTGATGGCGATGGTTATTCCACACCAACGCAAGGTTGGGGCGTAGACAGTGGAGCCGACGCTTTCCCAAGTGATGCAACACAATGGGGCGACTTCGATGAGGACGGTTTCGGTGATAACTATGGAAACACCTCATGGATTGATCGACCTGAGAATTGGGTTGGTACTTACATGGATGGTGCACAAGATCAAGACGCATGTCCAATGCAACCTGGAACAAGTTGGCAAAACGGAATTCTTGGCTGTCCAGATTCTGATGGTGACGGCTGGTGGGATGTGCAGGACGCTTTCCCTGGTGAGCCAACCCAATGGTCCGATGTTGATGGTGATGGATATGGTGACAATGAAAGCGGTGTGAACGCAGATGCTTGTCCGAACATTGGTGGAAACTCAACAGTTGACCGGCTCGGTTGTATCGATACTGATGGTGATGGACGTTCCGACCCTGAGTTGACCTGGACTGTTGTCAATGGTGGTGATGAATTCCGTCTTGACCCGACACAATGGTTTGATACTGATGGTGATGGTTTTGGTGACGAAATTGATGGGTTTGAAGGAGATCAATGTCCGGATGTTTACGGCCTCTCCTTTAACGATCGGTTCGGTTGTCCTGACACCGACCGAGATGGTTGGTCTGATCCTGATGCTAATTGGACTCTTGAAGACGGAGCAGATGCGTACATTGACGATCCACTGACTCACATTTACGTTGAACCGGTTGTTGTTGAGAGTGAGGAAGAGAACTTCTTCACAAGTCCATTGATGCTTGCTGTTTATGGAGTTGTAGTTCTTGTTCTCGCAGGACTTGCATTCATGATGACACGTGGTGGTTCGAAGGGAGATCTCGACCAGTTTGCACAAATTGGTATGCAACAACCAATGGGGCAACAACAAGTCATAATGCCAGTTGCTCAAGCAAATCCGTACCAGCAACCTGTTCAAACACAGACATATGCACAAGCAGCTGCACCGCCACCTGTCGTTCAACCAGATCCTGCTATGGAGTATTACAACGGACTTCTTTCACAGGGATACACGCCTGAGCAAGCCTCGATGTATACGAAGCAATATTTCCCTCAGTTTAACAACTAAATTTTGCTCTTGTATAGCAAAGGGTAGCGTCTGTATCGGCCCACTGAATCCCCTTTGTATCAGGAAATAAAATGCAAAGGGGTTTCGGATAACCCCTTGCAACCTATCCGAATCAATTTGTCGACACAAGCGTTTCCTTTCAATCTAAACCATCATAATCATCTTGGAAACCCTCAGGACTGCCTGAGGATAACTTAGATTCAGATAACCCAGTAATATAAGCAGAAAGCCCAAAATAGCCCAATAAATTAAGAGGTCCTCCAATACCGATTCCGATTAATACAGCACCTGATTTATTATCACCTGCCATCGTAAAAAATCCATATATTCCAAAGCCGAAAAAGAGAAGCCCAACTAAAGTACAAAAAAGAGGGAAAAATAAACCATACTCACCAATATAATCCCCCGTAGTTCGAGAGTATACTTTTCGTACAAATCGCCTTTTCTGTGTTGAGTTATCGCTATCATGTAATGAATCAGAAGGACCAAAAGAAAAATCTCTATCTTGCCATGAATCATTCATTGTAATCCTTGACTCCTATCAGCCCCTTTGTATAATGTTTAGCCCAACACCCTTCCGATACCCACACGTGAAAGGGTTGTTGAAAGGGTAGGGTCGTATATGACGGACTGCGAACCCATGCATTCGTCTGTAATGTTTACAAGGGTGTTATGGTGAAGCCCCTTGTTTCATATGATTATTAATACTCACAACATATGGGTATCGTATGGTAGAAGGGGATGAGGTTCAAAATGACGTTATTCCCTTAGGAAATGACGATGAAGAAATGACTCCTAAAGAGGTCGCGATTCTCATTGGCGCAATTTTATTGATTGTCGGACTACCAATTTCCATTTCCATCTACATGGGATGGGCGTGGTATTTTTGTTGTTCACTAATGATTTTACCTTGGACTCTGGTTTCATTGTACAAAGAATTGAGAGAATACACCGTTGAATTGTGGAGAGGAAAGTGGTGGGTTGGGGGGATTATCATCTGTCTGATCCTTTTCGATATTTGGTTCTACTACCAAACTGGTGAGAGTATCTTTCTGTTATTTTTTGAATTAGTCAAGAACTATATTTCAACTGGTGAAGTCTGAAGAACAGGTTGTTGAACTGAAGGGCCCCCCTTGTAGTCCTATACGACATAGAGGGTACCCTCGTATTCGCCGGCAGTTAGGTGGGGTACCCTTATGGATGGTATTGTTCATACCCAGCATTCCGTTTGTTCATTATCCTAAATTAAGAAAATATTAAACATAAATCCTCAAGTAGAATTTCATGAACCAGGTGCCTGAAGAAGGTAAATCAAAAAGCAAATTGTTGGTGTTTTTGATTGCTATTTTCCTTGGGCCAGTGGGTATTCACAATTTTTACCTTGGCCGTTGGAAGAGAGGATTCATTCAATTTGGACTTGTTTTCTTAACGTTTGGAGCAGGGGTTTTTGTCACCATTCCCTGGGCGTGGATAGAAGCGATTGGGATTTTAGTCGGGAAATATTCAATGGAGCCAAAGAAACAAGAGCAAACAGCTCAGAATCAAGAATCACACCACTCTCAAGAAATTGAAGTCAGTGCGAGGAAAGAATACCTAATTGCAGTTCTACTTCTTTTACCTGTGTTGTTAATATCCATTCCTTTCTTTGGAATTCCTATTTTGTTTGCCGTAATATTCTATCTCTTTGTCGGAGGACTATGGAATAAGGTCACAAGGATATTCATCAAATCAGTTTTACCTCTATATGCCACTATTTTCAGTGGTGGGAAGAAATTCTTAATTCGATTTTCGGAGTATACGATGCCTCCTACGGAAACGCGCCCTGAGCTGTTTAGAGCGACTCGGAAACTGAGTTTAACAGCCATTTTTGTATTATTTTTCCTTATCAGTCTCATCGCACAATCAAATCTATCAATGGTAACCGAAGGAAACATACCAGATGCTGTTGTTTGCGATGATGGAACCATCGACCTCATCGGGTTATGTGATGATGGAAGTGATGGAGTCGTGTGTGATTCCGATTGCGTAATGGACAATACCGATGCAGTAGACAGAATCCTTGAGGCTTATGCTTCAGAGGAGATCCTTGTAGTTCTCCTTTTTGCACCTTTAATCACTATTCTGATAGCACCTATCTTAGTGCTGAGATATAGTTCACTTTCAATTGTGGACAAAAAGACTAGATCCATGAGTCCAATTGGAGAAAAGGCAAATGATTTGACAAATGTAGCTGCAGGGTTTGGCTCAGTTGTTTTATTCTTCCAAACGGCCTGGAGAATTTCATCTGCAGCCGCAAGAAATGGAAACATTGCTGAGGGGGTTGGATTTGTTGCGATGATATTGATATTCACCATCATCCTTGTACTTGCATTTTATCCACTTGTATGGCTTCCAATGCTGAAATTCACAAAATCTTTTGAATCACACGTTCTCCTTTTGGATAATTCACTCGTGGAGAGCAAGGGTATTGAGGTACATCAATTGACATACGAAAACAACGAGTTGAGAATTGCACCAGTTCATCAAACCGGCCAACAAAATTTGTTCCATTCAGAAGAACCAATCAACAATGAGGTTCAGTCTATTTCACTTGAGCATGTGGAGGCACCGTTGATAGATCACGGACCCCCCCTAGATGCCATTTCGAATAACAGAGACGAGCATGGGTTTGAATGGATTGTCCACGGAGGAAACAATTACTACAGGAAGTCCGGTACAACAGGTCAATGGATGAAGTATGAAAATTGATCCATGATGGAAATGAACGCATTATGTTCACATGGGGCTTTGCTAACACCCTTCTACACGATTATCCTGTATTCATGGGCTTTCAGTCTGCCTTATACAACGCTACGGTTGTATTCGTATAGGGACACAATGATGGCCCTTGCATACAGACAATTTCAATTCTGTCGTTTTGAACTGAAGTTAAATTTCCAAAACGAGTAACATCTTATTGTACAATTTCCTAGGCTTATTTATGGCATCTTACCACTCTTCCAATTTTGAAAAAATGTTCATGGCTGCAATAGATGACTCAAAAACCAAACAATTCAAAATTTGTACGGCATATACAAGGTCCTCATACATCAAAACTTTTGATTCAATGATCAAGGACCCAAATGCAAATTTTAATAATAAGTTAGGGCAATTTCTAGTAGGTGACCCTCTTGGCCATTCGAGTGAAGAGAGAAAAGAATTATTCAAAAAACTGGGAAAAAAAGTCCTCTTTTGTAACTCAGTGAAATTTAACAAAGTAAATGGAACATTTAATTCTATTATTCACAGCAAGATAATCGTTGGATATGACAAAAACAAACAGCCGATATGGGCAATTGTAGGGTCATGCAACTTTACCAGTGGTGGAATTGGTGGGAATAATGAAGAATCCATGTTGTATATTGATGAAAAACAACTTGTGACAAAAATCAATACACATTACGACCGAATCGCAACAATGTGTGAACCGTTGGCCGCACTTAATCTAGACAAAATAAACGTTGAAAAAACGGATGCGGGATATTCATTTACCTTGAAGTCAAAAAAGAATCAAGCAATTGATCCTATTTTCATAATTTTTGTTTTAGTTGAAAATGAAGATGAATTAGAAAGAATCAAAAAATTCCCCTCTGTAATGCTCGATTGTATTGGGCCAAGTGAGTTGCATGAAAGCACAATGGATGGCCGTTATAGGCCATTTTTATTGGTTTTTGTTGATAACATGAAGATTGAAAAAATAGAGAGACTTTTGGTAAGATATGGTGTTACTAATGCTAGTGTTTCAGTAGTTAGAGGGGCAGCCCCCTATTCTGGATCTGCGCAGGGTTTTGTGAGATATACTGACAATACAATTGCAATTTTTGATCAAAAAAGGGTGTTCGACCCAGACACTCAACATTCACAAGGAATACCATTCATAGATAGGGCATCAACTAGCGACTTTGACGACATAGTGAGAAGCGGTCCAAAGAAAATTAAAATGACTAAAATTATCAATAAGTTCCTAGGAATTACTAATTCAATTGAACTTCAAAATGCACTTGGTTTGGTATCCACGTCTAAGAAAACACCAGTTGCTCAAATCTCGAAAGATTTTCTGAGACACTGTCCTCATAACCAGCAAATAAATCTTAATGAGATAGTGGAACATATCAATAATCTCGAATTCAAATCAGTGGATGGGAAGGTCGGTTACATAGGCGAAGGGGATGTGAAAGGAGCCGACCTGCACAGAATGTTTGAATTCAAGCTTAAATCGGAGTCTTTTCAAGAAGTGTCGATGAGTATGGATGAACTAAAGGAAGGATATGGCGGAAAATTCTTCCTTAACATAAAATCTGCTGCTAACATAGACAAGTTGTGAATATACTTGATGTTCGGTGCAAACGCTCACACTTCTATCGTATACCATATGCATACATGGCCCCCCCCTTGAATCATTCCGCCTATACACATGGGCTTGCTATGGGCCATTCACAACGCTACCGTTGTTGCCGCCCACATACACAACGGCCCCCCTTGTGTATGAGGGGGGGTAATCTCAAAATAAGAGTGTGAAAATCATTTGTTATGAAAGCGAAGTTTCTGGTCACTATTTTGCTAATTTCATTGATACCCCTTCCATTAACAACTGCACAAGTACCAACAGCATCAGTTAGTATAACTTGTTTAGATGACGACCTTAGTGTTACATCGTTGTATAACTTCTCCTCAACTGATAATTCAATCATTTATTCTCCAGAGATTGATGATGTTCGATGTACGGTTTTAAACCCGACTCAGTATATGGAAAGGGTAACGATCTCCACATCAACAAATTATCCTGTTTCACTTGTTTCAACCGAAGAAGTATACGTCGGACCAAACAGTGAGGAAGAATTCTCAATTTTTGTTTCGCTAGATGAAAACTTTCTAGAAAATTACTCGTTGACAGATGAATATTGGTTTTACACAAACGCAAGTGTTGCTGAAATTGGCGGTGTACCACCACTAAACACTGCCACTGACTCCAATATCGTAACTCAGGTCGAAAGCGAAAACCAAACAACCTGTTCGGACTGTTTCATCCTACATCACGTCCTTGCTGGTTCGAAAATCGGGATGATGGCTCCAACCTATTCTGGGGATTTGTACGATGGAGAATCATGGAAAAGTTTCAATTCAGATGATGCATTTGATACCAGTTTAGTTACTCCATTTTCAACTGCATGGGCCGCATTGCAGTTTATGGATTTGAACTGTCCATATTGTCGGCAAGCGGCATCTGAGGAGATGGTAGATTGGGTTGATCGATTTGACCCGTCGAACCGTAGTCAGGGAAGTCCAAATGTTGAGATTACGACTATTGTTTCCGACCTAATTTCAATCATTGAATACAGTTTTGCCGTTACTGATGCTGCAGGATCACCAACAGCTGCCGGTGGCGAAGACCTAGTCTACGTCGCTATGGACATGGGAGCCAATTTGCAATGGGACTCAATTATCGTACAGATGTCTGCTGGTGGAGCTTACACCGAGTGTACCAACCCTGACCAAACCGCTGACACTGGATGTGCGGTTTCTGACAATGGCGACGGAAAGTGGGCCTTTGGAGAAGAAGTCACAGTCAGTGAAGGATCAGATGACATCTGTTCCACTGCCTGCACCGTTCAGATAAAGATACTGCATCGTGTAACAAATGAGCTAATCTTTGAATCAACTACCCACAGTGTGGCCTTTGAGGGTACTACTTTCCCAAGTAACAAGTCTGGTATTCAAGAGTTCAAATCACTGTACAATCACAATCATAATTACATTGACGACCTTGATAACGATAATTTGGATTCTTGGCAAATTCAGGGAGTCCCTTCATATGTGCTTATTCAACCAAATGGAGTTATAGCCTGGGAGTCTAAATCAACATCAATTCTAACAGGAGTTGGTTGGTCTGCTTCACAACAGAAACCAGTATTCTTAGAATTATGTTCAGAGATGTGCATGTTAGATGATGCTATTGAAGAATTGGTGGATGTCTTTGATATCCTCGATTCTGATGGTGATGGAGTTCCTGATGCTGATGATGTATTCCCATACGACTCAAACGAGACAACGGATAGTGATGGTGATGGAGTAGGTGATAATTCTGATGCATTCCCTGATGATCCGAGCGAGACCCATGATGATGATTCGGACGGGGTGGGAAACAACACTGATGCATTCCCACAGGACGAAAGTGAAACGCATGACGATGATGGTGATGGCATAGGAAACAACTCAGATGCTTTTCCACAAGATGCAAATGAAACGATGGATTCTGATGGAGATGGTGTAGGGGACAATGCAGATCCTGAACCTAACAATCCAGACGTACGAACACCTCAGGATATCAGTGTAGAAATTAGTGATACATCGAGTTATATTCTTGCTGGAGCTATAGTTTTCCTTGCGTTGGTTATTTTATTTGTTAGACGTAAGGAACCTCCGCAAGTGATTGATTCATCCTCTTATGTCTCACAAGATACAATGTGGAACGATGAGAATTGAACTTGAAAATAATTGATTTGGTAGTGTTTACAAGGGTTAGCCATAGACCCCTACGATTCATTTTTCTCATACACAAGGGTTTGCAGCGGGCCATATTGAAGCCTACCCTTTTGATTGCAGACGAATACATGGGCTCCCATGAATACGGGAAAATAATCTCAGATCGATAGATTACAGAGAATATTCTTGTTCGTGCTCAATTGAGCAAATTTTTATTATTCGCTCGTTAAATGAGTCTATTGAGACTACTTGGGAATGGTTTTTCTCATGAAAAATCATGGTTACAACCTTGTTACTGTAAGGGTTTCACGCCTGTAACTCATCATACTGTTCATTAAATAGCAGATGACAATGTTCAACCTATGCACAAACTAAAACCGCTCATGATTACCTTGATTTTTTTTCTTGGCTCGACGTTGCCCATGATGGCAGCGGCAGACAACGATAGCAACTCGAATAATTCTACAGGTGCGAATCCCGAAGTGACCATTGGATTTGGAAACGTAACCAACGACACCTTGGTGTTCACCATGGACACCTCGGTGGATGTGTACTACTACCAAGTCACAATGAGTTGGGATGTAGGTGCAGTCTACTGCAACATCGAAGGTACCGGTGGCCTCTCGGAAGCTGCGAACTTGTTCGTCAGCGTCCTTTATGCTGGATGTTTGACAACAGGGTACTATTACGGTGCCCAGGGAGAGTACCATATCCCTTCAGGCAGCAACGGCACGCTCACATCGATCTACTATCAGTCAGTCAGCTCGGAAGTATGCATGGGGAACGCGACGTACGCTGTTCTTGACGCAAACGATGAACTCGAAATACGAAACGCAACTGTCGACCCGAACGATTGTTTGACCTTTACGAGGTATGAAACGGACGATGGGACCGATGTGTGGTTCGTTCTTGACGAAGACAGTAATGATGAAGGTGACAGTGAACCAGAGGAAGAGGATATTGTTGATGACAGCCTTTATCGGTTCAATGAAAATTTGTCGGTATTGGAAAACTTCGAAAATTTTGAAAATTTTTCCATTCTCATGGAGGCATTGAATCTCACAGGACTACTAGATGATTTGAGCCCTAGCAACACACCACAAATGGGTTGGACAATTTTCGCTCCGACTAATGACGCATTTGAAGCAGTAGGGTTTGAAATTGATCTCTTTGACACGGAAGAAGAAATCGCTACATTACGAGATATCTTACTATATCACGTCTCGTTTACTGGGCCGTGGGGTCTCGCCCTTTCTTGTCCGTACTCCCTCGATTGGATGGCAATGGCCAACGGAGGTTATGACGATCCCAACGACTACAGCACCTGGAATCAAACGGTTCTTGTTGAGAACGATTGCCAAGACATTCTCGTCAACAGAGAGGCTACGGTCATCGATGCTGACAATCGAGTCTATGGTTATGAATACAACGGAGTTGATGGTTATCCTTTCAACAATCAACTTCCACAAGGCTGGGCAATTGCTGAGGACAATGGCATGATCCAGGTCATTGATACATTGCTTATCCCGGTTCAGTACCGCCAACCGGACGTACCGTTTGTGTTCGCTCCTGAAGCTAACGATGAAGATGTCTCAGAAACCGATGAAGAAGAGAGCCCCGTAGAAACCGAGACAGGCGAGGGCGACGAAACGGAACCTGAAGAAGGGAACAGCGACGTAGTCGAAGAGGAGATGCCTGTTGAATGGGAATGTATGGACGGAACGTGGATTGACGCTGATCTAATTGACGATGGAAAGTTCGATTGTCCGGACGGAACCGACGAGTACACTCCATTTGTTGAAGAAGTTCAGGAAAGTGAGGAGTTGTCCGAAGAAGAGATTGTTGAAGTCGATGAAGATGAAACGGAGCAAGATCTGGAAAGCACATCTGCAACGGTAACAGGCGACATTAGCAAGGACTCTGGCATCAGCACTACAGAAGCAAATGATGGTGTTCAGACTGAAACCGAAGAGCAAGCATCCAATGACCGTTACATCTTGATAGGGGGACTTTTGAGTTTCTTCGTCCTCATCGGCATCCTCCTCGGAACAGTGGCGGTATCGAAAAAGGAAGAAGTCATGTTGTCCACGGTCTTCGATGAAGGTGGCGTTGACATAAATGAACTACTAGGTCTGCTCGGACGTTCAAAAATGCTCAAGGTGATGCATGTCCTCAACTTGCATGGAGAAGGTATCCGATTCACAGAGCTGAAGACCAATGTAGACACTTCAGCAACCACCCTTTCCCGACGTCTCGGCGAATTGGAGGAATTCGGTCTCGTGTCTCGAACGGAACTACCAACGGTTCCCATGACGGTCATGTACCGATTAACGGATGCAGGTCTTTCTCTCATGCCACGAGTAGAGGGCATGTTTGAGTGGGCGTTGATGAACGGGCAGCAAGATGACTGAAGCAGTTCAGACATAAGAGATCAGCATGGTTCGTATCCACCATTGACACAACGGATGGGTCATGGCTGATGCATATTCAGATTACCAAGAGAGCAAACGACATCACCTCTTTGGTTCGAAAGGATAAAAACTGTAAATTGATGCATTTATTTCACCTCATGTCAGAATCGGGTATTGGACTGAGCCTCAGGGCTGGTGCTCTTTTTTTCATCATTGTCTCTTTGGTCGTATTTTTCATCATGACGGTGGGTTGGACTGGTTATATCAACCTAGTAACAATCCTTATTCTTGCAACAGCGACGACATATCTGGTCGGAGGGGCGGTTGTCCTCCTGCGTAACGATAGAGTAGGTATGTTGTCGATTTTTATTATCAATATACTCGTATTCATCCTTCTTGCGGCCTTTTTCTTGTTCTACATGTATGGATACTTCACGGATCCTTGTTATCTCAACCCTGCCAGTTGCGATGACCAATTAACAGACAGTCCCTTAGAATTGAGGGCTATTGGGGTCTGGACAGGAGTTCTTGCGGTGTTTACATACATGTCTTGGCGACTGCTGCGAGGTCACAGGACCAACGAGAACAATGGATTCAATGGATGACCGTAATATGAATTTCTTCATCAAATTATCAGATGGGCCCTTTGATGTGATGCCGACTCATAGCCTAGTCTCTAGTTATGCCCTTTACACAGTTTACTCGTCCCATTAAATTCAGTATTTACAAGGGAGCCGTATTAATGCAGGTTCTGCCATCATCGATGCCGAGTATAGTGTTCTTCAGTCGTATGTTCTTCTTGTCCACAGATTTCACATTTAGGTATCTGGCCAAAAGCAGCCTTGATCTCATATTCCATCTCTAGTTGTTCTTTATGTTGTAAGAACTTTGGAAAGACTGTTCGTTTGAGTATCTCATAGATGATGATCCAACCAATACATAGTCCAAAACAAATTTCTAGGTACATTTCTTTTCCCTTCGCATTTCTTAGAATGTCATTCATTGGTTTTCATCTGAGGCCATTTCAGAATGGTTTCCTGACTTTGGAAATAGAAAGAATGGCAAGATCAAACCTGCTAGAATCATAAAAATTCCCCAGTTCGCTTCTTTGTCTCCCTCTGCTCCGAATGGGTTGTAAATTACATTAGCAACCATACGAATTCCAAAGAGGACAAGCATTGCGCACAAAACGAACCAAAACAGTCTAGGAGTTCGATTGTACCTAAACTCAGTCATGTTAATACTTCGAGAAGGCGATCTTGTTCAGCAGCCATTCGTAATTCCATGGCGATTCGTCGGCCACTGGACATTGGCTTTCGCCAAAGGGCGTTTCCGTATGGATGTCCGACATTGACGTGAACGTTGGTGCCTCCGCCCAGACGAGGTGCAACATCGTAAATCCAGTAGTTCATATCCTTGTCAATGCACGTTTGGAGACAGAATGGACCGATGATTCCAGGATTGTAATGTTCCTTGCTGGCTTTGATGAATTTCTCTCCAAGTTCAAACGCCTTCTCGAGCAATGATTCGCGAATGGTTGCCGTATTGTGGCCAACAACGGTCATCTCTGGAATCTTTTGATGCGCAGGCATGGTCATCTGTTGTGGAGCTGGCAATCGAACGTGCCCATCCAGGGATGATTCAAATCGCCAGTCAACACCGAGAAGTTCCAACTTCTCTCCTTCATCGGCTAGTGGACTGTAGAAGAAGTTGAGGTTGAAGACTGGTCCGATCACGTACCGTTCGATTCGTGCACCATCAAGGGAGGCTTGATCGATGATACCATCCTTCAGCAAAACTTCGGACTTCTCCTTGTATTCCTCATAGGATGCACAGGTGAAGAAACCGCGTTCCAACTTCTTTTGTGCATGATGCAATTTAACAATAACAAGGCAATCAATATCTTCAGGATTTTCAATGGCTTCAGGATAAGGAAGTCCTGCCTTGTCGAGAATCCAGTAGTAATCCTGCTCTTCTGTTCGCTCCTCCATTCGCAACATGTTTCGAGAACCAAAGAGTGGAACTTTGAATTTGTTCTCAACATCCTCAATTGATGAATAGGATGTGAATGATCTGTTTGGAATGTAAACAACATTCCTCTTTCGCATTTCAACCTGCATTGATTCATTCATGACATCATTAAACGATGGCATAACGATTGCCTTGTCAACCATGCCCCGAAGAACGCGTCCAGAGCTGGAACGTTTTGTTCTGAAATAATCCGCATAGGTCTTGTGTCGACCTTCCTGGCAATAAGCAACTGTAGGGAAACCTTCCTCGATTCCTCCATCACAAATATCCAATGCTGAATGTGAAGCAGTCATCCCGATTCGGAGTTTCATCCGGTCGTATTCTTCGATGATTTGTGCAATGTCATCACGTTGCAGCATGGTTCTCAACTGCCTCTTGTCAATCTCGGTCTTTGATACCATCGATTCGACACTATCAGTCAAAGCGTTGCAATTCCATCAATTCCTCGGTTGTGAGGGTATCTCCGGACATCAACTTGCTCATCAAATCCTGAACTTCAACACGGGCAGTTGGGCGCTCACCTTCACCAGCTTCAGCACTGCGTCGGGCTCGCATCATGTCCTGTATTGAGTGGAGGCATCGTAGAGATACAATGTAAAAGCGATGAGCCTTGTCAGCTTCTTGCTTTGTATTTCGCAATTCTCGGTGCTTGGAGTTTGCACGCTCACGCTGCTTACTGACTTCCTTATCCCATTGAATCATCAAGTCGTGTGCCTCTTGTGCTGCAGCAGCGGCTTCTTGGACAGCTTGATGCGCATCATCATGCTCCTTTCGGGCAGCTTTGAGGGCCTCATCTTCTGTGGAATCATTGTCTGAAGATGCTTGATCTTTCTTCATCTGTCGAATCTTTGCATTAAGTTCCTTCAAACGCTTCATGACTTTGCCTTCGTTCTTACCAGTGTGTTCTCCTCGCTCAAACTCACGCTCAAGTCTGCTGAACTCACGCTGGAGTGATTGGAGTGTAACTGGGCGGTCGCGGCGTCCACGTGGTCCCCGTTCAGCAGGCTTTTCCTCAGGTTGGTCTGCTCTCAACCTGTCACGGATCTCTGAAACCTTCTGGCTTGCTTCGTTTCGTACACCTTTCTTTTCTCGAACAACCTGGTTCATTTGCTCACGAACTTGCTTTTGCTGGTCCGATAGTTGAATCAGTTCTCGAACTTCTGAATTGAATTCGTTTCGTTGTGAGACCAGTTCCTTTGTCTTCTCGTTCCAAGAATCTCGCTCTTCACGGTACTGCGTGGCTTTTCCGTCAAGGATTGAGCGTCGTTCTTCAAAGAGTTGCTTGAAATCATCCATGGTCTTCACTCTCGTTCTGTGGCACAGTTGGATATGCTACATCCGACCGACCTACCACGCCCATATAACCCCTTCACTCCGTTCGATAGATGGATGAGGGGGAAATCGAGCGAAAGCAATGTTCAAATTCATCGAGGGAATATGAATAATCGGTGAGGAGATGCTTCTTGGTGGCATGCAAGGGATGGAACGCGTTGTACAGTCTGACTTTCATGCTCCCTACATCAGTTTAGTGACTGGGCCGCCAGGATCAATGAAGTCCTCATTTTGTTTGACGTTGCTTACAAATCACCTCGCCAGAACTGGTGAATTTGGCCTCTACTGTACAGTCGAAGAGACGGTTGACTCGCTCATGCGAGGTGCTTCAAGCCTCGGTTTGCAACTTCCAATGAACTTGCAAGTGACGGACTTTACGGAGCTTCGACGTGAAAATGAAGATATGGATTACCTCAAGTTCACTCGAAAGATGATCGAACACTTCAAGCAAACCCACGGTGATCGATTCACAACCTTTGTTCTCGACTCACTTGGAGCGATTTATTCACTTACAACCGTGGATGAGGCAATGCGAAAAAAGATGTTCGCATTCTTTGATTTCCTCCGCTCGATGAACCTCAATGTGCTCTTGATTACTGAGCGGAACCTCGGCAGTCATGCTGAACTGCAAGGTAATGAAGGGTTCCTCGCTGATGCAGTCATTAACATGGGCATGGATCATCGGAACGGGAAACTCGTTCGGACCATGCAAATCGAGAAGATGCGGCACGTCCGACATGCTATGGAAAAGCAAGCAGTGGATGTTGGGCCACATGGGCTGGTGGTCCTTGGTCCTCTATTCGATTGAGTTGAGCAAAAGATCAATCGCGCCCAAATTGACGCTCGCTTCCGATTGAATCAAGATGATTGTTGACTTGTTTGCGAAGAAGATAGCACAACCCTTCCGGCCAATCAGGCTCACTTTCTTCCTCTTGGAAAGCAAATTCTGAATGGATGAATGGTCAAGACCAGACGACGGATTCGCCTCATCAAGAACTTCAACAGATACAACGTGAGGAATCCGTCGTAGTGCATCGAGTGTTTCTTGCACAATTCGAACTCAATCTTTGGGTGTATCATTGTTTGGATAGCAATGGCTTAATTTGCCACGCATCATGTATCCCAATCCTTGACGATAATAGCCATGTAATTCTTGGACCACTTCCAAGCCTCTCCTTCTATAGAAAGAAATCCCGCCATGGTTTGAAGCCCGAACTTCCAATTGAACATGCTCAAATCCCTCAGACAACAGTTGGTCTGCCATAAGATTCCATGCAAGTGATCCCCAGCCTTTACCTCGCGCTCCTGCATCAAGTACAAACGAAACTATTCGAACAGTATCTTCCTTGAACGGCATTGTCCACAAGAGGCCTCGCAAGGATTCATGGGTGGATTGTTCTGAATCAAACAACATGAAGTTTCCATTCCAATCTGGGACAGGTAAGGAATGAATTGATCCAATGAAGTAATCTTCTCCGGTACCTTCGAGAAACAATTGTTGAATTCTTTTACTCCATTCCATGGAGAGTTGAGAGGGGGACAGGCCATGGCGCCATCCCTCGTTCAAAAATTCACTTCCTGGTTTCTTTACGTCCACGTTTTCGCCCTTGGCGGATGTCGATTCTCCGAGAAGGACGTTTCTTTGATTGTCGTTGTTTTTGTGGTTGCCTTTGCCCATCATTGGATCCAATGCTTGCAATTCCACCTTTGGAAAGTAGTGCATCGAGTTCGTTCAATGAGATCGAATCTCCACTCGATGCCTTTTGACGAACTTCGTTAATGTTCACTTCAGGTGCTCTGGGTTTTCGAGATCGTTGGTTTTGGTTCGGGCCACGCCGGTTTTGATTCTTCTGCTTTTTACTCGAAATACGCTGCCATGCCTCGAGACGTCCAATTTCACGACGGTATTCGTGTTTTGATGAATATTGTTTATTGATCGTTCTCTGAAGCAATTTGGCATTCTTTTGGAATTCTTTAACAGATTTCGGATTGAGGTGGATACCTTTCAGTGCTGGATTGCTTTCAGCGAGCTTGGATAACACATTTTCTTCTTGCTTCTTTGTCTTCTTCAAGGCACGATATTCTTGGTTCTGTTCTCTGCGAAGTCGAATGAATTCTTGATGAGCCTCGTTGGATTTAAGCGATGCCTCATACATTGCTTGCAACTCGAAGAAATAAGCAAAGTCTCCTTTTTCCACACCGAGATTTGGTGCATTGAACACATCGACTTCTGCAGTAAGTTTGTCAAAAATGCGCATCATTTCTTGTTTGATTCGCTTGGTTGGAATTGCAATCCTCTGATTGATACCATCTCGAACTTCCCGCAGTTCCTGAACTTTCATGCTCAGTGGTCGAAGTTCGGACAAAATTTGTTGGCGGTCTGATTTCACGTTCCGAGTTTCTCTTAGGCCACCTCGAAGGAGGTCAAGAAGTTCCTTCGAATTTTGACGCTCTTCAACAAGTTCACGAATCTGTGTTTCTACTGCTTCGAGTCCGCTTCGAAGATCATCAAGCCGGCTCGAGATTTCATCATCTGAGATACTTCTCAAATCATGGAAGAGGTCATCAGGCTCCTCATCGAGGTCGAAGACAGGTTCACAGATATCTTTCCATGACTTGCCTTCAACAAGCATTTCAGTGACTCGCATGAACTCGTTTTGGATGGACATCGCACCTTCTGCACGTACTACCCTCGACAAATCATGCTCATGGTTGAAAGGGTCTTCAATTGGCATGACATGTTCCATCCACCCGTCTTCTGCTCCGGTTACAACTTCAAGTGGCAGTGGACCAGTATGTTTCCATTTCTTCTTCTTGGTAGAGATTGCTTGGCCGTTTCGAATTGAAACAACCATCGATTCCCAATCCCATCGTGTTGCAAATCGGTCGAAGAAACTGATCAGCAAAGATGCAAGGGATTGGTCATTTGTTGTTGCATATGCATCATCGTTGAAACCAACCTCATAGGTCATTCCCTTGAATGAGAGTGGTTTGGATTCTGCGTTCTCTTGACGATTGGGCGCAAGGGGAGGTTGAACAAGTTGCGCATGTTGGATGCTTAGCAATGTCCACGCGTACGAGGAGAGCGTCCCCTCAAATGCATTGTTGATGCCTCGGCGACTCGCCCAGTATTTGACCATCTGAATCAATCGTTGGAGTCTTTCCTCTTGGGCGTAGGATTTTAGCATCATCGAGTTGTAAATGGCAAGTCGATTGTCAAGAGAAATGTCGACGTCCAAACCGGAACGTGGGTCTTTGAATTTGATGATAGGAATTCGCGCCTTAGGAATCAACTGAATGTCTTCCATACCTTCTTCGTGAAGAAGTCCGGATAGTTTTCTCAGAACTTTCTGAGGCGTCTTGTTCTTGAATGACAAACACAGGTCGAGATCGCCTGTGCCAATGGAGAGGTTGGTTACGCTGGAACCAAAAGCCTCCACGACTGCATTCTTACCAAATCGACGGAACAATAGGCTCGTTAGATGGTTTGTAAGTGATTCTCTACTTCGTGCCTTTGCATCTCCAATCTTCTTGATGACTTTGGACAATTCAGAATCAAGTTTTTCGATTTGATCTTCACCAATCGTTGTTAGATCCGAAACAGCAATGTCCTCGACAAGATGCTTGTAAAGGTAAGGCCAACGCTCTTGTTGTTCCTTGGAAAGACCAGTGGTCGTACAGACACTCACTCTTCTTCACCACCCTTTTCGCTTTGCTCTCGACGTTCTCGAGCCAGGGCACGAGTGGATTTTCCTCCATCACGAACACGTTGTGCATCTTGCATCAACTCATGGAAACCATCCTCAATGCAATTGTTCCAGAAATCGATACCTTGCTGACTTTCATCCAGTGCTTGGGCGAGTCGAGTTGTTCTGGCATCCGCATGCTTTCTCTTGCGCTCGTTCTCTATGTATGTGTCATGGAAGATTTGATTCTCATCGTGCAACTGGACCATGGCTTGGTGTGCTTTATCAGCTGTATCAAGGAGTCTTTTTGCATCTTCCCGCAATTCTTTCATTTTGTTGATCTCTGCAAACTTTTCTTTTCGAGAATCAACCCATTCCTCGTGTTCTCGAATGAGGCTCTTCATTTCATTCAATGTCGTTCGTTCATCAACATGAGTACCCCAATTGGTTTGAAGCGACAAATCAAGCGCATCGAGGCGTTGCTGGAGTCGATCTTTTGCCCACTCCGGTTCAGGGACCGTATCGCCTTTTTGTTGTGGAATTGATTCACGTATTGCATTGGCTTCAATGAAGAGTTTCTTGGCCTTTGCTTGAGCGTCATTTCTCTCTTTTTTGAGAGATGCTACTTTTTTGTTGACATCATCTCGCTTTGCTTTTGCTGCACGTGCCATTGCAGCCGCTTCGGTTAGTTCGTCACTGCGTGCGTCAAGTTGTTCAGGAATCTCTCCTGCAAGCCGTTCACGGCGGTGAAGGATGGCTTTGCCCAAAAACTCTGGAGTGATGGCCAAGAGTTCCTCAGGCGTCATGGATTGGGCCCACCGTTTAACCATCAATAAACCTCTTGTCACGCCTCTGTTCAACACCATGCTCAAAAACCTCCACACTTTGAAGCACAATATGGAGCAAAGAAGTTCTCGATTTCCAGCCACTGTTTTGGTTGGAATGCTCCTATGTACTCTCCTTCTGTCTCCTGCTGCAAGTGCTGACGGTCCGGTTGATGTCCAATTCGTTGGATTAAATTCCCTCACGTATTCTGGAGCCGATGAGTCTTCGATTCTAACAGCGAATGCAACTGTCCGTCAAGGGGACTATCTCCATCTTGAGATCCCTGTGGAGAATGTAGGGGCCAGTCAAGAAGTAGCATCTGTCACCGTCGAAGTCACTCAAGCAGACTGGAACGAGACGGTGTATTTTGAAAGCATTACAATCGATCCAATGACAACTGAAGTTTTGGTTTATCTTTCGTCGTATCAAGTGGTTGAGGGGCCACTTGATGTTGACATGTCGATCAACAACACAAGTCTTGAACTAAACGATTCAATTCAAATCGGGCCTCCTCCGCTTCCAAACGTTCACCTTGATATTGAACTCTCAACAGAGGATTATGCTTCTGGAGATTCCATTCAATTTAATTTGACAACAAACAACGACAACGGCGAGAGGGCATTTAATGGTCGGCTTATTTGCAATTTCCTTAACGAAGAGGTGTACAATCAATCCGTTGGCGTTGAGGTTGGTCTATCGGTTGTTGACAGTGTAGAGATTTTTGCTCGACCGGGTGTCTTGGAGTGCATCTATGAAGGCGATCGAAACCAAACAGTTCCAACTGTGATTGGATACTCTCTTGAAGGCTTACCTTCCGCAGTATTCGATGAAGCAGGATCGAGTGGATTTTCGTTCACGGACGGACCATGGTACAAAGGGGATGATTTGGAATCATCGTTCATTGTTCGCAATCAAGGAAATGCTGCGGGTTCTGCAACGTTGCGCGTTGTTCATGACGGTTTAGAATACAACAGCGAACCGTTATCACTTGATGCAGGCTCTGCAGGAGAACTAAGCCTTGACTTTGAAGATTTGAGCGAAGGATCTCACACATATTACTGGTCGATCGTCTCAACTGATGGCCTTGTCGAACCAGGCCTCGAAGGGTCTGCTTCGCTGATTGTCCTCCCACCGCAAGAAATGCTTGTGGAGGTTGAGGTTGGAGAGAGTGCATCAGGAATTGTTCTCAATTGGAATGCTTCGATAACAAACGGTGTCGATCGAGATGTCAAACTTCGGTTCGGTTACAGAGTCTCCGGAACGGATGTGTTTGTGAGCGAACAGACTGTAACCCTTGGTTCTGGAACGCTTGCAGGACAAACAACACTGGGCCAGATCCAAAGTAACACCGTTGTTGTCCGAATGGAACCTGTCGGTTGGGTTTCCACAACGAGCAGTTACATTGCTACGGCATCTTTTGAAACGCTTGAAGCTGCATATTCTATTCAAATCGATCCTATCACTTTACCCCGGGAACCAGTTCAAGGTGAGGATGTAACCATCACAGTCATGTTGCAAAACACTGGTTCCGTTGAAGGTCCCCATGGTGAATTGTACCTTACCGACAGCAGTGGGCTTCTGCTTGGCCAAGTATCGACAGATCCCCTACAGGCAAGTTCCTCGCGTAACATTGACTTTACATTCCTCAGTCCAAACGATAACGAGTTGTTGCTAAAGGCAGAATGGCGTTATGATTCATCTACTGTTGAAGCTGAACAAAGTGTGCTCGTTACAGCAAAAGAGACCGAAGAAGCATCGATGGAGATTCCATATGTTGCTATCGGTGGGGGAATAGCTGCGGCATGTTGTGTTATTCTCGTGCTTCATTTACGTCGTGGGGCTTCTTCTGAGCAGGCGAAGTCAGAAACACCAGAAAAGAAGAAGGCAACTGCACCCAAACCAGAAAAGAAGGACTTGGAACCTGTTGAACGCTCATGTCCTGCTTGTGACCGAACACTTCGCATCCCCGGAGATTATTCTGGAACGGTTCGCTGTCCTGATTGTTCAGAGAAGTTTCAGGTTGAGTCTGAACAAGTACCTGACTTGGACGATGAACTTGATTCGATCGAGGATGAGGCTGCAGAAGAAAAATCGGTCGAAAAGAAAATTGAGATTGCCTGCCCAGAATGCTCATCGAAACTTCGAGTACCGTCAAATTACAGAGGTTCGGTCCGATGCCCTTCCTGTTCGAATGTTTTTTCCGCTGCGTTCAGTGCAAGTTTACTTCCATCTAAGGATGAGAGAAACGCTTGAATTTTAGAACATCGAGCCCAATTCATGGCGGGGCACTTTCAAGAATTTGAAGACGAGTACCTCGAGACGATGTATGAATTCTACGAGCAGGATGCATCAACGCGTGTGAGGACCGGTGATTTAGCAGAGCGGTTGGGCGTTTCTCCTGCTTCTGCTACTGAAATGATTCAGCGTCTATCGGGCAAAGGTTACATCGATTACCAACGCTACAAAGGTGCGAAACTTACCCAGAAAGGACTTGAACATGGCCAGATGATGAAGCGCCGCCATCGCCTTGCTGAAGTTTTGTTGGATCGTATTCCATTCGACGGGAACATGCATGAAACGGCATGTCGACTTGAACATGCTATCGATGATGATTTGGAAGTTGCTCTGACGGTTCTTCTTGGAAATCCACAACTTGATCCAAGCGGCCGAGAAATTCCAAAATCTGGTGAGGATCTAGAAAAGCGAGTCCAAACGTTCGAAGAATCTTATCTCAATCTATCAGATCTTCGAGAAAATGAATCCGGGGTCATTCAAGGCATGCTAATCTCGGCGTCATTACAAACTCTGCTTGGAGGATCGCTTTCACTAGGGAACATCATCACTTCCCTTGGAAACGATGAATATACAATCGATGGAAGCAACCTCATGCTGAATCAAGAACTTACAAAAAACATCATCGTTGAACGTTCCACAGTTCAGAAGTAAGATATTCTCCTGATTTATCCCCGAATCCTTTTGAGTTGCATTGCCGACGTCAATGTGTGAGCGAAACGACCGTTGAAGCAACCGGCGATGACATCGCCTCCTCTTTGTTCGAGCGAGAACGAGTACTGCTCTCCATCGACAATCAACTCATTTCATTGGGTTTGCGTCTAACGCTCCTTCTACCTGCGTTTGCGTTGTTCATTCTCCTCGGATCTTGGGCGTACGAAGGAACCGACCCGAATTGGTGGGAATCAAGTATCGAACCTTCTGTTGGGCAGTCTTTCAGTTCCACATTGTTGTTGCTAGGAACTGTGGTTGGCATTGGTTGGTTGCTCGCTCTCGGCATTCACCGTTACAGAATCGCCCTCTCATACTCAGCCTTTGTTCAAGAGGTTGAAGCGTCGGAGAAGCGACATCAAAGTATCGAAGCTCTTCACGGATATGACGGCATGGCGCACCGAATCCACAAACAACTCCGTATGCACTCACTCTCGTTTTCAACCGTTCTCCTCAGTTGTATCGGGCTCGGCGTGGTCCTCCTCCTCGGATTGCATACCTCGCTCGGTCAGAACATCTTCCTTGTATCATGGGGAATGCTTCTTCTGGCCGTTGGATTCCATATGAACACGAGGCAAAACAGGTTCAACATGGTCCATAAGTCTGGTTTGTTGGATGCCTTTGAACCGCCTGTTCACCCTTCGACATTGGACGGTGTCTTCGATGATATGATTCGCACCCATCTTGATCCATTGCTTCGTTCAAAGTACGATGAACTCATGCGAACCGTTCAGGGTTTTGTCAAGCGAGGCGTTAAACACGATTTTGCTCGTGAAAAAGTCCTTATGACCTTGTATCGTCACTACAATGGTCTTGATTCAAAGACCGTTCGTCTAGAACTTGAAGAAGTTCTCAAAGAGGAGGGTGCTGATGTTCTCCTTGAAGATGAGTCGTTCAGCCTCGAATTGTGGCTCGAACTGATTGAACATGCTCAACAACAGTGTCCTGCCTTCTTCCGCCTCATCGATCGGATTGAACAAGATATGGAGTTTGGACGCTCGCCAGCACTGAAGGACTTGGTGTTTGAAGTTGACTTGGAGAACGTCGTTACGAAGCGAGCGAATCTCTTTGTTTTCATGCACAATTTATCCAAGAAAAGTCGCACGGTGGTCTTTAGAGTCCAATCTCCTGATTTCAGACCAAATCAAATCGCAATGCGTTACGACCTTGCACCAGGTAAAGAGGTGTGGTGGTCAAGCGATGCCCTCCCAATCGCTGTCGAAGGAAACGACGATGTTCTTGGAAGGATGACGGGATTGCTTCGCGATGGAACCATGGCTTGGCAGACCCTCCTGCCTGAACGATTTGGTGAGGCGACTGTATCGGTTCGCCTCGAGGAAGTAAGTGGCGATCTTCTTATTGGTCGTCAAATCAATGTCAACGTTCGTAATGAATTCCGTACCCGCTTGCGTCGAATCATAACGCTCTCTACACAGGTGATGGGGACACTGGTTATTGCCCTTGGAACCATCCTTGAGTTGTTTGAAATCTTCAATGTTTGAGCAGGACATTGCAAGGCATAGGTTTGAAATGCAAAACCACTACGCAGTGGTATGTTGGGTTCGAAAGACCAAGCAGACGAACGCCCTGATGCAGACTTGCGAGACCGCTTGCACGCTATGGAAGCGAAAGTGCGAAAGCTCCGAGATGTTCGAAACAATTTCAGTTCCGAAGCACGCTCTGCAGCAGAACAACGCAACGCTGTTCAAGCGCAATACAAGGAGCACCGTGAAAAAGTCGACCTCGTTCTTGCAGAAGTGAAGGCTATCCGCTCGGAAGTTCGAATCTTCAAAGAAAAGAGAAACTCTATACAAGATCAAATCAAATCTGTGATTGGCCAAGCAAAGGGTCGTCGAGGTGAAAAGAGCGAAAAGAAGAGTGCAACTGCTGAACATGCTCAATTGAAGCGAGACGTTGCACAACTTGAGAATCTCTACAATACCTCCGCCATGGGGCCGAAGAAAGAAAAGGAGACCATGGAGAAAATCAAGATCATGCACCGCCGAATTCAAGAGTTGGCTCCTGATGTTGAAGCCTTCGAATTGGTTGCAGTTGATCTCGACGATCTCGATTCAGCAATTAAGACACTTAAGGCAGAAGCAGATGCTGCACACCAGGCTATGCTCGAAGCAGTCAGCCGTGCTGATGAAAAGTCCAAGGAAGTTGACGAGGCATTTGCTCACCGTGATTTCCTCAAGGCAGAGGGCGATCGTCACCACAACGAATACCTCGCACTACGTGGAAAGGCGGATGATGCGCATGCCAAGATCGATGAAATGATGGCTGATGTCAACAAGGTTCGAGACGAATTGAACATGGCACGTGAGGAACGAAAGTCATGGATGACAGAGCATAACAATGCTGTCACAAAGAGTCTGAAGACCGGTGCAGAATCGGAAGAGGTTGCTGACGAATTAATCTCCAGTCTCCTAAGTGAAGGAACACTTACTTTTGGTGGGATGGGGCAAGAAGAGACAACTGCTTCAACAACTCCTCGCCGTGGTGGAAAGAAGAAGAAGATGGGCCGAATTGACATGTCGGCTGGTCGTCGTCGACGCTGATCAACATGCTTGGAATCATCATGGCTGGTGGCCAAGGTTCGCGATTACGACCCATTACCGATGTTCGTCCTAAACCAATGGTTGAAGTTCTTGGACGCCCGGTCATCGATTTCGTCAAGGATTCAATGATTCAAGGTGGAGTCAACAACATCATAGTGACCACAGGATATCGTGGAGAAATGCTTGCAGCCCATGTTCAAGATTGGAACATCGACGGTCGAACAGCCCGAATCAATCAAGAGGCTACGCCAATGGGTACTGCGGGGAGTGTTCGTCTCTTGCTCGATGAGATTACAGAGACCGTTATCATTGGTTCTGGTGATTCCGTGGCTTCCTTTGACGTGGCAGCTTTACTCGATGCACACAAGCGAAGCGGAGCTAAAGCCACCATGGCGCTATGGGAAGTCGAAGACCCGAGCCCTTTCGGAATCGTCGGTCTCTCTTCCACAGATGGAGGGGAGATCGATGGAAACCTCCGAGAGGGATACATTCGACGATTTAAGGAGAAACCTACTCCAGAGGAAGCGTTCAGCAATGTCATTAATGCAGGGTTGTATATTCTTGAGCCAGAGGTCATGGCATTGGTTCCAGAGGGAGAAAAATATGATTTTTCAAAGAACCTGTTTCCGCGATTGCTCGAAATGGGCTGGCCAATGTATGCGCAAGCAATCAACGGAGTTTGGTTTGATGTCGGCTCACCACAAGAACTGATACGAGCTCAAAACGTCTTGATTGAGCGTCGAGACGCGTTGCCGTTTCCCCTCCCAATCGGTGCTCGTATTGAGAATGGTTCATTCATTGATCCAAGTGCCCAAGTCGATACGAACTCAACTGTTCAAGATTCAGTTGTAGCACAAAACGCTATAGTTGGGCCACATGCGGTTTTGAAGCATTGTGTTCTCATGAACGGATCCAAAGTGGAGGATGGTGCCATCTTGGAACATTGCATCCTTTCTCCTGGGGCAATTGTTTGCAGCAATGTTTCGGTTTCGAACGTGATTTTGGGTGATGCAGAGCGGCTTGAAAACGGCTGAATTATATAGATTGCAGGGATTGAGTTCTAATACCCTCGGGAGTTGACAAAACCATGGCAGCAGATCGAACGTACGACCGGACATGGGAAGAAATTGAATCCATGCTTGCTCGTGCTGAGAAGAAGATGAGGAAATGGAAGGATTTCTTCGAAGACTGCCGTGAGCGCGGCGACCGGGATGGAATGAAGGATGCTGCTCGCAACTTCAAGGCGCTGGAAGGAGTCATCAAGACCCTTAAGTGGACTCTTGGTGATGTAAGCGTCGATACTCCATTGGAGTGATTACCAACCACGCTGGTCCAATCGGACTTCGAGTGTTTCAAGCTCGTCACCTTTCATTGGATCACCTTCGATCATGGCTTGAGCCTCCGCAACCTTGCTTGCATCATCGTAATGTGCTGTTGCGAGGACGATTGCATCGGCCATATTCGGCGGGTCGTCAGACTTGAAAATTCCAGAACCAACAAAGATTCCATCCATGCCCATACGCATCATATGGGATGCGTCAGCGGGTGTTGCAATTCCTCCCGCAGAGAACGTAACAACCGGCAAACGCCCGAGTGATTTGACTTCATCAAGGACAGAACGAATTGATGCACGCATTGATTCATCGATTGTTCCAAAGGGTGTTTCGAGGTGTGTTCCTGGAAGTTTGGACGTGTTTGCAAGAACTCTGTAACGGTCCATAATGAGGTCGGCTGTCTCATCGAGAAGATCATTTTCCATCGATTGAACTTGCTTGATTTCTTGTGTGATGAGACGAGAATGAGTTACTGCAGCGACAAGGTTTCCTGTACCTGCTTCACCTTTGGTTCGAATCATTGCCGCGCCCTCGTGAATGCGTCGGACGGCTTCGCCGAGTTCAGTTGCACCACAAACGAAGGGAATTTCGTAGTCCTTCTTGCAAATATGGAAAAATGGATCTGCTGGAGTCAATACTTCAGATTCGTCAACCATGTCGACACCCATCGACTCAAGGATTCGTGCCTCGCCCTCATGACCGATACGAGCCTTTGCCATGACTGGAATTGAAGTGCAATCGAGAATGCCTTGAATCATCTCAGGATGACTCATTCGAGCAACGCCTCCTGCCTTGCGAATGTCCGCAGGAACTCGTTCTAGGGCCATGACTGCTACAGCACCTGCTTCTTCAGCA
>Ga0181568_10000690_pt1 | contig 30417 bp, 23 predicted proteins | sample 101ome_20_FD_133758 | JGI IMG/M metagenome (GOLD analysis project Ga0181568, IMG submission 133758) | Coastal salt marsh microbial communities from the Groves Creek Marsh, Skidaway Island, Georgia - 101404AT metaG (megahit assembly) | ecosystem: Environmental > Aquatic > Marine > Intertidal...
ACGTTGAATCGTAGCGACGAGGAAATATGATATGTATAAAGACTCTTTCCACGTGTTTGTTGAGTCTCTGCGTCGTGCGACGCCGCCCTGGCGACGTACGCGTGGGCTAAAGTTGGAGGGGTACAGCATTATGAGTCATGAATCTCCAATTTGTTCATTTGCAAAATGCGGCCGAATCGGGGATTCATGACTCGTGAATCAGAGAGCACCGCAATTAACTTGAGTTAACTGCGGTGCTCTTAGTCGGCCTTATAATAACTCGCCGATTTCGCGATTTTGTCCCTCCGGCGACGCGAGTTATGGAGAAAGGTCTCTCCCCGAATTAGAAACGCTCGTCATGCGTTTTCCGCGTCGTCGCTCGTGACGACTCGGGCACGACCAGCCTCGCACACACACCGTCGCGTCGAGGTTGTGCTCGTCGATGAACCGACGATGATCTCCCACGCAAATCCTCTGCACGAGCTGGCGGGATGGACGACGCGCACGAAGAACGACGACGAGATCGTCGCGGTGGAACGACATCGTCGCGGCGGAGGCCACCAACGTGACCCACACCTGCATGGAGTAGACCACAAAACCACGCGACGAGACGGTACGCTCGCGCATCCTCTTCGTTCCACGACTACTTCATTGTTACAGACGCTGCTGCCTAATCTCGAAAACCGGTCTTCTACTTCTCGTCGTGGATTAGACAATCCTCTCGAATCGACGACTGCACAAGTGGAAACGTCTTTGGCTGAGTTGATGAATCGCGTGGAGGTATTGGAACGGAAACTCGACGACACGACGATGAGCGTACCCACGATAAATTTTCCGTGTCGACTCGTCCGAGCCTCGCCTTCGAGTCGACTGTTGGACGCATTCGTGGAACTTCACCTCGAAGCGACAACGTGACGTGACGCGACGCGACTTATTACAAAATGTCTCTCATTAAAGCTTGCCACGCATAACGCGCTAAATATCTAAAAAGTGAGAGCAGAACGCGGTCGCTTTCCATGGAAGAGGCGCTTATTACGGTTCATCAAATGCCGCGGCGCCGATTGGCGTGCGCCATGAGGCAGCATCCGTGTGTCTGAGTCCACGTGTGCGCGCGGACACACATTTCAGATGTGTGCTATAACTACGAGAGCTAGTCTAATACGTCACATTCAACCAAACATTGGCTCGGCGTCAAATCCGCCATCCTCTTGCACAGACTCCACGAGAGCTGGAAGCTTTGTGACACCGTCGATAACACTCTCACAGTCGATCGATACCTTGACGATCTTTGTGGCGAGATCGACGTCTACCGCAGCTACGTTTACACCTTTCGCGTTATTCATTAGCCTTTTCGTGACATTCTCTGCGCAGCCCTCGCACATCATGCCTTCCACTTTTAATTCCACCACCACGGGCTCAGGCGAGGAGGCGCGTGCCCAGTGGCCACGCGCGCGCGTTGCCACCCCGGCGACGCCTCGATAGTCACGCGAGGGAACCAGTCGCCGTGGTTTGAATCGCTCCGCGACCTGGGTCGGAGTCGGAGTCAGTATCATCGGCGCCGGCAGGGTATGAAGGGAGACGCGAGGCGAGACAGGGTGCGATTCCAGGTCAAACAAAAAGGCGAAACTGGAATTCCTCGGACAAAGCCGAGTTCTGACAGAAGTGAGCAGCGTCACAAATCGCTTGGAAAGTCGCTGAGACGCGGGGTAAAATTCAAAAAGAAAACAAATGATGAAACTGTTTAAAACATCGCTCGTTGCACTTTTAGTCATGACGCTCCCCTTTCGCTCTGGAAAAGCCGCCAAAGTGAACTCGAAGTGCAAAACACTCCGTACCCTCGTACCTTTCAATCTGACGATGTACGTCACTCATGAGTGGTATTCGATAGAGCAGAAACCAACATCTTTCCAGCCGAGGCGTGATATGTTCTGTGTTCGCGCAAATTATACACTTGAAGGCGAGAAATCGATTTCAATTTGGAACACGGCGACTCGGGATGGAGTATCTGGAGCTGTTCGGAACGCCGAGGGTTTGTTCAAACTTCGTGGCATTATCGAGGATCCAGACGTGAACTCAAAAATTTTGGTTGGCCTTCCATTTTTACCTCTTTCTATGTACGAGCCTTACTGGATCGTCGCCGGAGATTTGGACAAAGGCGGAACCAAATGGGCTTTCATTTCTGGAGGTCCACTCTCAACCCCCAGGAGTTTCGGTCTTTGCGAGCCCTCAGGAGGACTTTGGCTCCTTGCCAGCGACCCGTTCGTATCCGAAAACTTAATCCGCGAGATTAAAAGCCGGGTTCGTGATCTCGGTATCGATTGCAGCGCGCTTGTGAGAGTGCAACACCGAGGTTGCGATTACCCAACTCTTTAGTGTCGGCTTTCAAGGAGATAAGTACTCGTTTTTACCAAGCATCTACAAAGTATCGACCATTTGTGTCCATTTCAGTCATGTAAATCAAACTTTCCTTTTCGCTGCGAGACCCTCGTGATTGAACAACTTTCTGTATCGCTTCGCGCACGGCCGAGGGCATCTTTTCCGCGGCACCTGCGACAAAAACTTTTGCACCGTCCTCAAGTAACGACCAAACACGTTTCTCTTCGTCCAAAATACAATTTTGGACGTACTTCTTCTTTTCATTTCGAGTTGGACGAGAAAATGCAACAACGAGCCCTCCCAAAGCACTAGTTGCGAAGAAACCACTCTTACATAATTCCTCCCATTCTTCCTCATACAAATAATCGTGGAGTGCGTTTCTACATCCAAAAAACACAAGCACGTCTCCTACTTGCCCCTTATCGTTTGCCTGCGACTGAAACAACCGAGTTCGCACAAAGGAACGAAAAGGGGCTATCCCGGTGCCTGGTCCTACGAGAATCAGGGGGACGTCGGAAGGGGGTAGACTAATACTCCCTTTACTCACGAAATATGAGATTTTTGTTCCTAACGTTAGCGAACTCAACCAAGATGAGCACAGACCCCTGCGTTTACGCTTCATGGGTGTAACCCATTCAACTGAAGCGACTGTAATGTGCGTTGCTCTTGTCTCAACAGTGTCGTAAGGCGAAGAGGAGATTGAGTATAGTCTTGGATGTAAGTGTGGAGAAACTTGGAGAAACCATTCAAGAGAGGGCTTCATGGATGGAAAGTCGTCAAAGATTTCGAACACAGTTCTTCGTTCACGCCGATTGTACTTGTATAAATCCACTGCCCCCTGGGCTGATGCAAAGTATTGAAGGCGCTCCTTTTCATGCTCACTCGCCGTGAAGTGACTCATCACCTCGAAAAAGTAACGTCTGGGTGAAGCAGAGTTGACGTCAATTCCTCCTGCGATCAAATATTTTAACGGTATGACCGGAAATGAATTTTTTTTTTCAGGAGTTGCTGAAGGGTAAATTCGCACTCTCACGTTTGGAGAGAAGCCCATGCGTTTCAATAAGCCGGTCAAATGATCATCGTCCGGGTGCAAAGAATGTGGCAATACGCCCAACACATCTCCAGAATCGTATGAGGTCGATGTTGACGAGTCCATTGGTTTAAACTCCAGGTGGTGAACCTGCTTTACTGCTTCTTTGCTGGTCAGTTGCCGATTCGCACAAATCACACCACTATGATATGTAGATCGTTGAGACTGGTGTGCTCTATATGCGCTGTGAGAAAATGATGCCGCGGCATCATGAGCATCGGCGGCCGCGACAGCCAGTCGAAACGCCCAATAACCCTGCATCAGATGCTCACTGTGCTCGCTGCTCTTTTCAAGGTTTTCTGAAGTTTCTATCACATCCACGCAGAATCTCGATCCAGGGAGCGGCAGTTTCAAGATTTCGTCGTCACTAAGCTCTTTTAAATACGACGGCAAAGGAAACATCTGCCGCATCGACTTCCAGACTTTTTGCAACCATGGATTCAAGGCAGCCTCGTATCCGAGTGGGTGCTGGTCATCGCCAAGTCCAAGTGGCTCGATCGCGCGTGCACCCAAGTTCGCCAGTCTTCTGAAGAGTTTTTTCGCCGTGATGTTAAATTTCTGGTAGCCCGAGTCTCCTAGACCAAATACGCAGTACGACACATTCGTGAGAGAAGTTTCGGACAAACTTCTTCGCAGCAAGAATCTCCAAAAACTCTTCATGTTCCGGGGCTCTTCGCCTTGACCAGTTGTGGATGTTACGAAGACGACGCAGCTTTCATTTGGCAACGTTTTGACGTCATAGCAATCCATAGACATCAATATAGGTGCGTAATGCTTCAGTTTGGCTTCGCGAACGATGCGCTCCGCCACGTCCTGAGAGTTGCCAGTTTCTGAGCCGTAGAGTACTAGCACGCGATGAAATGGCCTATGACAGACCTCCACATCACTTGACTTCAAGTCTATCATTTTTTAGAAACGACTTGCCACCAGTATCCGACGAAACGCACCGCAACCTGACGATGCCGCGAGCGGGTGAAAGCAAAAAATCACAGCGTGCATTTCGCCATTGTGAGGTAGGCGGTGGCGACGCTCATCACGACAGAGGACATAGAGTATCTGAGTATGCGTCGAGATGGACGAGTAGATCCACATCCTTTGCTCTCTTCGGACCAGGCTGTATCCCAACGATTTCCACCGGTGAAAATACGCGCGGCCTCTCTGGAAAGCGTTCAGGCTAGAGCCGTACATCACCAGTCGACGGACGAGATTGTAAAAGATCTACTGAAATACAACGAGGTACCGGGGATCACCAACTTTTCGCAGGTTGCTTTGCGCCCTGGCGATGTTATTGCTCGACACTTTCACCCGAGTAAGTATGAAATTTTCTTCGTGCAAAGTGGCACGGGAACTCTTCACGTGTGGCCACAAGAGCTAACTGAAGGCGGTGGCGGCGCACGCGAGGTGATTGACCTGAAACCTGGTGTGACCGTGGCCGTCGGACCAGAGGAGCCGCATGAAATCACACATCTCGGAGATACTACAGAACCGCTCATAATGCTGTATTTTGGCATCGTCGCACCCGACTCACCCACCTGGTCTCCTAAGACGAACTGAGGTCAGACTTTTCCGCACCCAACTGCGCGTGTGTGTGCACTGGTCGTTCGATATTTTATCCAACATGTCGTAGCTTGCGAAGCCATCTTTTTTCGACGATGCATGCATTTTTTAGATGATTTCCTCACTTGATTCCTTGCTCCTCTGTCCGTATTTCACAGACCGAAAGAATTTTTGCTTTAGAAGTTACACGGTATGCGCATGCGAAATTAATTTTCCTGAAAACAAATGAATCCATGCTTTGAATTTTCGTTGATATTTACCTCAATCCCGTGAAATATTACTTTTGAAGTACAACTCCTCCACCCAACGGTTCCAAACAATGATGTTAACGTGTCCCGAAGAACACTGATTCGAGTAGACGAATTAAATTAATTGTAATTAATTCTGAAACGAGATGTAAACGCACTCGCCATCTTAGCACACCCCACGAAACGGTGATAATGTTAATATGCATTACTAACACCAGCTCTGCGAACGAAACTCATAAAGATAACAACTGATATCGTCACCTTGGCAGACGTCTCGTCAACGACGCTGTCCCAACGATTCTTGAATACAAGTTAAGGAACTGCCTACCAAAGTGATTCTGACGAATTTTGCACCTGAATCGTCAAACCAGTGTCACACATTTGTAGCGAGCGCATGTTGCAATCACTGTCTCACTATTGCCGCGCTAGCGCTCGGTGTGTCGAATCCGTAAATTAATTAACTAACTAATTAATTAATGCCGCTGAACTCGCTGAATCCTTCGTTAGCGTTGCGCAGCTCTTAGTTGTTAGCATGATTATTTGTCCTCCTTTAAACGAGCCTAGCAGAATCGGTTCATGGCTTGCAAGCACCTAAACTGTGGTGAATTACGGTCTTCCTCAGATTTATTTTCTGCGAGAAGAAGAAATTGTGCGGAAGAATATCCGTCGTCCGCGTTGCTTCACGTGTTTTTAGCCAAGTGATCACTAAGAAAATCATCTCGAGCCACCTCATGTATACGTGGCTTCCAACGTGAATTATTATAACCTGTGACGTGTTTGACATGAAACAAGAATGAAAATAATTATTTTTTAGAGACGATATTTTGGTGGAAAGAGAGTCACTCTTTCTACTGAAGTAAGTCTGCACTTTGTTGTTGTGCATCCAGGCGAATCGCAGGATCCTTCTTTTACCTTGCAAAAACGACTTACGCGTTCTAGACACGAGACACTCACTATCCGGAATTCTTACTTTGGGAAGGAACCGAGCATCAAACAGGCAACCGAACTCTTTCTTTTGTGACCTGTGATGAAAGTGAAGACTACGCATCGGTGCAGACAGAGAGAGTTCCAGGCACGCTTCGATCGAACACGATATTTACATCGGCGCATATATTACACAAATCAAATGTTTCATCTATCTAATACTAATAACTTTCACCTCTGCGGTCTCGATTCTCCTAAGAACTTGAGCTGTTGCAATGCGTCAGTGAGTGCCTGCTCGTTCTCGCCTGACAGTTTGATCGCATCATCTCGCCCGTTGATGACATCAATATTTTTGCGAATATTGATTAACTTTGTTTCAAATACCGTCGACCACACATTGATATCCTCCGCGGAGCGCTCCACTACGGAAACATATTCGTTCAACAAGGCCACTGTCCCCCCAGACTTCCCCAAGGCGCGGGAAAGCAACTTTTCAGTATCTTTGAGCTCGCTCCGCAATACCCTATCGAAGCTTGTAATACCAAGAGTTGTGACATTACACAAGCCTTGAAAAAGATCAATGATGTCGCGCTCCTCTTCATCTGAGAATACGCGAGTCGGCGCAACCTGCATCGTATGTAGTTGGTTGACGGGGACCAGACCCGTTCTTGGACGACCCGATTCGTTGCCTCTTCCTGCGTCGCAACGCGCACTGCACCGGATTATTCTACTAGTTGACAGGGTTAATGCTGCGCCTGTCTTTGTCGGGCGATTACGTTCAAGTTCTCTCGCTTGAAAATCGGCGTCAAAATTTCACCTACCCGCACCGGGAAGTGGCGCTGTGTGTTCACTCACTGACGCAGTGATGGACGATCCGCACGAGTCGAATCGTTCTAACGACGCGGCGATGGTAAGGAGTGGTAATGCGTGCGAACTTACATCACATGATTCGCCGCATCGGACTATGTGCGTCGAGGTGACCTCGCACGAACGCCACGAACGACAAGCACTCGAGTCGGTCCGCCGAGCAGCGGTGAAATCAACGTTAGAGGAATTAAAGAAAGTGGCTCGAGGATTAGATGGAGACCAGTGGATGTATCTCCAACCCTCTGTGGGCTGAACTAGTAGCGTCGTACACGGAACGTGACGGTCCACGGCGTCTGCTGCCGGCCGGCTCGAATCGAGCCCGACCGTGCTCCTTGCCTTGCTTTGTATAATGGGTATTAGCGTTAAATACTAGTATTTCCGAAAATAATGTATGAGGGTAAAATAACGATATTTTTATATATTTAGATAGTCTTTAATAGATATTAAATACCATGTATGCGAGCGCTAAAAAGTTGCTTCACCGTGAGATTTAGCCACGCCCCTGCGAAGGGGAACGATTCGGCTCGCGTCCCGGCCAACGGTCTCCTCACTCGACGGTGCGCGCGGACGAGCATGTCAGGGATATTAACCCCACATAACCAGAAAATCAAACGCGGTGGGCGAAAGAAAACTCCGCTGAGTAGCTCGCCACATCCTGTGGGCTTACTTTCCCCCAACGACGACCAGCTGGAAAGGCAGAAATCGCTCTTGTCTCGAGAGGTGACGGAAGAGCTGCGTCGAGAGTTCACCGCAGAATTGGATACGAACGCGGAGTCCAATCCTCTGAGCAAGAAGGTGAATAGGCTCGAAGAACTGACGGCTGCTCCTCAGCCCTCAGCCAAGCCGGTCAAAAAGCTCTCTGCAGATGCGGTATTGAATCTGTACACCAACTGCATCAAGCTCGCTTCTGAGAACAAAATCAACGCCAAAAACACCTGGAGTCTGGCACTCATCGATCATATCAGTGACATCGTACAGAACGAGCGAGATGATGACAATCAGACTAATTTTCAGAAGGCCAGCTGCACTCTTGAGGCTGGTGTAAAGATATATGCGTCACGCGTGGACTCTTTCCACAGTGAAACTTTCAAGATGCTTGGTGGTATGAACAAGGTTGCTTCAAACGATGCAGAAGACGATGGACGGCAAGGTCTCGGCGACGGCGCAGAAGGGAGTCAAATACCGGAAGATAGCGAAGGCATGCGTGTGAAGAAACGTCGTGCGACTGTAAACACCTTGGAGTTGCCAGAAGCTCATTCACTCAAGCAACTCGATGAAGCGCTTGTTGTTGATCCTTTGTTCCAAAAGACCAGTGCAATGTTTGATGAAGGAGGTGCTTCTGGTCTTTTATTGACGAATCTGGCCGTACATAAGGGTTGCAATATTTGTTTTGATTCAGAAGAGGTCCCAGATTACACTAAAGGTGAAGATGTACCGCTCACAGGCACGCTGGACCTTTCATCGCTGCAAGCTTCAATCGAAGCTGCCAGTTCAGCACTGGCAACCGCATCACGGATCACTCCATCTGTCGACGAAGTCCGCAATATGCTGACCGAAGTTACAGGTGTCGTCTCTACCAAAGTGGATGAACAATCTACTGATGGTGCTGGGTCATTCTTTACGGGTTCCTCGCTGGAAGGAATCAACTTTGCAGAATATGATGACGAAGATGAAGAAGTTGCTGTGGAGGATCCAGAAGATTGGAACATCGGTGTAGATACATTTGATGAAAACTGGCTAGAAAGTAGCGATCAAGGTGCGTTTAAGGAAGGAGATGCGATTCTATCTACACAAGAGGATGGTCTGGAGTGGGTTGTTTCGTCTGCCATGGGCGGTAAGATGGGTTGGGCTGGTCCAACACACTGGCAATTTAGGGCTCCATCCCGTCCAAAATCTTCAGAACATACCCCAGATGAGGATGGAAGCAGAGTTCATAGAAAACGAGGCAAGGGAGAGCTATATTACGACTTTGAAAGCCCAAGTGAACTTGATGAAAACAGATTTGAACTCGCTGTTGATGAGGATGATTTATTACTGGCATCAGTACCTAGTGCTTCTGACACCTTACTTCCACCAGATCTCGGCTATGAAGGATCAAATCTGATCAAACTCTTCCTTAAATCCAAGAATGTTACAAGTCTTGTGAATGATTCTACGTTGGACAGAAATGAAGAACATAACAGTCTGTTCAGCGCAGAAGCAGACGAGCCAACCTATGGAGAAGACGAAGAATTTGTAGGTGAAGCCGGTGGTTGGTACGAACCTGGAACACAAGAAGATGGAGATTGTATTGATGCACCGAGAAGAGTTGAAAAGATCGAGGTGAATTATGCTAGGACCACCAAGCAAGTAAACGTCCGTGCTCTGAAACAAACGCTTTGGGCAAACCTTGAAAAGTCGGATACGTCACAAGAGGCGCACTCTTTCAATAAAATGCTTCGCGAGTTCCCGATAAATAATCCAGCTGGGGATGTGGAGGATATCAGCGTTCACATGGCTTTCATTTGTGCGCTTCATCTTGCCAATGAACACGGCTTAGTCATCACAAGTGTGCCAGAAATGAACGACTTGGAGATCAACTTGGAAAAAGCCAACTAGATGTGTGCAGTGGAGTTGATGATTAGTGTTAGAGAACCACCTTACCAGTTTAATGTTGTAACGTGCGTATGATAGACTTAATAATTAGCGCATAGTCAATTGAAGCATCTAGTGGATTACAAAAGAGATCCTTAACCATCTGGGCTTATCCTTGTGTGGCGAACTTTCTCACCTCAGTTCCCTCTTCCAGCAACCTCTGTTGCTTCCTCCTCCGTCTTCCATGCCTCACTGGAATGATTAACGAGAGCACGTACGATGTCCCCTTTAGCGCAGCCCGCTTCGTTGAACTTAGCGACCGCTGCGTCTACGTCATCTTTCCAGTCGTCCATAGCGCGAGCGTGCTTTACTTGCGACTTCTCGTACAAGACATTACCCCAGAGAATCAATATTTGTGCTTTGACTCCGTTGGATTCCTCGCTCTGTTCAGTGAGGATAGCGTCTCTCTCAGCTGGAGACAACATTCCCATGGCATCTTGATACTTGGTGATGGCTAGGGCAAACATTTCATCGGAAATCTTTTCTGCAGCACTCTTCTTCTCACTGGCGCCCACTTGTTTTGAAAGTTGATGATAAAGCTTGCCCCGCTCAAACGCCTGCTGACCCCACGTGATCGGGGCCTCAAAGTATGTCGGTTTGATTTCAAGAGCAGCGGTAAAGCGCTCGCAGCAGGCTTCGTAATCTGCGTCGAGAGCGGCGATGTGCTTCTTTGCAGCTTCTGCAAGCGCCTCATCGCTGGAACTGGCACCATCCTCATCGGGGGTACTACACGAGTCAACAATTCTCCGAGAGTTGCACACGTATACGTTACCCCAGTTGAAGACAGCAGTCGCTGCAGCTTCTTGGAATTTTTCACTGGCTGCAGTAAGCAAGCCATGTGCCTCCGGCATCGCAACCGTCTTTTCCAACACTTCGCAGCACCGTTCAAGACCAACAGAACGGAGTTCAAGAGGACCATCCTTGGGTACCTCGTCACCAAGCACTTTACGGAAGAGCGTAGCAAAACTAAGTAACCACTCGTCGATCTCAATCACGTCTTCGTTGTACTCGTCATTTTCTTGAAGCTCTTGTGGTTGAACCTGCTCTGGGGTCTCTTCAACCTTGACATCGGATACAAAAGCAGTAACATGAATTACTGGTATCTCAGTTTCTTTCTTTTCATTCTTTTCTTTAGCCTCCTGATCAGCGATTGTCGCAAAGTTCGTCAAAGCTGCTCTTAAATCCATACGAGAAGTGATGGTGATCATGTCCCCATCAAAATCTTTATACTTAAGCTTGACGTGATGTTCAGTGCCGAACTCCTTCCTGATGGCCTCTGTCAGGTCGTTATATCGTAGCGAGACTGGAAGTTGGATTGTCTTCGTCTCACCCTCGTGAGTCACGCTGAACGTGAATTTGGTTTGATTTGCCGCTTGCTGTTGACGTATGAACTGTTCTCGTATCGTGGCGATCTGTTCCTTGGTGTACTTCTGGGTATTATTCTGTCTTCCGACACCACCACCACCCAACCCAGCAGGCCGCCCCGCTCGCTTCGTCTGATCGGCTAAACCCCTGATCTTGTCCAGGCGACTCTTGACGCTTTCATCAGAGGGATCCAAGGTCAACGCTCGCTCAATATCCGCCTTCGCTTTAGCGTACTCCTGAAATTTTTCATAACCAGTCGCTCGTCTGAGCAACGCCGGCTTGAAGTCTGATTGTATCTCAAGAGCCAAATCACACTCTCTGACGGCAGCGGTGGGATTTTGGGCTTTCAAATGAACAGCGGCTTTATTCGCGGCGATTGCGACGAATTCAACGCTGTCTCTGAGAGCGAGTTGTTGGGCCCTGTTATACATGTTCAGAGCTCCTCCAAGATCGCCTTTGGCGAAGAGTACATCAGCCTCAAGACGCAGTTGCTGTGATTTCTTTGCAAACGCCGCGATTTCGCCCGTAGGTCCGTTCTTTTTCTTAGAAACAGTCACCATTTGTCGGAGTTATTGTTCTTTTTGTTCGCTGAGTTGGTCGAACGCTTTCTTTGCGTTGTCAAGCTTACTGATGACGTTCTCGAGTTCGTTGCGGGTCAGCTCGAGGGAAATTTGTCGTGTATTCGATGACGACTCTTCAATTTGAAGTTGAACCCTGACCAAAGATTTATCGAAATCCGCGATTTTATCACTGGACAATACTCGATGAATCTGCAGAGGGAACATGTTTGTTGGTCAGTCCTAGAACTTTACTTTTGTCCCTTTTTTTCCGTCTGGAAAACAGAACTAAACTGCAACTCCAGTGTAGCGTCCTTCGACATGCCCATTCGCGTGCCGTCGAATTCGTGGATTTGAGGTACACATAGTGCCAGGAAAAGGCGCCAGAGTCAACGCTCGCGCCCTATTTTCCCACGCGATGAAAACACTTCGGGAGACCCTATGTGTCGAGGGTTCCGCGAGCTCATCTGCTCACTGGCAGTCTCAAAGGACGAGAACGCACTGGCGCTCGAGAATCCGGACGGACGCGAAGTCGCGCAACATATTTTTTACCTTCCAATCGATGTCTGCGAGAGTACAAGATTGGCCCCCCTCTGACTTGTCGTCTGGCATCAACCGACGCGCTGTGTCGACGCACGGTCAGGCGCGCGTGGGTTGTCTCGCTGTGTTGCAGCGCCACGTCGGGATTTATATTCATCACAGCGGGTTCATAGATCTTAGGGCTACGTGTTACTAAAAAACGTCGATGTAGTCCGAAATATCAGCCCACGTCAGCTTGGGGGACTGAATCCTCTGAGGGTTTGGGTTAAACCCCGGAACAGTTTCAAAACACGGGACCAGATGTTTTGATTTTCAAGGCGCCAGCTCCTTCATCGCCGAATCCCATCGTTGAACAATTCCAGGGATGTGAGCGGCACCACAAATCATCAAGATAGTGATAGGTGTTTGATTTCGGCCTGAGAGATCTAGCGCAGGAGTGTAGCAAGAGTACTCAAATGTGTAACTCGTCTTTTGGTGGAAACACGGTCGATCAACAGCTTTGCCTGAAGCAACTTTCCAAAGACAATCGAACATCACGTCATCACGTCGCTTGATGAAGACATCATGCATTGCAGATGGCATATCGACAGCTCCTGTGTGCGTCAACTCTATGCGCTCAGTTTCTATCCCCTCAAGGAACTGGTCTCGTGTTTTGAAAGTAGCTTGGAGCAACGCTCCGAGAGAACTTGCGAAGTAACAGAGTAAAGATCTTTTCGTCCCTGGTGCGTTTTCCTTGACCTTTTCTTCGAGTAATTCAAACGTTTTGGACATTTCCAAATCCGACAAACATATTCGCGCTGTACCCGCTTCAAATGCAGTTGAGAGTCCAGCGACAATTTCTTCACCATCTTTTTCGTCCAACTTACTCGTCGTCACCACCTCAACAAAGGTCATCAATTTCCTCAGAGTATTGACTATCAACGATGAGGATCTTCGGATATCTACATTCAACAATGCCTCACTGAATGATAGTGATAGCGCTTGATGAGTGTCTATGACTATATTTCCATTCTGCTCGCGTTTCCACGCATCTCCTCCATTTTGTACGCTGAGCGTTATTGTGCTCATCTCCTCATTCGCATCCAAGACAGCTGTGTGGTACTCAGGATCTATTTCATCTTGAAGAGCCATTAATAATGACCCATGTAAAGCCGAGGTTTCCCAGGCATCCATTTCAACTTGCCCTCCACTGCAGTCACTCTCGTGGAGGAGTTCCGCCGCACGACGCATGACTCGAGCCTCGATCTCATTAGAGTCGAAAACGGCGCTTGAAGCGTGATATTCATTCCAAACAAAATGAATATTTGATGTCAGCTCCATACTGACTGGTTTGACGGTGAAAACAATTTCCGAAACGGAGATCTCATAAGTTGCCCTCCTATCCCTCCAGACGAGTGCTCGCTCGGCGTTCTGAATGGTTCTATTTACGTACACGTGCACTGCTTCAAACATGCCTGTTTGCATTAGCAGTTCCGCATCCTTTCTCAGAGTTTCTCTGGATACTTGCGATCCCCTCTTAGTATGCAAACGTGCTAATAAACTCTCTTCTCTCACTCCACCAGGGAGCTTTCCTGTCGGCAGCCCGCCAATTCGTACAGAAGAGGGTATCACAACGTCCCCTTCGAACGTCCTCAATCGTTCCATCACACCATTTATGCGCTCATCGCACACTTCTAGAAGCAGAACGTCTGGTTGAATCGTTTCCACGACTTTTTTAGCGTCAAGAGCTGACCGTGTACCAACGTGAGCAGTAGGTAACAGAATCACTCGCACCCCGGGACGCCCAGTCGTGGTTGGTTCGTTCAAAACCATAGTCGGTATCGATTCGCGCTCGGAAACGACACAATCACTGACGTACTCATAGGAGTACGTGCGAAGTCGTCTCAGTCTATGGAACCAAAGACGCTCACGGTGTCGCCCGAGTCGCCCTAGTGGACGGCCGAGTCCGACTGGTCGATTCCTCGAGGTACACGCTGTCTGGGAAACCTTTCGAACGTCGGCCGACAGATGAAAGTTAGCTATCTCCATTCAAATTTAACACCACGGCCCTACTCTAATTGCTAGTATATCATGAAAGTGAAGTGCTCGCGCGTGATACTGGGGAACTTGACGTGTGCATGCGTTTCCTTCCAACTTACCGATTCCACACAAACAACATACAAACAACTCTCACTCCGGCGAAAAAAATGGTCGTCGAGGAAACGGGGATTCATTAAAAAAAGGGTGGTGGAGAGCTTCGGCGGAATCAAATCGCTTCAGTGGGTCATAGGTGAGCATACGGTTCAGTAGCTCGAAACCTTTGTCAGATAAACCGGTGGTGTCACGTGGAAACTTCTGTCGTAACTTGTTGTAAGGTTGTTCGACAAAAGTCACTTTCTGTGTACTCGGAAGTGAAGTAAAGTCTGGCCATATTCTCTCGTTGGGTGTACCGAGGAGTTTGAAAATCTTCTGAAGTTGATCAATTTCAGTTCGTCCATTGAACAAAGGAGCTCCTGCGAGGAGTTCACCAAATATGCAACCAAGACTCCAGACATCAATAGCGGCTCCATAAACAGTTGCACCGAGCAAGAGCTCTGGAGCTCGATACCAAAGTGTAACCACGAGTTGAGTGTACTTCCCTGGACCACCAAACTGGCGTGCCAGTCCAAAATCACAAATTTTCAATTCCCCAGAGTTCGTCACCAGAATATTGGACATTTTTAGATCTCTGTGCATGATCCAGTTTTCATGCAAATACGAAATTCCGCTCAGAAGCTGCAACATCAACGCTTTCACTTCTGGGATCGTGAACTTCGGGTTCGTCGATTTCGTCATCTGGTCCATTACTCCTTTGAGATCATTTTCAATGTATTCCATCACCATGAACACAGAGTTCAACTTCCATCCGACGACCACTTCATTGACATTTACGATACTTGGATGGTTCAAAGAGAGGAGAATGTTAACCTCTCTCAGTGCAGTCAAAGGAAATCCGTCACAGCCTTCGTCCATCTTCACCCTCTTGAGCGCGGCGATTTCGTTCGTTCTCTTATCACGAGCTTTGAAAACAACGCCGTAAGTTCCTTCGTCGATTTTATTCAGTCTTTCAAATTCGTCAACTGACCTGCAAGCTATCAGCATGTTTAGTGGACGCTTTTGTAACTGACTTGCGCTCATTTCTTGGCCCGATGCCGGTGTTATGTTTACAGGTTGAGTTTCAATTTTTGCACGTTCTTGTTCCACTATGTGAGTTGTCGCATGTAATTCTTTTCCATTCATGACGTCGCCCCCACCAAAATCCTTTTTCACGTTTTCGAACGTGCTTGGTCTTTGGGGTCCTACCACAGGTTCGCCTTCATTGCCTTCATTATCGCCGCTAAGCTCACCATCACATGGTGAAGAAACTGCGTGCGTTTCTTCGGTCACGTTTACAACAACAGCTTCGGGAGGAGCTCTGTGCTGTCGCTCATCGCTCCCATCCGGAGAATGACAGACAAATTTCTCAGCAAGTGTCTCTATCATCATCTCCTTTTCCTGACCGACAACGCCACTGCACTGCTGGCGCTGTGCTGCTGCAAACAAACTTGCTTCGCTGAGCATCTTTTCCATGTATCCCTGAGTACTCGGTCTGTCCACTGTAGGTTGTGATGCGATTGGCATCATAGGCACGGTCGAGCTACCGCCACCATCTTCAGCACCCTTTTCATCTTCATCGTCGTCGGAGGATCCCCATCGTGAGTCCTGTATCGCCACGCCTGACAGCTTCGCCCGTTTCACAGGGTCCGTTGAGCCTCCCGGCGGCGCTTCGGGAGCACTCGCAGCCCTCAACTGGTCGCCCGACGCATACGACGTTGATGGGTTCCCAGCACGTGTTTGCGCCTCTTTCTGTTTCCGTGCCAGTGCCGCGCGCGCTGCGGCTCTGATACTCGACATCGACAGGTTAGGGTGTGACGTATGCGCACAATCAGCACGGAAGCACGGTGACGTTCAAACGTACCAGAGAGCCCCCTGCGGATCCATCATCCGTCGAAGGAATTTTCACCCCAAATTTTCCGTCTTCACTTTCGCGTGCGCCTCGGAACGAGAAACGCGACAGTGAAGACGGAAACGCACGAAAACGCATGAGTCCTCACAGTTGTCCTCGCCCGAGCGCCCAAGCTGATGCACGCTTACAACCCACTCTTAGATGAAGTAAGTCATGGCGCTAAGCAGATCAAGGTGTGGGAAGAGTATAAGGCAGAACGCACGGCGCGGGAAGCGGAAAATGTAGACGATTCATTAGCTGGAAACGGTTCGCACTGTGCACATAGGGAGAAGAAAGCATATGGAAAGCATTACCCAAGCGTTTGGACGAAGGATCCGCACGGCGGAGAGTACAGGGTTGACAAAGGTCCTGGCTCACGCAAAGGTTACGATGCTTTGGAGCAGCGGAGCGACGGCCGAATAATTGAGCGTCCACTCGGTTACGAGAAACCACAAACTGGACCAACAACAAACTTTGTTGGTAATCACATGACACAAGGAGCCATTGATTTAGTTCAATACGAACTCACAAAAATTGATCCAGATCACGAGGTAAATAGGGATCGTTTAGATCAAGCTCGTGGGGTCCAGAGAAAAACACCAGAGTTGATATCTACAGTGAAGATGGATCCGCCAGACAATGGACAAGTTTCAAGAATTGAGAACTTTACATGGTGGGATGCCGGAGAGGTCGTTCATATTCGAATCGATCGGAAAATTCTACTCGAATCGAGATGCGAAGAAAGCAGCTGGCACTTAAATGAGCAGAGTCTCATGATCGAAGTTCCACGTCTCGCAAGAGGTTCGCGAGCTGGACACACATTTGTATTGCAACTCAGAAGATTGTATGCCCCTGTTCGAGTGAAGGAGTCCTCGTTCACTGTTACACCCGAAAATATACGAGTGGCTCTAGTCAAAGTTGACGTTTCTGCATCGTGGGAACGCTTGGAAGACTCAGCACCCAAAACTCTTTCAAGTAACTCAAGTATGAATTCAGCAGTAGCGCCACAGCATTGTCTCGATTTACACGCCCTACGCACGAGATTAATAACTCAGAGAGAAGGGAAAATATCTGAAAATATGCAATGGCTCAAGTTGTCACATCAGAAGGAATCAGACGTAGAAAACCAAGAGATTATTTGCTCCAGTGAAACACGAAACTATGTTCTCGCATATTTTGAAAGAGGCGACTACGCTGCTGTACTGTTGTATACTAGTCATGCTCTCCAAGATGCTGAGATTTCTGCACAATCCAGGTACGAACTATTACATTATCAAGCACGAGCCAATATTCAGCTCGGAGCATTGAAGAATGCGGTGTGCAACTACAAAGATATGCTGGAAATACGTTCAAGTGCTGAGCTACTCGTACAACGTGGGGGGGTATACGAACAGTTGGAAAAGTATGATACGGCTCTTCGAGATTATATCGCTGCATTGGATTCGAACAATAATGATTCAACACTCCACCAAGCCATAAGACGAGTGCGTGGTCTCGTATGTGAGCAAGATCGAAAACGGGCACAGGCAGAGCAAGACAATGGTTTTCGAAGTATTCCGAGGCCTTGCTTACCCCAGTTCGAGAATCGCGGGAAAGCGGGCGCGTGCTTTTAGTCGAAACTGTTTTCTACTCTCTAGCGATGTTTTACTATTTCTAATAATCTAAGTCTATCTTTTACCTCGAGCCTTGATAGAGAGGGTCACGGCGGATCCATTCCGCAAGTTGTAGTAGGCTAAACTTGCTGTGTCTTTGAGGAATCCCAGACCAGGAGTGCTCAATTTCTGCTTATTCTGAGGCAAGTCCCCAGCGAGCGGTTTGATCGCTCTTTTGAGATCAACAATCTTGTCACTGAGAGATTCTACCTCTACTTCAAGGGTTTGTCCATTTAGACCGGTTTCCCCACCCACCGCGGGGCAAACCACCTTGATGGTAGCTCTGCCAGGATGCGCCGCGAGGAACTCGAACTCTTCGTCTAGCTCGACCTCACCAACTTTGAGCTTTTTCGGTTCCGGTTCTGCTTCTTCTTGTTCGTGTGAGTGTTCTGGTTCTCGTCGCTTTCGGTGCTCGGTTTGTGGTGGTTCGACTTTACCAGCGTTCAGTGTCCCTGCAGCAGGTGGAGGAGGTGGAACCACTGCAGGTGGAGGAGGAGGAGGAGGAGGAGGCACCATGGATCCACTACCTTGAATAGACACCTGACGACTTTTACGTAATTCCGCGTCGATCGCCTTCGACATTTCATCGTCTGAAGAGCCAAAAATATCGGGGCGATTGCGCGCCAAGTTCAATACGTTTGCAGCGACATCCTCGTGAGAGGCCTGGGTGCTTCCACGAAGCTTCGCCATCATCGCTTCTTTCTGGACTTTCCATTTAGGATCAATTAAAGAAATTCGCATATGCTCTGCCATTTGATCGAGTGGAATCATCTCTCCTGTGATTGGAGAAACCACAAACTTGGTTGAATCCATAGTCGGTACCTTGCGCTCCTCTGGTTTCTTATAGTTGCGAACTATCTTCATACTTCCAACTTGTTCAACAACTGGTGGTTCAGGATTTGAGTGTATTTGTTGCTGCGTCTGGTTGATGCTTTCTTTTGCCTCGTCATCTAAGGTCGCCTTGACCGGATGAGTGATGCTATCGCTAGGCCCAGACTCTCCACCCGGGAGGACAGGTGCTGCGAGCTCGTTCTTTCGCATCGCCTCGATGACTTCGTTAAGTTTCATGGGAGGTGGTAGGTCGAAGTCTTCAGTGTCATTGAAGTCCAAAGTTTCCACCACAACAAAACTATGCCAGTCGATGAGGGCCATCTGAATACGTTCTTCTTCCTCAGCGTCTTCCTTGTCCTTTCTTGCCTTATCTTGGGCCGACTCCCACTCCAACCTCGTCAGGACGCGTTGAAGCGCAACGCTTTTATCGCAACCTTCAACGAGAGATACGAGAGTCGAGTCATCTGGAGACAAAACCTTCTCGTATGCATCGGCAAGAGCTGTGAAAAATGTAAACATCGAGTGTTGTGGTCTCAAAAAGTTGAACTGAGGGTTGGCATGCTCCTTGCTGGCCAGCGTCGTCACGAACTTCTTTCCGTTCCTGGCGGCAAACTGTGCTGTCACCTTGATAACGTCAAGATCCAGCGCAGAAATTCCAGCTGGAATCGGAATCGTAAACTCATCATTCTTTGGTGGTTCTAAAACTACTGGTTTGGCAGTACCAGTGCTCGCCTTTGTCATGACGGGGGGTCCCGCTTGGACTACAGCTGAGGCTGGTTCCGTTCCAGCTGCTTGTGCCTTTGCCTCTTCTACTTTTTGCCTGTAATATGCATGATAAGGATCACTAGTGGTCAAGAAGTTGAATTTGACATTATTCTTTTCGGACGCCAGGATGCGCTGCTCAAATTCTGGACCATTCTTCCCCACAAACTGGGCCGTCTTGTCCACGATCACTCGCACGTCCGGCGGCGGGACGATCACTCCCACGTTCTGAGTGTGGGTTTCCAAAGCGATTTCGCGTCCTCCATCGACCTTTACGCTTCTATTGCCTATGCCCGTATCGACGCTCGACGTTACTAGTTCCATCGCGGTGTCCCGTCCATTCGAGAATCGACGCGCGGTCCGAAACGGAGGTCCCGGGCTTCAACCCTTGAGGGTTTAGTTTCGATATGACGAGTCACGAATCCACGAATAGTACGAAAAGAAAAAAACGGGGACGAGCCGTTTTTCCTTCGTATTCAGTGTGTGGCAACCCCAGCAGCGGCGCGACGACACCCACGCCCGACGAGGCGACAGATGCGAGCGTGCGCCGTTGGAGGCTGTGTCCAGGGACATGGACGCGCAAGCGCTCAAGTCACGAGGGAACGAGCTGTACCAAAAGGGGAAATTTGGTGCCGCGATCGAAGCGTACACCGAAGCCATCACCTGCGACCCACGGTGGACGGTGTTGTACATCAACAGAGCTCTCTGTCATCGGAAGAAGAAGGACTGGGCAAGCGTGAAGAGAGACTGTGAGACCGCGCTGCATTTCGATAGAAACAGTGTGAAGGCGCTCTACATGCTAGGACTTGCGCTGATCGCGGAAAAGAAGTTTACTGAAGCTGCGAAATCGTTACAGAGAGCGCTCGAGGAAGCGCGCGAGAGTGGTGACACCATTCAAGATGATGTATGGCGTGAACTCGCTCGAGCAAAATATTTAGAGTGGGAGCTATTAGCAAGCGATCGAGCGAGGCGGTACGCGCAGTTGGAAGACTCTGTGCGAACTAGTGGATTTCACCTCGACAAGGAGGACATTAGTACGTTTGGAGAAGTTATGTCATGCGCAAGGGAAGCCGACGATCGGTCTTGCGAACCACCTGATGCTTACTGCTGTAAGCTGACGTTTGAGGTATTCAGAGATCCGGTCATCAGTCCGAGTGGACACAGCTACGAGAGACTAGCTATTTTGCAGCATTTAAAAGTTTCACAATTCGATCCAATCACGAGGGAGCCTTTGAGACCGGAGCAGTTAGTCCCTAACATCAATTTGCGGACAGCCGCACACACCTGGTTGTCAAATCATGCTTGGGCTTTCGGTGACATTGTTCGACCAAACGCGCCACTAGAATAGAATAATAATAAATATTACTACAACAGTTGTACTAGTAGTATATCTGGCGACTTCAATCACCATTCCATTTATCGCACAAGTCATGAAGTAGACCTTGAACTGACTGAGCACAATTTTTCAGCTTTCAGCTTTGTAAACAGTGTAGACGTCAGTGCTAAGCGCTCGAGAAGACGACGGAGCTCGACCAAAGCTATGCCGGGCATTGTTCATGGACGTTCATTACCCGTGATTGCTGCTTTATGGACGCTGACACTCGTTCTCATAGTCCGAGGAACGCGAACCGAAGGATCTGGCCCGATCGACTGGGCACGCCTATGGGTTTTGTTTACGCGAATCAACCCGTATTTCTTCGCTGCCCTGGGAATTGCGGCAGCGGTTGGTCTCAGTGTTGCGGGTGCGGCTTGGGGAATCTTCATCACAGGAAGTAGCCTACTTGGAGCTGCTGTACATACTCCTCGGATCACAAGCAAAAACTTGATCAGTGTAATCTTTTGTGAAGCGGTGGCTATTTACGGAGTCATCATTGCGATCATCTTGAGTACAAAACTTGAATACGTTCCACGTGATGTAGATACCGGCGCATTTCATGCGTCAACCATGATGGCGGGGTACGCAGTTTTTGCGAGTGGGTTGACGTGTGGGCTAGCGAACTTAGTATGTGGGATATGTGTTGGGGTCGTGGGTAGTTCTTGTGCGTTAGCCGATGCCGCCAATCCAACTCTATTTGTCAAAATCTTAGTGATCGAGATTTTTGGGAGCGCACTTGGTTTGTTCGGCGTCATTATAGCGATAATTCAAAGCTCAAACGCTGTCTTTGAGAAATTGTAGTTGTGGAAACACTTAGATAGTAAACAAACCTTAGGCTTTTCTAAATAACCAATTAGATCTCACTAAAATTATTCTACAATTCAAGCGACTACTACGTAATCCTTAGTCCTTTTGTACAAAGGCGGCCTTGATCTGGCTCTTTCGCGATCGCAAAGGCAAGGAAAAAGCCGCTTCCAAGTCACTCTGGCGCAGACGTGCGCGTGATATTCTCCCATCCTTGTAAACATGAGGAACTCGGACAGTTTCTACACCTTTTTCAAACATGATCAATGTCGGAAGCTGTTTACTCGTTCCTGAAACATCAATGCCGAAGTCCTGTCCTGTCTTTGGCCACCTTGTTACGTCAAACTTCGCGAACTTCAGCTCTGAAGACGTGTACTTACAGCTCAAACCGGCAAAGGTAGGTTCTAGGTTTACACATGGCGGTGACCAGGATGCGTAAAACTCCACCAACCACGCTACTTTTTTATCTTCATCTTTCGGTTCAAGTACCAGACGCTTCAGTGATGCAGGGTTCAACCACTCAATTTTGCTCGGTCCTCTGTACTCCGGTTTTCGAACATAGATGAAGAGCATCGCGTACATGACGCAGTACCAGCTAAAGATGCGCTGATCCATCATCCACGATAGGAGCAGAATAGCGGACTTCGTGAACATGAGTACATCTGATACAAACGAGTCGATATTTGCCTTGCGAAAGAACTTTACGGCCGCCATGATCCCCAAGGTCGACAAGGCCTGCTTTTCCCAACCTACGAGTACGGGTGCGGCGCGCGGATACTCATGTTGGGCCCACAAAGAGAACAACGGATAGGTCGCTATCACTGCGGTATTCAGAATGTAATAAGTGCTCAAGAAGCGCGACATTCTTACAGTGCCTTTGAGTGGGGATCTGTCAGTCTGTGTACATACAGTTTGCACTTGAAACTTTCATGAGAGGAGTGGACTCAAACTTGAACGATTACAATGGTGCAAAACCATACTTCTGTTTCATTTCTAGTAAAGAGTAATGTATTACAACAACGTATGCCGCATGGCACTAAGTCAGACCCCAGTCTTCATCAACATCACTGTCGTTTAGGCCCTCTTCTGTACACGTTTCTGGTGATCCCATTTCAGATTTCGGTCTTTGAGTCGATTGCAACTGTTTGATTTTCGTCCAATTATTCTTATCAAAGCTTGAATCGGAATCGAATGGCTCCTCATCTGTCCCTAGAGATGCTGCGCTACTATGGCTGGTGGCTCTGGAAGGTGAGCAGGAGTCACTTTTAGCATCAGCATGCTGTCGGGTTTCTCCGTCAACAACAAGACCCGGTCGTTCCACTTGACCAAATTCAATCTCTAATTCGTACAATTTGAAGAAGTATCGACGCCAGAACGTCTCTCTATCCACAACTGTAGGCACAACTCGAGTGAAAAGTTCTTTCACAAACTCGATGCACCTCATGGTATTTGCTATTTCTTCTTCGTGAGCTGTCAACGTAAAACCCTGGTTAAAATGCTCAAAAAGAATAGTATTGTGCGGTTCGTCACAATATGTTCCAGAATCTCGTTGAATCGCCTGTACACGGCACTCATATTCATCGCGTTCTTGTCTCAATTTTCCTACATCCCTTGTAACGAAGGCGTGACCTGACTCCCTAATCACATCTTTAGTTTCTTTGATAGCTTCTCTTGTTGTTTCTTTCACGTGAGACAATATATTCCCTGCTCCCACAAACATTCTCTGACCGAAGAGTTCAATCTTTTCACCAACTTGCTCAAATTTATCCTGGACCAGTGCATCTACAGTATTTTCATCGCCATCATTTGATAAAATCACACCGCCATCCGCGTATACGATTTCTTCGGACACACGCTGCTCTTGACTTGTGTCATCCGCATCATTGGCAAGTGCACCCTCGTTTTCTGCAAGCGCCTTGAAATCCTCTCTAACCTGTTCCTTGATTTCACTTAGCCCAACAGAGAGTTCTTTCCTCACGCCTCTCGAAACGTGTTTCAATTTCTCAAACGTCGATCGTCCGAAGTCAAGTGCACTGTGGACCAGTTCGTCCAACTCTTCAGTGGCCTCTGCGTCCTGATTGCCGTGCACGGAATCACTGTTTTCGTCGTTAGACGAATGAGTCTGCTCAGTTTGCCCCGGCTGGTCCATCCTCTCATCCAAGTCAGAGTCGGAGTCGGAGCCAATGAGAGCGTCACCGACAGCATCGCCGACCCTCCGGAGAAAATTCATGTTTAGCGCGCGACACACTGTGGGCGTGCACTGGATTGTTATTGGTGGGTGAGCGAACTTTGCGTAGTCACACAATTTTTGCTTCGTTTTTTACACAGGGCTCGGCAGCTTCGAGCGTTCGCGAGCTAAGAATACGAGAACATAATTAGTATAGTCAACACAGCTCAAAGTGTTTCAGTCCCTCCAGTATGCCGAGCGCTTCGAATTCTCCAGCCAGAAAGATACGACTTGACTCAAGTTCATTTTTTGACTTGAAATTGTTCGCCCATTCTCGGAGCTCCAGCTCTGCATTACCAACAACAACGGCCCTAGACTCTCCAGACATCATCAGTATGTCATTACCACTGTCCCCACATGCAACTGTTTCGCTTGCTTCAAAGCCCAACTGTTCGCGGATGTGCTCAAGACTTTCCAGTTTCCCCGCTCTGGTGCTAACACAATCAATGAACTTCCACCCCCCCGAGCCACTGATGATAATCTTGCACTCTATCCTGTCATCGTCGCACGCCGAGCGTATATCATGATGAACGTCGTTTACAAACTCATCTTTGACACCAACCGTGAGTTTATATTTATTCTGTTCGTCTGGTGGTCTGAAGTGGATATTTTCAGACCCGAACTTATCGATCACCTGCTGTAATATTTTACCGACAACATCACACGACCAATTCACATCTAAGGCTTCAGCCCATGCTTCATCTTCGATCCACGCACAATTCGGATCACTACTGCGAAGAAACACCTTTGTCCCAACTGCGCAGATGAGCCCGTCAGGCTCGACGAGGATGTCTCTTTTAGATGTTATGAGACCCAGAAAGGACTCGAATGAGCGCCCCGTGGAGTAAACGAGCTTTGAATCCTTGTGTCTAGCGTCTGATTCCCAGAACTTCCGAAATTCGCGCGTGTATTCGTCGTTCCCAACCATCGTGCCGTCGAGGTCGGATACCAGGAGAACGCGCGAAGTGGTGGTCACGGCGTTCTCGAGTGTCGAGCTTTTACTCAAAACTACCCTCCTAGAATCGAGTACGTACCGTTGGGTGAGTGAAGAAGCTACCAGCATGGTCGTCGACCACTATACCGCGAGCGACTGCCACTTGTCGAGCACAGCCAAGGTCAAGAGGCAAGAACTGACTCGGTTTTAAACTTTGACTGCACTGAACAAGGTCTCGTGAAAAATTCTTTACAACTCTCGTACATGGAAAGAAAAGATGATACTATTCGACTACTCGTAGCTATGACGATGACGCTGCCTTAGCAGCTGCACGCTTGGCTTTCACATCTGCCACTGCAGAGCGTATAGCATCCTCGGCTAACATCGAACAGTGCAACTTCACTGGAGGTAAGTTCAAATGCTTAGCTATATCTTGATTCTTGATGGTAACTGCTTCATCTACATGAGTGCCCTTGATCCACTCAGTGGCGACAGAGCTCGACGCAATGGCGCTACCACACCCAAACGTCTTGAAGCAAGAGTCCACTATGTTGCCCTCCTCGTCTACCTTAATCTGCAACTTCATGACGTCTCCGCATGCAGGAGCGCCAACGACGCCGGTACCAACGTTCAAATCCGTCTTGTCAAATGATCCTACGTTCCTTGGGTTCTCGTAGTGATCCACAACCTTCGTGGCGTGAAAGAAGTCGTCAATAATTAGCGCGAGACGAACACGTACGGGCTCGAGTTTACGGAGAGAACGCGCCGTAGTTACCTTTTTGTCATAAGCGCGAGATGTGACTCGTGGAGAAAGAATTGATCTGATAATCGCCAACCCTCTTCGTGTGTGTCGTTCTGTAGCGCGCAGCATGGTCGTTGCGCGCTTCAGAATGAGGGGTGTGCCTCCCTGGGTGGCTCTTTTCTCACAAAGACTAGCATATGTCAAACTAAACATTGTCTACATCGCCAGTACGACGACGGCGATCCATTGACGAGCTATGTACGAGTTTATCGACGATCGATTCCTGCACAGGCACATCCGCAGGCGTTCTCACCGAGGTGATAGACTGCGCTGCCTCTGTTCCTGCAGTGGCTAGATCAGAAAGAACAGAGGCAACTTTGTCTGGAAAATGATCACTGAAAAAACGGTATTGAATCATCATTCCTCGATTCATCAATTCGCGCGCTTCCACAAGTCGCGGCGCATAGGATCCGTCTGGAAGTCTAAGCAAGTGGATGAGTTGTCCGGGAGGATGAAGTTCTGCCACCATCATGGGTGTCGCAGCAACTTGTGCCTCAGCGAATCGTCTATAATCCTCACGAAGAGTCGTGGATTCAGTTGCCGGTGACTCTGCGTCTAGGACATCAGAGGTCTGGAGCTTATTGCCTTGGAACGTCATTCGCATCAACAGTGAGAATTTATTCAACTTTGAGTGCGTTAAGGCGTCCATCATGTCATTTCGCAACTTGAGCAAAACTGGGCCAGATAATCTACAAAACAAGTCACAGTGATGTATAGTACTATATGTCCAGGCCTTGGTAATTTCACTTAGCTTAGGACTCAACACTCCACCTGGGGGCTCTATGCACCACACCTTCAAGCTTGGGAATTGTCTGCGTAGGTGCAAAGATAATACGGCGGCGACACCCGCTCCTAATGAGTGTCCAGTGAGGACCAAGTCCCAACCTTTACAATCAGCGGCTGTACTAGGGATCGGCACACTTGTCCCAGTTGGCGTCTCTCCAAGAACCGTTTGTTCCAGGATTCGGTGGCTATTCAGATCAGATAAAATAAAATTGGTTGCACGGAGCACACCAGAGTGTACATGAAGGTCTGTGCCTGTCAGTGTTGGTTCCTGTATTGCTTCTGCGTTCAACATTGATGGTTTATACATACTGTCTGTAACGCAATCAGCGATACTTAAAGTACCTCGAATTGAAAGAACGACAGCTCTTCGACGAACATCACGAGCAATGAAGTATGGTGGTTCTCCAATACCATTAGCAACTGAAACGTAAAATAAGTCTTCAGATGCAATGCCAGCACACTTCTTCAAGGCTTCTCGATCTAAGTCGTGAGGATCGTGTCTTTTCTTAAGGCATCGGCGACAGCCACACGCACTCATGCACGTTGTAGCTGAGCACATCATTCTCATACCTGACCGAGGATCTGCCCATGCAAATAGTGCCCAACCATACGCAGCAAGTGCCCAACGTGCGTGATGTGCGCCATCCTCATACATCTCTATTAACGACTTGTACGGTGCTAGAGCATCCGCATCATTCAGCAATTCCTTGCCAATCGGGTCGTTCTCAATCATATGTCTATGCTGAATCGCAAGTAAACCCAAACCTGCTGCAATGTCACTTGGGACTACATCAGCACCCTGGAATACCTCCGCAAAACAGTTTGCTATGTGTCCTAGCGCGCCGTGCTCCGCTAATTCTCTATCTAATTCCGGATCTTGCTCTTTTTGTCGTTCCTTCACACACAACATCATCGCAATAACGTTGAAAATTCGATACCATTTCTGCTCGCTTGGCAGATGACCAAACATACTAAACATAAAAGAGATACCGATGAAGTGGAAACCAATTACGATGAAATTTCCGATTATAACACAGAGCACCATTGATCTCACTCGTGCCCGATACATACAGCCACCCATGTCCGAGTCCACAACCGTTCCAAATATTGTGAACGCTATATCAACACAGAGGAGCAGCAGGTGCACGTATAAAAGGTACGGTACCCAAGCTCTCTTCGCAGGTTCCATGATTCTTCCGCGCAAAGATACATGAAGCAGTATTGCTTCTATACACAATGCCATGAAATAACAAACGAAAGTCCCGAACAACCACGTCATAGCTTGCTCACCACCAGAGCAATTGTGTCTCAGCGTCCGGTGCGCGCGCTCATACACCACAAGTATGATCACACACCACACCGTATGTATCGTCATCAGTCCCGCCATGGGAAGTGGCAAATCATCGCTCGAAAGTAGCCACTGCCTACCGAATAGACGAAGCGCGGGCATACTCGTCGGACCAACGACAAGAGCTACGCCTCTTCTCGTTGGCTAGGCTTGCCCACCCTCGCGGTGTTCGTCCGACGACTCAGCACGTCACAGCGCCTGATATCTTCGCAATCGGTCGTTCGGACAAGTTTCGTCGACTTCCACCCTTCTAGCTTCGAACTCTCCAGGCCGTACGTACAGTCATGCGGGCGACGGCTGCAAAGGCGAGGGGTGTTGTGGCGACTTCGACGCGGTGAATTTCCTTGATCTCCACAATCACACAACCCTTCATGCAATCCTACCATACAATGACACATTGAATCTCTATTTATGATACAGCGCCCATCTCCGTCTGTTCAGTGAAGGCAGAGAAGGGAGCCGGCGCCGACGCCAGTGTCAGACGCCGGGCAAACTAAGTGAATGTCGTCACGGTGGGCTGTCGCACCATTGCCAGACGCGAGAGTGTTCCGAGGAGGTACTCGGCGCCGAAATATCCGTTCAAGGTGCGGAATCGCAAATTTGAAGAGCGACAAACTTTTCAAATTTTTCTTCCCACTCGCACTTCGCGCAGAGGACAGAGTTGATCAATTGTCGTATCTCGTTCAAAGCGCAATGACTAATGATGCCGTACGCATTCTTCTATGCAGACAACGGAGCGGGCTGTCCGCTTCTAGAGCTTCGAGAGCCAAGCCACTAAAAGCAACGGGACCAGAGCTGACGCTGCATGGGGTGAGTGGGACAGAAATCGATAATGGTACAGAAGTGCACGACGGACGTGAGTGGTATACTTTTAAACGCGGTGAAACGATAACGTCTTTCCTGGAGCATTCTGGCTTGGATCGTATCTCTTTGCAGAAATTAAACCCGCATGTCAACTTATCTAACGTGTTCCCGGGTGACAGAATAGTGATTAAAGGGACAGCTAATTTGAGGCCCGATTATCATTCTACGATGGCTGTGGTGGGAAGTTCAGCATCACAAGTAGTCTCATCATCAACGAGAACGTCAGTCAAACTGGGTTCACCCCTTATGTTGGTCTTCGTGTGTGCCCTGACAGGAGTGACTCTTATGGGTAAAAACCGTCTTGCTACCGTAATCCCTGGTCTTAAAGGTAGCGTTGAGTCGCAGCTGACCGAAAAAAATGACGGAATTGAAGAAGTGAGATCTTGTCGTGATACTGCAGAACGGGAAGTGAAAGAGTTGCGAGAAAAATCAGAGCGAAATGAACAAGCACTCGTTAGCTTGCAGCAGATGCTTGAGAGTGCTTCCAGAGCTGACGCCATGTTGAAGGATCAAATTGGCATACTAAAAGAGTCTCTCGATTTAAAAAGTAGGGATATCAAACGCCTTGAAGGTTCAAACGAAGAAACCAGGCTCTCGGCAGAGCAATACAAAAATGAGCTTGTAAGTGCACAGGCAGCACTCAAAGAGTTGAAGGAAACGGAGCAAGGCACAATGCAGCAACTCACTGAAGCCACGGAGAACACCAAGTATTACGAAAATGAAATCGCTGTGTATAAAGAAAAGCTACTGGACACCGAGGCTGAACTCATGTCGCTTCGAGAACTGAGTGGTCGGTATTCTGATGATGCCAAGACATCAAAGGAAAAGTATAAGGAGACACTTGTTGAGATTGAAAGAGTCAAAGAATTGAATGTTCGCCTTGAGGCGTCACTCTTAAAGTCTAACGAGCAAGTCTCTCTCAATCTAGGCCAAATTGCTGCGTATCAAAAGGATCTCCAAGAACTGGAGCTCAAAATAGCGTCAACTACAAAGCAACTCACAGACCTGACACTAAATTTTGACAGCGCGAACATGACAATTAGATCGCTTGAATCTGAGCTGGAGAGTAACCGATTGGAGGTATCATGTATTTCTGAAGAACTAGTCTCAGTCAAGTCAGAGCTTGAAGCATCGAAAAATGAGCTAGAGTTCGCCAGGGGTAATCTTGACTCATCTGAAAATACTGTGAAAATATATGAAGACGAACTGGCTGCTTATCAACAAAAACTTGATGAAGCAAGAGAGGCACTTCAGACTTCTCGACAAGAAGCGTCAGACTACTGTGAAGATATGACTTTAGTGAGGGCTGAACTCGAACACGCGCGAGAAGAGGTGGAATCGGTTCGTCAGGAGCTAGAGGCTTCACATCGCAGTCAGAAGATGCTATCTGAAGATTGCAGTAGTCTTCAAAGCCAAGTAAGAGTTCTCGAAGATGAACTATCTTCAGCAGATCGCAAGTCAACTTCGTTATCTGCCGACCTAGCTGCAACTTCGAGCAAGTTGAATATCGTCCAGATAGCCCTAACTGAATCACGTGATGAAGCAACCAAGTACGAAGGGGAGCTTGATATCTCAAAACAAGAAGCAGCCGAATTATCAAATCAACTTGCCGGACTGCACGTTAAGGTAGAAGAGCTGGAGGGAGCAATTAGCTCAACCAATGGCGAGTCATCATCTTTATCGATTGAGCTCGCAGGATTAAAGAGTAAGCTAACGATCGTGCAGGCAGCTCTGGATCAGGAACGCTCAGGCGCATCTCAAAACCGTGATGAGCTTGCGCAGGCTCGAGCGGCGCTCGAAAGCGAATTAAAAGAGAAGGAATCGATGGAGGAGAAGTTCTCTGCTCTTTGTGAAGATTTGTCACAGCAGAGCATGACCGCGAGCGCCGAGGC
>Ga0181568_10000692_pt1 | contig 30403 bp, 49 predicted proteins | sample 101ome_20_FD_133758 | JGI IMG/M metagenome (GOLD analysis project Ga0181568, IMG submission 133758) | Coastal salt marsh microbial communities from the Groves Creek Marsh, Skidaway Island, Georgia - 101404AT metaG (megahit assembly) | ecosystem: Environmental > Aquatic > Marine > Intertidal...
CTATTGGTACTACAATGACACGCAAGAACGTATTGCTATCTTGACAGAAAATAACGCAAAACTAGAAACAGCAGTAGCAACAAATGAACAAGCGTTAGCGGCACAAACTGCCGCTTTCGAATCTATGCGGGTAGAAAATGCTAGATTACAAAGTGAGTTTCAAGAAATTGAAAATAGAAACAAAGCATTAGAAAACAGACTAAGCAGACATGATATCGGAGCTGCAGGATTAGCAAGACCCGATTCAACAGAACGTGTGTTAAATAATGCTACAAAAAATGCACAGCGTTGTATGGAAATATACACTGGCGCACCGCTTACAGAAAAAGAACTAGCGGCGACTAAACCAAGTGAGATTAATCCAGAATGTTGGAGAACAGCAAATCCTAACTTCAATCCAGATATACAAAGCGAAGCATGGAAAAGGAAGAACCTATGAATAGAGACGTAGGAAGAGGCGTAATAGTACTTGTAATATTGCTTGTAGCTTTCATACTATCAGGTTGTACTGCAAAACCAAGAGTAATTGAAATAAGCTCAAAACCTATATCAAAACCTGAATTAATTCTTCCGCCTGCACAGCAACTTAATTTAAAAGAAGTTGAATGGGTAGTAATTAACGAAGAAAACGCCGCAGAAGTTTTTGCTAAACTAAAAGAAGACAAAAAAGATCCTGTGCTGATAGGACTAACAGATGACGGCTATGAAGTACTTGCACTAAACTACAGCGATATAATGGCATATATTCAGCAACAAAATGCTATTATCAAAGCATATGAAAACTACTATGTGCTAAGTGAAGAAGCACTTGACGATGCAAACAATGAAATTGAAAGTGCAAAACAAGAAGTAGAATCACAAAATAACACCCCTGAAGAATCAATTTTCAACAAGTTAAATCCTTTCAATTAAAATAAATACTATTACTATGTGGGAAATGATTGAAAGAATGGCAAGCGATCGCTTGTGGATTTACACTGCTTTGATAGGATCTCTTTTTGGTCTTGCTTTTTCCACTTATTTTAAAGGCACACGTTTAGGATTATGGTTGTATGCTAAATTTGATATGACTATTGATTTCTTTGTTGAAAGATATGGTTGGACATGGTTAGAACAACCTACAGATGCATGGCGCAAAAAATATCCACACGTGACTAAAAAAATTGATGAACTAGAAGATAGAATCAAAAAACTGGAGGGTAAAAATGCCAAGAAAAAGTCCTGAGGAATTAGATGCTCCTAAAGCAGATGCAGAGGTAGTAGTACCAGCAAGTAGTGAAGGCGCAACTAAAAAAGTAAAATTAGATTTAGAAGTTGACACAAGTGTTAAAGATTTAGGTCCTAACCCATATGCAAAAATTATTCATATGGCAAAAGCTGTAGATAGTTGGAGAATATTTCCACGTATCTTTATTACAACATATATTATTCTATTGTACAAATGTGTTATTTGGTATATGGAATTACCAAATCCAACAATGGAACAATCAGGTTTAATTAGTATTGTTGTTGGTGCTGGTGCTGCATGGTTTGGCTTATACACCGGATCTAGTAAATCACGTAAATAACACCGCTAAGTAGTAGTATGGACTACTACCAAACACTAGGTGTCTCACAAAATGCTTCGGAAAAAGATTTAAAAACTGCTTTTCGTAAATTAGCAGCAAAGCACCATCCTGATGCAGGCGGTGATGCTGAAAAGTTTAAAGAAATCAACGAAGCATACAACACACTTAAAGATCCACAGAAGCGGCAAATGTATGATCAATACGGGACTGCTGACCCACAACAAATGGGTGGTAATCCTTTTGGTGGGTTTAACTTTACAGGCAATCCAGAAGATCTACAAGATATATTTGGTACTTTTTTTGGACAAGGCTTTGGACAACCTAGAAGGCAAATGCGTAATAAAGATATTAGATTAGGATATAAGTTATCTTTTATAGATGTATACACAGGTACAGGTGCAACTATTTCATACAAATTGCCTAGTGGTAAAACGGAAGTAATAGATGTTAAGATTCCTCCAGGTTTGAAAAATAACGATCATATCCAATTTCAAAATTATGGAGATGATAGCATAAAAGGTGCACCTAGAGGGACATTAATTGTCCAAGTCAAAATACCAAATCCTACTGGATTTGTTAGAGATGGACAACATTTACATACAGAAATAGTATGTGATAGTTTAGATTTAATATTAGGTAAAAATTTATCAATTACAACACCTGAACATAAAAAAATAGCACTTAATATACAACCTGGTACAAATAATGGTGTAGTCTTAAATGTCACTGGACATGGTGTTCCAGACGTAAATACTAAAGTAAGAGGCAATCTTTATGTAAAAGTTAAAGCATTGACCCCTAAACTAAATGAACAAGAAAGACAAAAAATTAGAGAAATAAAAAATGGAATTGATTTACGCACCAAATGATTGGTTAGATAAAAAAGTTCAACCGTTTGATTTTGATAAAATTGATGCTGTTGATACTGCACAAAAAATGACTGATATAATGGCTGAGCATAGAGGAATAGGTATAAGTGCCAACCAAGTTGCTCTTGATGCACAAATTTTTATTATCCAACCTACTAGACATAAAGAAATTAAGCATCCTTTTGCTGTAATCAATCCTGTAATACAAAAAATAAGTCAAGAAACTAGTTTAGAGTATGAAGCATGCTTGAGTCATCCTAATCTAGTTTTAAAAGTAGAAAGACCTATTAAATTGGTTGCACAGTTTCTTGACGCAGACGCAAAAGAATGTATAATAGAACTTGACGGCTATGATGCTAGATGTTTTTTACATGAGTATGATCATCTGCAAGGCATAGAATTTACAGATAGAGTATCAAAATTAAAACTAGATATGGCAAAAAAGAAAAAAGAAAAGCTAGAAAAAAGGATTATAAATGGTTGAACCTAGTCAAGAGTTAGCACTTGTATTTGAAAAAGCAATGGCTGATGCAAAAAAATTGCAACATGAGTATGTGACTCTAGAACATCTTGCGTTTAGTATGGTGTGTAGCGAGTCTTTCTATACGACATTAAAAGGTTTTGGCGCAGATGTAGATTATATTAAAACAAACTTAGAACATTATTTAAAAGACAAATGCGATGAATTAAAAGTAGAAACAAAAAAATTCAAACCTAAAAAAACGCAAACTGTAGAACGTGTTTTGAATAGAGCTTTTACACAAGTGTTATTTGCAGGCAGACAAACAATTGATCTACCAGATGTAATGCTTAGTATATTGTCAGAGAAAAAATCTATGGCACATTACTACTTTGAGCAGGGCGGAGTAAACAAAGACAAATTTGCAGAATATATTAATACAGAATTAGAAACTAGTTTTGAAGATGAGGAAATGAGCGGACAAGCTCAACGTGCTTTAAGAGCATTTACAACTGATCTAAACAACGAGGCAAAGAAAAATAAAATTGATCCTATTATAGGTAGAGCAGATGAATTAGATAGCATAGCACTAGCACTTGGCAGAAGAAGCAAAAACAATGTTCTTTTAGTAGGTGATCCTGGTGTTGGTAAAACTGCTATTGCAGAAGGTTTAGCATTTAACATTGTTAATAAAAATGTTCCTGATTTTTTACAGGAATATAATGTCTATATGCTTGATATAGGTAGTATGCTTGCTGGCAGTAAATACCGTGGAGACTTTGAAGAACGCTTTAAACTTGTTTTAGCAGGATTAAAGAAAAAAGGCAAAACAATTATGTTTATTGATGAAGCTCATATGATTAGTGGTGCTGGTTCAGGAGGTGGATCTAACAGCGCAAATGATCTTGCTAATATGCTGAAGCCGGCTTTGAGCAAAGGAAATATTAAAGTTGTTGCTTCTACTACTTGGGACGAATTTAGAAAATACTTTGAAAAGGATCGTGCGTTGATGCGTAGATTTCAAAGAGTCACTGTTGACGAACCTTCGCAAGAAGTCACTTTAGATATTTTACATGGTATTAAAAAATATTATGAAGATTTCCATAAAACAACTATTACTGATGAAGCTATCCAAGAAGCAGTAAAATTAAGTTCCAAATATCAAAACGATAAAAAATTGCCAGACAAAGCAATAGATTTAATTGATCTTGCTTGTTCAAGATTTAATTTAAAAGAACAAGCAGAAGAAAAATTAGTTGGTGCAGATGAAATTCAATTTGAATTAGCAAAGGTAGTTAATTTACCTGCTGAACAAGTAGCAGAAAAAGAAACAGAAAATCTTGCAAAACTAGAAAAGAATATTAAATCTAGTGTGTACGGACAAGACAAAGCTATTGAAGATTTAGTAGATAAAATTCTTGTCGCTCAAGCAGGATTGAAAAGTGAAGATAAACCAATTGGTTCATTTGTTTTTATGGGTCCAACAGGTACAGGTAAAACTGAAACTGCTAAACAACTAGCAAATAATCTTGGAGTAAAACTTGTGAGATTTGATATGAGTGAATATCAAGAAAAACATGCTGTTGCTAAATTAATTGGTTCACCTCCAGGATATGTAGGTTATGAAGAAAACAACGGATTATTAATTACCAAACTTCAAGAAAATCCTAACTGTGTTTTATTGCTAGATGAAATAGAAAAAGCACATCCAGATGTTTCGCAAATTTTATTACAAATTATGGATAACGGAAAATTGACTGGTTCTAATGGCAAAGAAGCTGATGCTAGAAATTCAATCATAATTCTTACAACTAACTTAGGTGCCGAAGAAGCAGAAAAAAACACAATTGGTTTTACTGAAGAATCTGATTATGAATATGAAGACACAGAGTTGAAAAAATTCTTTGCGCCTGAATTTAGAAATAGATTAGATGGTGTTGTGACATTTGCTTCTTTGTCGAAAGAAGTTATGATGAAAATTGTAGGCAAGTTTTTAGTAGAACTTAAAACACAAATCAAAGACAAAAATATAATTATTGATATTACAGACGAAGCACTCGATCATCTAGTAGACAAAGGCTTTGATCGAAAAATGGGTGCAAGACCATTACAGCGAGTAATTGACAAAGATATCAAACGTCCACTTTCTAAAGAATTACTATTTGGTAAATTGAAAAACGGTGGAAAATGTAAGGTTGATGTTAAAGACAAGGAGATAGTTATTAACTATGAACAGGTCGAAGTTGAAAACCTATGAAACATCTAAATTATTTTACAGCAAATATCTATACTGTTTGACTGCTGTCAATAGTTTGGCTTCGATCTTTAGAAACAAAAACTTCAAGTTTGCAAGTAAAGAACTAGATGCTTTAGAATATCAATATAAATCAGAAGGATCATTAATTTACAAAAGAGGCATGAGAGATATATCACTTAGTGCTTCTCATTTTTTTGATGCTAAATTGATATATAACGAACTTACAAGATATCAAGATTCTTACATAATTCGGATTGAAAATAATACTATAAATTTTTATTGTAATAATCTTGATTTCTTAAAGCAATTATCTAATAAATTAGAAAATGTAAGAGGTCTTTACAAGCCTGATCCAAAACTAATTAATTTTCTACGCAATAATACAGACACTATTGTTGTTGATAAAGACATTGACTATCAATATAAAATTGTTTTTAACTCTAACCACGTAAATCCTCAATTAGCAGATTGGTTAGAAAACAACAAAGATAAAGTCAAGAGCACCGAAATGTTGAGACAGGATATTAGATCTGCTCCTTATATTGCAGGTAGATATGTTTGGTGCAAGTCCGAAAATGTGGTAATGTTGCTTAAAATCGTTGCTGGTAATAGCATACAAAAAGTTTACAAACTTATCAGTAAGCAAGATATTGATAAATAACATTATGCCAGCAAGTAGTGAAACATTTAATTTTATAGTAAGCGGCGCAACTGTAGCACAGTTGACGCATCCTAGCGACAGCACTGTACAGACCCGGAAATCAGAAAAACTTAAAGGTGACGGATACTATGGTCGTGCTGACGGCTTTCATACTGTACAATATAATGTGACAGGATTTATAGGAAATATAGTAGTTCAAGCAACTTTAGCTACCAACCCTGCAGAAGCAGATTGGTTTACAATTTCAACTACAGACCACGAAAGCACAGCAACTGAAACAGATGAAAGTGACGGAAGTTTTATAAAGAATTTTACTGGAAATTATGTATGGCTGAGAATTTTTGTTTATGATTGGACTGACGGTTCTGTAAATTCAGTAATACTTAATCATTAGGAGGCAATATGGAACACTTTGTAAGAATTACAATGGAAAAAACAGATGATGTAAAAGAGCTTGATGAGAGCATTTTTCCTGGTTATGATATATTTGAAACTAATCAAGATGCAGTAATGTATCATATTCCTTTGACAAGAAATTTGTCAGAAGAGGAAGCTAATGGTTATGCAGAAAAGTTAGCAAACTACATGTTTGAAATGGGTTATGAAGATTTTGATATAGATATCACTTCTGATGATTTAGAAGAAATAGATGAAATTACATATGATGATGTAGATGATTTCCATACAGACTACGGCATACTTTGGTTCAACGAAGATGATGTTGTAGATGAAGCCGAATACCAAGGACGTAAAGTTAAACTTGGCAAGCCAATGCAGGGCGATGTTAAGAAGTTTAAAGTATATGTTAAGAATCCAAAGGGCAATGTAGTAAAGGTAAACTTTGGTGATCCTAATATGAAGATTAAAAAATCAAATCCTGCAAGACGCAGAAGTTTCCGTGCAAGGCACAACTGCGATAATCCAGGTCCAAGACATAAGGCACGTTATTGGTCATGTAGGAAGTGGTAAAATGAAAATTACAGAATTCCATCAAAAAGCAAAAGACAATCTTAATTTTGACCTTGTAGATGATACGTGTGTTTTTATGAAAAACGATCCTATATTTTATAGAAAACAATATTATCCATCTATTGCAACTATTGCAGACATGCACAGAGAAGGTCGCAATAAAGATCCTAAAAAAGTTCTTATGCCTATGATTGAAAAAGGCATCAATGAATACTGTAGAAAATATGGTATTGCAAATATGCCAGATGACATATACCGTAATGAAGATAGAACTGCAATATTTGATAAAATATACAAAGAAGAAATGGAGCAGATACAAAAAGGCGAATACAAGTGAGACTAAGACAACTATTTGAAGAAAAATTAAATGTTGTTGCTGTGATGCCTGGAGGATTTCATCCTTTTCATCCAGGACACAAAAGTCTTTACGATTGGGCTACTAAAGAATTCGGAAAATCAAATGTATATGTAGCAGCAACAAACGATACTTCAACTAGACCTTTTCCTTTTGATATAAAACAAAAACTTGCTAGTATGGCAGGCGTACCTGCAGATAAATTTATTCAAATTAAATCTCCGTTTAATGCACTTTCTTATACAGACATAATAGGTGATCCTACAAAAAATAGTTTAGTTTTTATTAGAAGTGAAAAAGATCAAGGAACACATCCATTACCGGATCAAATTCGCAAAAGCGATGGAATGCCTGGCTATCTTATAAGTTATAAAGGCAAAGAACAATTACAACCTGCAGAAGCACATGCACATATTGCTTATGGTCCAACAATAAACTTTGACTTTTCTGGAATGCAGATCCGTAGTGCTACAGAATTACGCAATACTTGGCCTAGTATGAGTGAAGAAGAAAAACATAAAGCCGCAGAACTTATGTATGGTTCAGGCCATAATGAGGCTGTCAAACTTTTAGATCAAGCTCTTGGAAATACAGAAGAATCTATAGTAGAAAACTTGACCAGTGCAGATATTCCTGTAGTTCAATACGACACAAAATACGGTGGTGATGTTGAAAAAGTGTTGGCAGTAAAACGCAACGCAAAAGCAGACGCCGAAGCTTTATATAAAAAATTAGGTGGAGTAAGTCATGCCAATTATGAAATAATTTCTCAAGCTGCAGAACAAAAGAAACAAGAGTTGCGTCAAGTATATAGAGATGCACTAGCAAAACAAGGCATCAAAGGTGCAGCGGCACTTAGATCTCCAGAATACCTATTATTTAGAAAACAAAATGCTGACTTACAAATTATGTTAGGAACAGCAATGAATATGGCTGCGGATACTTCCAAACAAAGTGCTACTGCTACTGGTGGCGGAATAACTGTAAGGAATAATTAATGGACATTGATACTCTCAAACGTCTTGCAGGTATAAATGAATTCAAAGGCTACACCGAATACAAAGTTGATGAAAATCCCAGTATTACCGCAGCAGCACTAAAGAAAAAAGAAAAGAAGATGGGTCTTAAACCAGGTGATCCAGATTGGTTTAAACTTTGGTTTTCAAAACCTTACATGACAGGTCCTGTACAATTTAGAGGACGTAAAAAATGAGATTTTACGAGTGGGGCAGAATAGTAAAAGGTGTAAACACAACTCCAGATGTTAGTACAAATGAAATTCCACGACAAGCAAAAAAGTTTGGCAACACTGTAGACAAGGACGGTCGTCCACCTACACTAAGCAAAAAAGTTAAAGGTAAATCAACCAATGTGCTATTCAATTTAGGTCTAACCGAAGGCCGTAATAAAAACGAAGCACAGGAACTTTCAAGTGTTAGTACAATATATGTTGACATGGACGGTGTGCTTGCAGACTTTTTTGGTGATTGGGCTAAACTGATGGGCAAAGATCATTGGACTAAGATTGATGATATTTCTCCAGCACTACAAAAGATAAGAGACACTGAAGATTTTTGGTTAAATTTGCCTCTAACTGACAATGCAAAAAATTTACTTGCACTTATAAAAGATGTAAAAGGTGAATACAATATATTAAGTTCACCACTACCAGATGATCCTAATTCAGAACCGCACAAGCGTGAATGGATCAAAAAGAACTTAAATTTCTTTTTACCTAAACAAGTTATTATTACACACGACAAAGCAAAATACGCTACTACAGAAGATGGTACTTCTAACATACTAATTGATGATTATGGACAAAATATTGCTAAGTGGGAAGCAGCAGGTGGAATAGGATTCAAACACAAAGATCACAAGTTTGAAAGAACAGCAAAAAATATAAAACAACATATGCAAGAGCCTGTAGAAGAAACAATAATTAGAGGAAAAACTGCAAACAGACATATACATTATGATCCTCTATACAAAGGATTAGAAAACTACGACGGTAAGCATTTAATGAATGATGCAGATGCAATAGAAGCATTATTATATGGCAGAGGTTTTAGTCAACGTGAAGATGCATTTAGAGACTTATTAATAAGAAAATATAAAATTACAAGAGAAACAGACATTGGTGCATTGTTAAAAAGTATTAGAGATCAATTAGAAGCAAAAAATAGACAACACGTTAAAGATAGAGATGCAGAAAACGCTACTGCTAATGAACGCTCATTGACTAAATTAGAAAACTTTGCTGACGGTAAAAACCTATCAGATGAATTTTTAAAAAGTAAATTTTACGATGAGGCTGACGATTGCAAAGAATCTACTAAAAAGTTTGTAGAATTTATGAAATCAAATAAACTTCCCGAACCCAAAGTTATTTGGCTTGCTCCACCAAAAGATATTAAAAAGTTTCCTGGTAAAAGCGGTGAAGGTGATGCACACATTATGCCTATAGTAGGTAATGATGCCATTGACTTTACGGCAAAACAATTCGGTGTAAATCAAATACCATTTATTACGCCAATGAGTAAGGTAAAACAAGTTTATAATAAAATAGGTGGATATTATACGGATGCTCCGGATTGGGTTCCGGGTAAGACTACACACATCATAGGAACACTTAACAGTTTGCCACAAAAGGAATTAGGACTTGCAGAAAACTTTGCTGACGGTAAGGAAAAAGGCAAAAGCAGACCAGGGCGTGTAAAGCGTAGTGGTGCAAGTTGTAAGGGTAGTGTAAGCGAACTTAGACGCAAAGCAAAGAAGTATTCAGGCGAACGTGGTAAAATGTATCACTGGTGTGCTAATATGAAAAGCGGTAAGGAATAAATATTATTATGAAAGTTTATGAAATTACAGAAGATGCACCTACAATGACTGGTAAACAGGCTGCTCTAAAAAAACAACAACAAGCTGCACTGTTAAAGAGTAAAACAACTGACCCTGGTATGGTGGACAGAATGAATATTGTAGGCAAAGGCATGCAAGATAAAGTAAACAAAGCACAAGCTGATGCTGATAGTTTAAGCAGAGCTGCAGGTATTGATCCCAAAACAGTACAAAAAGACATCAAGAAAAGTTTAGCAGGAAAACCAAAATTTAAGAACAAGTTTAGAAAAACCACCGAAACTACAGCTTCTGCTATAGCAGGAGCATACGCAGGTGGCGGAAATGGATTTGTAAATGGTGGACCAGGCACTATACAACGTGCTAATACTACTACAACAAAGCCAAAGAAGAAGAAAAAAACAACTAAAAACGCATAAATACTATATACGGAGAAAACAATGCGTCACGAAGAAATTAAAAAGAAAACAAACGAAGGACTAGCTGATCTTGCAGATATGGCAGAACGCGATCATGAAGTGCAAATGGCTAGATCAGATCTATATAAAATAGCAAAATATGCAATTAAATTACACGAAATGCTTAAAGGTGTTTCAGAAGCACAGGGTTTAGAAGGTTGGCAACAATCAAAAATTACCAAAGCTGCAGACTACATCAGTTCCGTATATCATAATTTAGACTATGAAATGAAATTTGCTGAACAGCAAGTTGAAGAAGCAAAGAAATCTTCGTATAAAGACGGTTTAGGTGCTATGCTTGAATCTAAGAAAAAAACTGAATCTAAAGATGAACTTTGCAAAGAGTGCGGTAAACCTAGTTGGAAAACACTAGACGAAGAAAAGCAAAAAGGTGTTGACGGTAAAGTATGCTGGAAAGGCTACAGACGCATGGGCACTAAGAAAAAAGGCGGAAAGACTGTAGACAACTGTGTAAAGGTTGGCTAATGCGTGTTTTTCAAATCACAGAATTAGATAAAAAAACACTTAAAAAAGCACACAAGACTGCTGACAAAATTTTAGATAAACCTAAAGCAAAATCTAACATAGCCAAATGGGCTAAAGACAAAGGCATGGACCCAGAAGGTGCTGTGTATGCTATTGCTACAAACATGGCGAAAAAGAAAACTAATGAGGAAAATTGGCTTTCCAAAGCATGGGATACAATCAAGCACGGAATGGGTGATGATATGGATCTTTATGTCGAGGAAGTAAATAAAGTATTAAGAAGGTATGGTACACAAGGTACACTTAGACATTTGAAGAAGAAGTTTCCAGATGCTGCACCAACTGACTTACAAAAAGCAATGAAGATTGTGCTATCGAGAGGTTAATTATGAATGATTTTTATAAAATGAGTTCAATGATGAAGGATTTGTTTCCTTCAAATCCAGAAGCAGATAAACAAGCACTCAAACAAATGGCTCAGGCAGGCGCACAAGAAGTAGCACCAACCAAAGATTATATAAAAGAGAGCGTAAGTGTTCCACAAGGTTCAATGCCTTTAGATTTAGGTATGAGTGATTTTGCAAAACTTGCTGGTTTAAAAGAACAAAAAGATGGTGATTATGCTAGAGGTTCTGATGCAACACCTAAAATGTCAAAGCCAAGTTCTACAGGTGAACAACCTCATCCATTAAAAGATAAACTAGTTGGTGAAGAAGATGATCCTTATATCAAAGCAATAGACAATAGTTTTGGCTCAAGTAGCATTGCAAAGAAAATAGGATTTAGTCCTAAAGGTGAAATATACAAAGCATTATATAAAGCAATTAAAGCAATAATGCCTGATGCAGACGAAACAAAGATTAAACAAGCTGCAGATGCAGCATCTAAGCAAATGGAAAGTGTGGAGGAAGCTGATATTGATATTAAAGCACTAACACCTGGCGCATCTACTGTAGGTGGTGCAATTAATCCTGAAGTTGATGATGCACCGTTAATTGCTAGAGGATTAAAAAAAGCAGCAAAGGGCGAAGTTTTAGAAAAAAATGAACGTATAGCTATTGCTCCTTATGTAGAATTAATGAGTGAATTAATGACTAATCCTGCTTTTAGAAATAATTTAATATCAATGGATAAAGCACTTAAATCACAAAAAGGTGATGACACTGAAGATGAAAAAACAGATGAATCAGGTTTACAATATTACACAGGTGTAAAAAAACACGGCAAAGAATATATGAAAAAAGCTGCGGCAGCTGGTCGTGCAGGTGCTAGTCAAGAAGAACTAGGCCGTCTAAAAGACAAATACAGCAAAGCAGAAAAAAATAAGAAAACTGAATCCATAAAAGAACGTCTGTATAGAGAACTCAATAAATACAGATGATATGGCATTTTTAGTACACCCATTACCTCCAATTTCAGTTTATGTAAGAAAAGAATATTTGTATGATCTTGAAAAAGGTCATGGAGAATACACACCAGGTATTTGGATAAGTGTAAAAAGCACAAAATACAAGGCCCTGTATTTTGAAACACTACTAACAGACTACGGTGCGCTATATGACAAATTACCTATAAGTGCATTTGTATGGAAAACAGATCACGGAGAATTACTTCCTTTGGATGTTTTACAGTTATGGGATTGTTTCGATTATGATATCACAGTAGTGCAAAAACCTTTGCTGTCAAGATGCGAATTCTTTGGCAAAGATAGACGTATGCACACAGGTGAATACGAATTTACCATAGACAATGCACACAGAGATCATTCCTATATTGATACAAACTTTTCAGAGCATGATCCAGAACACAAATCATTCAATGTAATACGTCTTGATAATGGGCAATTTGCCGCACAACCAAACAATAGAGTGATTTGGCGTGACAGCAGTTTAACACCCGAAAAGCTACTCACACCAGATTTCAAAGTATGTACCCAAAATTATGCTGTTGAAACTGAACCCAAATGGTCTGTAGGACACACAGACGAATGGCAATATAAAACCAAAGACGAAGAAAAAAACAGTTGACATTGCCTAAATAATCCTATATAATATACATAAATTAAGGAGAATCACATGAGTGACCGTGTATACGGCCCTGAAGAAAAGGCCAAACTAGAGCGTCTTGTAAATGAAGGCGTCACTGTATTACAAGAAGTTGAAGATTTACAAACAGGTCTTAAAGATACAGTGAAAGCAGTTGCAGAAGAACTTGACATAAAACCAAGTATGATTAACAAAGCTATTAAAATCGCCCAAAAAGGTGATTGGTCAAGAGTTGCTGAAGAATTTGATGACTTAGAAACATTAGTTGTCACAGTTGGCAAGGACAAATAGTTTGAAAAAAATAAAAGAATTTTGGGTGAACAGCTATACGTCAGATAAAATTGCATTTTCATTTGAACTAGTAAGTTTTATTTTTACAGTTGGTGCAAGTTTGACACTTGCTTTAACTGCACTTGATCCAAACATGCTAGTTGTTTACCCTGGATTTTTTGTAGGTAGTATTACCCAATGTTATGCAGCCTATCGAAGAGGAGCCGCTTGGGTTATGTTGCTAACATTTTATTTTGCATGCATAAATGTATTCGGATATGGAGTTGCAGCTCAATGGTGGTAAAACCCTATCAATGGCTTGCATGGTTAGGTACAACAATTCTTTTGTTGGCCGCAACTCTTGCTGCTTTTAATATTCATCCATACTATATATGGTCATTTATAATTGCTAACAGTATATGGGTGTTAGTAGGTATACTGTGGAAAGAAAAAAGTTTAGTTGTCCTCAACGCAGGACTAACCATAATTTATATTGCAGGATTAATCCTGTAATAAGTATTAGTACGCCCAAAACTATTGTCGGGCATGTAGAAGGTTAAGTTGGCCATAAGCAACGAAGGAGAAACATGAGCTACGTCGATGCATACTTTGACAGAGATTCTGATATCATCAGAACAGTAGAACGCCGAGATGGCAAAAGACACTATACAGAATATCCTGTAAAATACACTTTCTATTATGAAGATCCAAGAGGCAAACATAAAAGTGTCTATGGTGATCCACTCACACGTATTGTTTGTAAGAATACAAAAGATTTCCGAAAAGAATTAGCAATTAATAAAAATAAAAAATTATTCGAAAGTGATATTAATCCTATCTTTCAATGTTTGAGTGAAAACTATCTCAATCAAGATGCTCCTAAACTAAACATTGCGTTTTTCGATATTGAAACAGACTTTGATCCGGAGAGAGGCTTTGCTGATCCAAGTGATCCGTTTATGCCAATTACTGCTATTACTGTGCATTTACAATGGATGGATGCACTGATAACACTTGCACTTCCTCCTAAGACACTAACTATGGAACAAGCAAAAGAAGAAGTAAAAGAATGGGGCAATGAATGTATTCTCTTTGAAAATGAAGGTGACATGCTTCAAGCATTCCTTGATCTAATTGAAGATAGTGACATCTTGACAGGTTGGAACAGTGAAGGTTATGATATTCCGTATACTGTTAATCGTGTAAGTCGTGTACTAAGCAAAGATGACACAAGACGTTTTTGTTTGTGGAAACAACTTCCTAAGAAACGTGAATATGAAAAGTATGGGAAATCAGCTGAAACCTATGACCTAGTAGGCAGAGTGCATTTAGATAGTTTGGAATTATATCGTAAATACACATATGAAGAAAGACACACATATAGGCTTGATGCTATTGGAGAACTTGAAGTTGGCGAAAAGAAAACTGTATACGAAGGTACACTTGATCAACTTTATAACAATGACTTCAGAACGTTTATCGAATACAACCGACAAGACGTTGCACTACTGGACAAGCTGGACAAAAAACTAAGATTTATTGATCTTAGTAATGAACTTGCTCACGCAAATACTGTTTTGCTACAGACTACTATGGGTGCTGTTGCTGTGACAGAACAAGCAATTATCAACGAAGCACATCACAGAGGACTACAAGTTCCTAATCGTCCAAAGCGTGACGATGAAAACACAGCGGCCGCTGGTGCGTATGTTGCGTTTCCAAAAGTAGGTGTGCATAAGTGGATTGGATCAATGGACTTAAACAGTCTATATCCTAGTGTTATTAGAGCTCTTAACATGGCTCCAGAAACTATTGTAGGACAGTTGCGTCCAGAGATTACAGAAGCTCGAGTACACGAAGATATGAACTTGAAGAAGAAATCTTTTGCAGGTTCATGGGAAGGCCGTTTTGGCACAGAAGAATACGAAGCAGTTATGGCCTGTAGAAAAGATGTAGCACTTACTGTTGATTGGGAAAATGGCAAATCAGATACTATGAGTGCCGCAGAAATCTACAAATTAATATTTGATAGTAATACTCCTTGGATGCTAAGTTCAAATGGTACTATTTTTACACATGAATTTGAAGGTGTTATTCCGGGTATTCTAAAACGTTGGTATGCTGAACGTAAAGAATTACAAGGTATGCTTAAAAAAGCAAAAGAAGCAGGTAATGATACTGAAATTGTTTTTTGGGATAAAAGACAGTTAGTTAAAAAAATTAACTTGAACAGTTTGTATGGTGCTATTCTAAATCCAGGCTGTAGATTCTTTGATAAACGTATCGGACAATCAACTACACTAAGTGGTAGAACCATTGTTAAACACATGAGTGCTGAAGTAAACAAGGTTATTACAGGTGAATATGATCACGTAGGTAAAGCAGTTATATACGGAGATACTGACTCTGTGTATTTTAGTGCCTATCCTATATTGAAAGAACAAATTGACAAAGGTCAAATACCATGGACTAAAGAAAACGTAATTACATTATATGATCAGGTTGCAGAAGAAGCCAATACCACTTTTGAAAAGTTTATGGCAAAGGCATTTCACTGTCCTAAGAGTCGTGCAGAAGTAATTGCTGCAGGTAGAGAAATTGTTGCTGAGTCAGGCTTGTTTATTACTAAAAAACGTTATGCGGCATTGGTATATGATATTGAAGGATTTCGTACAGACACAGAAGGTAATCCAGGTAAGGTAAAAGCAATGGGCCTTGACTTGAGACGTTCAGATACTCCTGTGTTTATGCAAGAGTTTTTAAGTGAACTACTGCTTATGGTACTTAAAGGTCAAGAAGAAAAAGATATTCTTGAACGTATTACGGAGTTTAGAAGAGAATTTAAAGAACGTCCAGGTTGGGAAAAAGGTTCACCCAAACGTGCAAATAAAATTGGACATTATCAGCGTCTTGAACAAAAACAAGGTAAAGCAAACATGCCTGGACACGTTCGAGCAAGCATTAATTGGAATACACTCAAGCGTATGAACGGTGACAAGTATTCGCAAGAGATTGTTGATGGTATGAAAGTTATTGTATGCAAACTCAAACAGAATCCATTAGGCTATACTAGTGTTGCGTACCCTACAGATGAACTACGTATACCTGATTGGTTTAAGGAATTACCATTTGATGGCGATGCCATGGAAGGTACTATTATTGACAACAAACTAGATAACTTAATTGGTGTGTTGAAATATGATCTTGAAGACACAAAACAAAACAACACGTTTAATAGTTTGTTTGATTTTGGAGATGAGTAATGAATCATTTTTTGTTTGATGTAGACGGTACACTTACACCTAGTAGAAAAAAAATAAATCCTCAGTTTGCACTTTGGTTCCTGTACTTTGCACAAAATAATAATGTAAGTCTTGTGACAGGTAGTGACAATCCTAAAACACTAGAACAAATTGGCCCTGAGATTTGTATGAGTGTAAACAAGATCTATAACTGCAACGGGAACGATGTTTGGCAAAAACAAAAAAGTATATACACCAATCCTTGGAAAATTAGTAAAGATTTAAGAGCATTTCTTGAACAAGAATTAGAGACTAGTGATTATAACACTAGAACAGGAAAACATATTGAAGAAAGACCTGGTATGGTTAACTTTAGTATTGTAGGTAGAAATGCAGATAAGGTACAACGCAAAGACTATTTCTATTATGATATAGAAAGTGACGAAAGAATACACATTGCAGAAAGAATAAACAAGGCATTTCCTGAAGTTAGTGCAGTTGTAGGTGGTGAAACAGGAATCGATATTATTGCAAAAGGAAAAGATAAAAGGCAAGTATTAGATGATATTGCAGAAGATAGAATCTTTTTCTTTGGTGATAGAATGGATCCAGATGGTAATGACTTTAGTTTGGCATATGCTGTAAAAGAAGCAGGCGGCGTTGCTAAACAAGTGAAAAGTTGGCGAGACACTAAAGAAATATTAGAAAACTTTAGGCAAAGAGGAATAGCAAAATGATTTCTGTTCCTGGCTGGATAACAAAAGACCAATGCGAATTCCATCTGAAGTTTATAGAAAAGAAAAACGGAAGAATTTTAGAAGTTGGAGCATTTGGCGGAAGATTATTTAATTATTTGCAACCAGTGTTTCCTGGTTGGAGATATCATGCTGTAAATGCCTGGACTGAACACAAAACATATATTCCTGCAGATTCTGATGAAATATATCGCTTGGATACAAATGTTAAAAATCCATTAGAAAAAAACTTGATGACTATTAAAAAGTTTAAAAAAAATTGTCCATATGCAAAAGCTAAAGACTGCCTTTTTGAAAAATACACTACAACTCATAAATTTGATATTGTATCTATGGGTCAAATAAACCGCGATATAAATTGGTATGAACAATACACACACGCTTTAACATTTTTGCAACCAAAAGGTATTATTATTGCAAGGAATTTAAGCCATCCAAATCAAGGACAAGAAATTAGAAAAGCAATAAAAGAAAGTGGATTAAAAATTTTAGAAATAGATAATAGTAGGACACAAGCAGCTTGTATGTTAGGAGGTTAAAATGAAATATGGAGCATGGGACATTGGAGGAGAAGTCGTTAAGCAGGATGATAGGTATACTGTCAAAGACAACACTACTCTAAATAATCTAGTTGTAAGTTCAACTAAGCTAAATCCAAACAGAAGCACAACAGGACATCGTCATGCAGGTCAAGAAGAAGTTTATGTTTTTACAAAAGGCAAAGGTCAAATGGAACTCGATCATGAAATATTGGATGTGTGCGAAGGTGACACAGTTTTGATCAAAGATAATGTGTTCCACAAAGTGCATAACAACAGCGACTTTATGTTAGAATTTATTTGTGTGTTTGACGGAAGGAGAACACATTGAAAGTAGGATTTACTTGTTCAACTTTTGACTTATTACACGCAGGACATGTAATAATGTTGCGTGAAGCAAAAGGACAATGTGATTATCTTATATGTGGATTGCAAGTTGATCCTAGCATAGACAGAGCTGAAAAGAATGCTCCTGTGCAAACTATTGTTGAACGCTATACACAATTAAAAGGTGTCGAGTATGTAGATGAAATTGTTCCGTACGGCACTGAAAAAGATCTAGAAGATATTCTAAGTATGTATCCTATTGATGTACGCATACTAGGAGAAGAATATAGAGACAAAGATTTTACAGGAAAAGATATTTGCCGTAAACGCGATATAGAACTACACTTTAACAAAAGAGAACATCGTTTTAGTTCTAGCGATTTAAGAAAAAGAGTATGCGAAAAATGAAAATTTTGTTGACAGGACATAGAGGATTTATAGGAAGTCATTTGTTAAAACGTTTGACCAAAAATCACAGTGTTGTAGGTATAGATTTAAAAGATGGATGGGATAGAGATAATATAAACAATAGTCAAGACCTTTTGACTTGTGAATTACGTGAAGAATTTGATCTTATAATTCACTTAGCTGGTAAAAGTGGTGTAAGAGAAAGTATGAAGGATCCTGCAGGCTATTGGAATAATAATGTAGAAGCAAGCAAAAGATTATTTGACAGGTATAGTAATACAAGAATACTTTATGCAAGTTCGAGTAGTGTGTATGAACCACATCTAAATCCTTACGCTGCCAGCAAATACATAATGGAGGAAGCTGCTGCAATACATCCTTATACTTTAGGTATGAGATTCCATACAGTTTACAGTGACACTCCTAGAGAGAATATGTTTCTATCAAAATTTTTTAATAACAAGTTAGAATATGTCACAAATCATTATAGAGATTTTATACATATTGAAGATTTATGTGATGCAATCGAACTTTGTTTAAAAAGCAAGTATACAGGCACTATTGATATAGGGACAGGACATCCATTTCGTATCCGTGACTTTGCACCAAACTTACCCATCCGCCTAAATACACCATATGAACGACAATGGACTTGTGCAAATATGGAAAAAATCAAGACTTTAGGCTTTAAACCTAAATATAGTATTGAAAAATACTTGACAAAATCTTATCAAGATAATATAATAGATATAACAATAGGAGAACACTAATGAAAGATATCTTACAAGACGTAGTCGCACACACACATGCACTTGGCTTTCTCAGCCTTGTAAAAGTTAATGGCGAAGATACTACAACAATTGAATCTATGGCTGAAGACAGGTCAGTGATTCTTACAGCAACTACACAATCTAAAGTTGCAGATGGAACATTTGGTATGCCTAACTTAGACAAGTTAGCATTACATTTAAAAAATCCAGAATATCAAAAAGATGCAAAGATTGATGTTGTCAATCAAGAACGCAACGGTGAAAATGTTCCGACACACATTCATTTTGAAAACGCTACAGGTGATTTCCAGAATGATTATCGTTTTATGAACAAGCAGATTATTGAAGAAAAACTTAAAAGCGTAAAGTTTAAAGGTGCAAGTTGGGACGTTAGCTTTTCACCAAGCGTAGCGGCAATTGGTCGTATGAAACTACAGAGTGCGGCACATGCAGAAGAGCCAACATTTAATGTAAAAACAGACAATGGTGATCTTGTGTTTAGTTTTGGTGATGCAAGCACACACGCAGGTTCGTTTGTATTCGAAGCAGGCATTGAAGGTTCACTAAAACACACTTGGGCTTGGCCAGTAGCACAAACACAGAGTATTCTAAGTCTTGATGGTGATATTAAGATGAGTATTTCTGATCAAGGTGCTATGCAAATTACAGTAGACAGCGGTATGGTTGAATATAACTATATTCTGCCAGCGCAGAGCAAATAATGACACCAGCAGAGCAAGCACAGAAACAAGCCGAAGAAGCAATGGATGGTTTTATCCTTTGGAGTAAACGTGCTACACTGTGGAGTGCTTTCTTTCTATGTCTAGTTGTATTTGCTTGCAACTCAGGCGTAGATGGATCTGGAAGTGGTTATAATGGTGAACAATATAGTCCAAGTAATTTGAATGTTAAGGATTTATGATAACTGAAAAACAAGCAAGAACTGATTATAGACAGATGCGTAAGGACGATCCAGTATTTGCTGAATGTTGGCCTGACACAGATAGACAATTTTACGAATGGTGTTCTCAATATTTAGACTACCAACATATTAAGGAAAAAGATGAATAAAGATTTAACTGCATCACAAAATGACTATGCAATTTTTTTGCCTGCACTAAGTGGGTTTTACGCTACTTTTGTAGGTAAACAACGCAGAGAAGAATATGTAGAGTATACACGTATACCTAAACACTGGACTAACGGTGTTGAGAGTGGCAATTGGTTAAACAAAGACAAAGGTCTTTTCCAATATCAATGGAGCCTATATTCAGCAGGCCATGCAGAACTTGACATTAACAAAGATTCACCTAAAGAAGACATGATTAGAGATAGGAATCGAGAAAACAGTTGGTTGCTTGGCGACTCAGGTGGATTCCAGATTGGTAAAGGCGTATGGGAAGGTGATTGGAAAGATCCTAACTGTCCTAAAGCAAAAAAGAAACGTGAGCAAGTTCTTGCGTGGATGGATGCTTACATGGACTATGGTATGATCCTTGATATTCCGGCTTGGGTAGCACGTTCTCCTGCAGGTGCAAAAGCAACAGGTATTGACAACTATCAAGATGCGGTAAATGCTACACGTATTAACAATGACTACTTTATGAAAAATAGAAGTGGTAGTTGTAAATTTTTAAACGTGCTTCAAGGTGAAAATCATGCTGATGCAGAAGATTGGTATCAGCAAATGAAAGACTATTGTGACCCTAAAAAATATCCTGACACACATTTTAATGGTTGGTCAATGGGTGGTCAAAACATGTGTGATGTACATCTTGTTTTGAAAAGACTTGTAGCACTACGCTTTGACGGTTTACTTGAAAAAGGTAAACATGACTTTATGCACTTTTTAGGAACTTCTAAACTAGAATGGGCGACACTACTAACTGACATACAACGTGCCGTAAGGAAATATCATAATGAAAACTTTACTATCACATTTGATTGTGCTTCACCTTTCCTCGCAACCGCTAATGGACAGATCTACTGTGAACTTGAGACTCAAGACAGAACTAAATGGGTGTATCGAATGGTTCCGAGTATCGATGATAAGGCACTTGCAACAGACACAACAGCATTTGCACAAGCATTTGTTAGAGAAGGCAAACACAGTAGTTTCAAAGATTCACCAATAACGCAAGGATTAATGGCCAAAGATGTATGTATCTATGCGCCAGGTGATCTAAATAAAATAGGCAAAGAAGGTAAAACTTCTTGGGACAGTTTTTCATACGCCATACAAATGGCACACAATGTTTGGAGTCATATAGATGCAGTACAAGAAGCAAACAGGCAATACGACAACAGAATACTTCCGGCGATGCTTGTGGACGAGTCCTTTAACAGGTTATTTTTTAGAGATGTTGTGGAAGCAATATTTGCAACATCAAACAGAGACGAAGCGAACGCAGTAATCGAAGAGTTTTCAAGATTCTGGATGTCAATTATTGGCACTAGAGGAGCAACAGGAAAGAAAACAGTAAATGCAAGTACACAATTTGCAAATTTATTCGAGGAGGTATAATGAGCAACTACCAATCTGCTTTGGACAAATTACAAAGCCGTATGGAATCTTTAGAAAAGAAACATAGGTATTTGGACGAAAAGATACAAAAAGAGTTTGACAAATTCTTAGATGATAGTAAACTTAAAAAGTTAAAACTTGAAAAATTTAAGTTAAAAGATCAAATACACAAATTAAATTTAGAAATGGTTAGTATAAAGGCACAACATGAAACGTGATTATGACACTGGTACAGCAGATGATGTAATTTACTTCACAGGATATGAAGTAGAAAAAACTCCTGCTTTTGATATGGATACATTATTTGTTGTAGGTTGTCAACCTTTGGAAGATGTTTTAAAGATGGCTAAAGAAAAGCATGTAGACCATATCTATTTAGGTGCTAATCAAAGTTTCCATGTTGACTTGCCTAATGGTACAAACGATGAACAACAGGGTTGGGACAATCTTGTTTTTGGATTATTAAAAGAAAAATACACAGTCACTTTAGATTATGATATAAAATATCATGAGTGGGTTTTAGAAAGTGGTTATAATGAATACTCTAAATTTATTAGTCAGATCAGTGTCAAATTGCCTTACATTGATCAGTTGAACTATAATGCTTGTATAAAGATAGATGATAAAGATTTTAAAGCATCTAATGCAGGTGTTTGGATTCATCAAATACATGACTTACAAGACAGGCAAAAATTTACAGATTGGAGCAAATATGAGCTTGACAATCCTGTGGAAAGGTAGTATAGTATAATGACACAAGAACGTTATTATGAAGGTATGATGCGTATGATGCGAGAAGAAGACAAAGTAAATTACATGCAAAATAAGGTAAATAGATCTATATGGGTGACATTTAAAAAAGAAGGTATCCACAAATATCCGGCGGCACTAGATGATCCAAAACTTGCAACAGGCGACTGGGATGATGTATCGTTTCTTGGCTATCCTCATCGTCATATTTTCCATTTCAGGGTGCGGATTGAAGTGCGACACAACGATAGAGATATCGAATTCATCCAATTCAAAAGATGGCTCGAAAGACTCTACTCAGGACACTCAAACTCTACAGGAACAGATAGTGGAGGAAGTAAAGAATCGAGCGCAACCGACAGTGAAGTGCTATTATTAGATTACAAATCGTGCGAGATGATCGCTGACGAATTGTATGAAAAGATTTCTGCAAAGTACCCCGGCCGCTTTGTTGAAATTGAAGTCTCCGAAGATGGAGAAAATGGCTGTGTAATATATTACCCTAATCCTAAAAATGTATAAGGAATCAAATACTATGGCAATCGAATTCAATCGTGCAGCTTACAAGAAAGTCTTCACTGATCTTGAAGCATTTAAAGACTTTTGCAGATTTGAAGGCTTTGTTTTTAACGAAAAAAGTTTATATAAGAAAGGCGATTCAGTTTGGGAACAGTATCAACAGTTCCAAAAAACTGGTCGTGTTAAGTCACGTAATCATAAACGTAGGAATTTTAGAAAATGATTTATATTGTAGACATCGAAGCAGTAGACACACGCTATACCAAGCAATGGAAAGAACATCTTCCACGTCAACTACAACGAGCTACAAATAAAAAAGTTTCTGTAATAAGCGGTGGAGAGACACCTCAGGCTACTACGCCTGGGGCGTTTCTAAACTTTGGCGGAACAAATGTTTATAAAAGTAAACAACTAGAACAAATAGGAGAAATGTTCTGTGAAGGTAAAATCAAGGATGGTGATTATTTCCTCTATACTGATGCCTGGAACCCTACAGTTATACAACTACGCTACATGGCAGAGTTATTGGGTGTTAGCATTCGCGTTGGTGGCTTGTGGCATGCCGGCAGTTATGATCCACAAGATTTCTTGGGAAGATTAATAGGCGATAAACCTTGGGTGAGACACGCAGAATATTCAATGTTTGAATGCTATGATGATAACTTTTTTGCAAGTGAATTCCATTGGGAATTGTTTGCAGAAACGTTTGCATTAGATATGGGAATTGTTGATCAAAACAAGATGAAACGTGTTGGTTGGCCAATGGAATATCTAAAAAATAGTTTGGACAGTTATAAGAATATGGAAAAGAAAGATATAATCCTTTTCCCGCACAGAATTGCTCCAGAAAAGCAAATAGACATCTTTCGTGATCTAAAACAACATTTACCACAATATGAATTTGTTGTGTGCCAAGAACAACAACTTTCTAAGAACGAATATCACAACTTGCTAGGTGAAGCAAAACTAGTGTTTAGTGCTAACCTGCAAGAAACACTTGGTATTAGTTGGTATGAAGGCGCACTTGTTGATGCTATTCCAATGGTGCCAGATAGACTAAGTTATTCAGAAATGGCACTGCCTGAGTTTAAGTATCCCAGTGCTTGGACTGAAAACTATTCATCATATGTCAAATACCGTGGTGAACTTATGAAAAAGATAGTTGATTATATGGACAACTATCAAGATTATTTGCCTAGCATGAACAAGCAGGTAAAAAAACTATCACAAGACTTTTTTTCTGGTAATGCATTGTACGGAGCAATAAACAATGGATGATGACAACAATACTTTTTCAATTACAATTGGTGATAAAACTTATGCAACATCAAATAGTGAATCTATCACTGTAAACACATTCGATCCAGAGTATACGTTTTCTACAGATGATACCATAGATACTGGATCTGAATTTACTTATAATGTTAATTGGGGTAATACAGAATTTGTAGATACAATGCCAAGTGTAAGTAAGTTAGAGTCTATGGCAGAACAATATCCTGCTTTTAAAAAAGAATACGAAAAATTTAAGCATATGTACAACTTAATAAAGGATGACTACGAGGCAAACAATGATAATGAACTTCCTTTCTAAAATTATGGAAAAGCTCGGCAGACGTCGAGTAATTACAGACAGAGACGGAAAAGTACCATATCTTATCCGTTATTACCTATTTTTAAAAGAACGTAAGAACTTTCCATTTAATATTACGCTACACAAAGTTCTAGTAAGTGACGAACCAGTTTTACATGATCATCCATGGAGTTGGGGTGCTTTTATTTTATCAGGTGGTTATTATGAATGGATTCCTATACATTCAAAAGAAGGTGCTGTGGTAGGTTCTACTAAAGTTTGGAGAGGTCCTGGATCTATTAGGTTTAGAGATGCCGATGACTTACATTGGTTAGAACTAGCAAAAGATGAAAATGGGAATGATATTCCTTGTACAAGCCTATTTTTTATGGGACGTAAAAAGAAGGAATGGGGATTTGTTGATCATATAAAATATAAAGGTTATCGATGGATTCATAATGAAGAATATCTTGCTAGAGGAGCGAAAGGCGAATGATAAAAAAACATTTTTATAGCTGGGCTGACATAGAAAAAATGTGCGTCAGTATTGTAAATCAAATGTACAAGGATAATTGGCGTCCTGATTATATTGTCGGTATTACACGAGGTGGTAATGTACCTGCTACAATTATTTCAAACATGACAGGTATCCGTTGCGAAGCACTTAAGGTAGCATTGCGAGACGATGAAAGTCATCGAGAAAGCAACTGTTGGATGGCCGAAGATGCTTTTGGTTATCCTGATCAAGATTCAGGTGGACAAGGAAAAAATATTCTTATTGTAGACGATATTAATGACACAGGTGCTACATTTAATTGGATTAAAGAAGATTGGCAAGCAGGTTGTTTGCCTGGACACGAAGCATGGAATCATGTATGGGGCAACAATGTTCGTTTTGCTGTTCTTACAGAAAATCTAAGTTCAGAATTTGACGGTGTGTCGTATTCATGCAATGAAGTTAATAAAGCAGAACAAGATGTTTGGCTTGTTTACCCTTGGGAGAGTGTAGGTAATTATGAATAAACAAAGAATAGATATTTTCAACGTTCCAATTTTTGTAAGTGAATATGAAAAAGGTGAAGAACTTCAAAAAAACTGTATAGATCTTTTACAAAGTATAGAAAAAGATGATACTGAAAAAGATGATTATTGTCAAACAGGATACACAAGTTATGGAAAACAAGATCAAATACTGTACGAAGAACCTTTTAAAGATCTTTTAAATTATATTGGCAATAACGTTGCAGAAGTACACGGTGCGATGCAATTAACAGGAAATGTAAAATTACAAAATAGTTGGTTTAGTATCAACAGAAAACATTCTTATCATGAAAAGCATAATCATCTACCAAGCACATGGAGTGGTGTTTATTATGTTAAGGCAGATGAAAATGATGCACCTATACAGTTTATAAATCAAAACTTAAATTCACATTGGCCTTTCACAAAACCTTTAGAAGCAAATCCATTCAATAGTCAAATGTCAGGATTTGGAGTAAAAACTGGTTTACTTTTTATATTTCCTAGTTATTTAGAACACAAAGTAGAGGAACAAAAAGTTGATCAAGAAAGAATAACAATTAGTTTTAATTTTGAAGTAGGACATGATGATGCGTGACGATTTAATGGTTCAACAGCAGGTAGAAAACAGATGGCAACACATGGTTGGAGTGATTTGTCTTAATCAAACAAATCGTAAACAAGTTAAAAGTGTTTTACCTAAACTGTTTGGTATTTGTCCTACACCTGTGCATTACCTAAATACATTACCGGAAACAATAAAAGGAATTATTCAACCCTTAGGTATGGTTAATGTAAGAGAAAAACGTTTGAGACAAATGAGTTTTGACTATTTAGAATGGGATGGTGAAGATGCTACAGAATTATACGGTATTGGTAAGTACGGTTCTGACAGTTATAGACTTTTTTATAAGAATGAAATACCTGAGAACGTAGGAGATCACGAATTGAAAAGATACATAGAGGAAGAACTTCATGGAGTATAAGGACGTTCCTTGGACTGATATTTTAATTGAAACTAAGACATTTACAGTTTTCAAAGACGGTTATCCTGTGACAGACGGACATGTTCTTTTTGTTCCTAAGATTGCAGATTGGGACAATCTTAAAAAATGCTACGAAGCTGCATATAAATGGGGATACGATTGGGTATGTAAAGGTTATTGTGATGCATACAATATAGGACAAAATGTGGGTACTGAGGCTGGACAAACTATAGATTATCCACATGTTCATTTGATACCAAGACGTAAAGGAGATATGGAAGATCCAAGAGGCGGAGTTAGACACGTAATTCCAGAAAAAGGAAATTATAAAAAATGAAACTTTTTATAGGATGCAGTCATACAGTAGGCTATCACTTTGTTCCTGCTCAGGAACCTGGATATCAAGTTGTTGAATATTGGGGAGAAAACTGTTATCCTATTCAGTGGTCAAAACAAAATGATGAACCTGTTATAGTATATGCAAGTCCAGGTGCAGGTTTTTATAGATATCCTGATTGGATAAAATCCATGTTTGATCGTTTTCCTATTACAGAAGTTTACATACAAAGCACATATTGGGACAGATTTGCTTTAGGATTAAGCAGAACATTTACATATGGTTTTGAATACTACAGTGCAGATTTTTGGATGACTGAACACAATCATAAAAATAAAGATAAAATTAGATGTTTCACAGATGAGTTTGTTAGAGATGAAGCAATGGAAATTTATATGAAAACAAATGGCATATTGCCAGAGTTTAAAGGTGTTGCTATCAATTTTGCTGCTGAAGATAAAAGCACTGTTGCAGAGACACAAAGCAATTTGATGGACGATGAAACATTTAGATATACAAAAGTTTTCTATGAAATGTTTAATCATATACAATACAGAAACTATATGAAAGACATATCAGTAATAGATAAATTATGCGGCGATAAAAATGCAAAGGCGTTTGTTTGGAGAATGAACGAAAGACAAGACATGCCAAATAATTTTGATTTATACGGAGAATGTTCTAATATAACATTTTATAGAGAAAGTGCCCAGTCTTGGTTAAAGAAAAATAAAAACTTAGATATTACTAAAAAAACTATAGATGAAGAACACTATAACGAGTATGTACACAAAATTATAGCAAAAGAGTTTTTACCTCAAGTTTTTGGATTAGAAAAGGAGATTAACTAATGGCATGCGGATGTGGAAGATCACCAACAGGTAAATGTATCGGTTGGCACAAACTGAGCGAAGATGAATATCGTCAGAAGCTCGCAGATTACGAAGACAAACAACTTAAAAAACGCTTAGAACAAAAGGAGACTTATGGTGAAACAACAGTTGATAAAAGCAGCGAAGCAACACGCTGAAGCAGAAATACAGTTGCATAAAACAAATATCGATGTTTACATGGAAAAAGTTGTAGGTATTGGAGAACATTCCGATATAATTGAAACAATTCAAAAAGAATTGGACAAAATGGCAGCTGCACATGATCGTTTAGAAATGTTAGACAAGTATTTTGAATAATTTACTTGACAAAAACCTAAATATATCATATAATGTAGATAATGATGAGAGACATCCTCGTCTATAACTCGGAGAAACAAATTGAGCAAAAGTAAAGAACTTAAAGCACGTCTAGAAGAACTAGGAGTGCGCTATTGGGCAGGTGATAATATATCATATGTCATGCAAAAAGGTGACAAGGAAGCTCTTATTGAAGAACTTACACCCAAGTTTGAGAGCGTCCTTGAAAGCCTTTGCATTGATATTGTTAATGATCCTAATTCACAGGATACAGGCAGACGTCTAGCAAAGATGTACATTAACGAACTTATGGCAGGACGTTATGATCCTATGCCCAATGCAACTGCATTTCCTAATCATGTAGATGATGGTTATAAAGGTATGCTTGTTGTAAGAAGTGAACTTACAAGTATGTGTTCACATCATCACCAAACTGTTAAAGGTGTAGCATACATTGGTATTATTGCCGCTGATACACTTATCGGACTTTCTAAATATACACGTATTGCACAATGGTGTGCTAGACGTGGTACACTACAAGAAGAACTTAACAATGTAATTGCAAATGAAATACAAAAAGCAACTGGTTCAGAAAATGTAGGTGTGTACATTCAAGCAACGCATGGTTGTTGTGAAAACAGAGGTATTGGTGCACACAGTAGTTTAACACAGACAACTGTACTACGTGGTGCATTTGCTGATGATCCTAGCACTAAAAAAGAGTTTATGGATAATATTAAATTGCAACAGCAGTTTGCATGTGGAGTGTAATATGAAACTAAGATATAGTGAAGCATTTTACAGTGTACAAGGTGAAGGCAAGTTTGTAGGAGTACCTAGTGTATTCCTGCGTACTTTCGGTTGCAACTTTCGTTGTATGAACTTTGGTGTTGATACAAAAAAAGATCGTTGGGAGCAACACAAAGAAGGCAATAGATATAATGCAGAAGTAAAAGCACTACTCGACGCTGGTGTGCATAAGACTACAGAAAAATTTGAAGACTTGCCTATTATCCACACAGGTTGTGATACATACGCAAGTATCTATCCAGAATTCAAACACTTCAATAAACTAGCAGAAGTTGAAGAAGTAGTTGAACATCTTTTGTCACTTACTCCTGAAGGCAAGTGGACAATGGATAATGGTCAAGACATTCATTTAATTATGACCGGCGGTGAACCGTTGTTAGCGTGGCAACGATTATACATCGAACTATTCGAGCATCCACGCATGAGGGATTTAAAAAATGTCACATTTGAAACAAACACTACACAAACTTTACACGAAGACTTTGTCGACTATCTCAATACACAAGACAGATTTGCAATCACGTGGTCTTGTTCCCCAAAACTTAGCGTTAGTGGAGAACCTTGGGATACTGCTATTTTGCCTAATGTGGCTAGTCAGTATAGTCGTGTTAACGGCAGTGACCTCTATCTTAAGTTTGTTGTCGCTACTAATAATGACTTCGATGAAGTCACTAGAGCTGTTGAAGCGTATCGTGAAGCCGGGATTGATTGTCCAGTATATCTTATGCCGTTGGGAGGACGTTCGGAAGAATATAGCCTCAACGTTAAAGATGTCGCCGAAGCATGTATGGAGCGAGGTTGGCGCTTCACACCAAGACTCCACATCAGCTTATTCGGAAATGCCTGGGGAACTTAAAATGACGCAAAAAGCAAAAGAAGAAAATTCTCCTGTATATGAAAAAGGTTATCCTTCATATGAGGCTGTAAACAAAAAAGATGACCAAAAACCCTTAGATACTGAACTTAGGGAGAAAGGACTAATATGAATTGGGATAAACTTAAAAAAGCATTAGGCATACAACCTAAGATTACTGAAGAGCCTAAATCAATTGAGCAAGAAAGAAGAGAAATTCTTGAAAAAGAAAAAGAAGATGCAACTAGAGCTGGCAAGTCTTGGGTTGGTGTTCTTGATACACAGGTGAATCCAGATAATATTAAAAATGGATTCTTTGAACTAGATTGGAATAATCAGTTTATTGAAGAACTGCTTGATGCAGGATATTCCGGTGAGACCAATGAAGAAATTGTAAATGGATGGTTTAAAACTATAGCAATGCAGATTTTGGAAGAAGACGGACTTGACAAAGATAGAGAAATGGGTTATATTAATGTTAAACCTATAGACAAGGACAAATCAGAGGTAAGTTAATGACCTATATATTAGTAGATACTGCAA
>Ga0181568_10000693_pt1 | contig 30370 bp, 21 predicted proteins | sample 101ome_20_FD_133758 | JGI IMG/M metagenome (GOLD analysis project Ga0181568, IMG submission 133758) | Coastal salt marsh microbial communities from the Groves Creek Marsh, Skidaway Island, Georgia - 101404AT metaG (megahit assembly) | ecosystem: Environmental > Aquatic > Marine > Intertidal...
CTGCTGAAGAGGCGGGGTGTGATGCAGCACTCCTGGTTCACGAACACTGCATTGTCGACGGCGACAGAGCAACGCCGATGGTGCTCGACGAAGACGGCACCGTTTGGATGGCGAGCGTCGAGGAAGGCGGTGTAGCCGGCATCACTGCGAGTGTTCTCGAACGGCAGCTCCCTCGTCTCGGATTCCCTGTTGTCAAAGGAAAGTTAAACGAACGCACGGTGGCAAGGTGTGAGGAATTCATTCTTGTCGGCACAGGCATGGGCGTGTGTCGGGTGGACTCGCTGGATGGTGAACTGCTTGGACAAACGACGGTGCTTTCCCAACGCTGCCAAGAACTCCTTCACGAACATTTTACCGAGAAGGCCACGTGGTCTTTACCGGGATGAGCCGTGTCACGTGACCTCACTGAGACGGCGCATCAATTGACCGAAGCGGCTCTGCTTGGAAAACTCGCCCTACGCTACGGCGCACCCGACACCTGCATGTTGATATCGAGTGGCCCCCCGTCCCACCTCGCCCAATGGTCGCTCTTGGCAGGACCTCCAACGAAACGGGTGGTGGTTCGCCAGCCATCAAGGGATTTGTTGCCTGCTGCTGAGGCACATTCCCCCATCAACGGAGCGTTGCATCTGGTTGCGGACACCCCTTTGCTGAAAGCCGAAGTGGAAGAATGGAAACACGGTTCTTGGTACCACAGCGTAACCCTTCGGGCAAAGAATCTTGAAGATCTCATGGAGAAATTGAAGGCAGAAACGCCCGTTCACTCTTTTTCACGACCTCATCTCGCCTCCTTTCCCAATCACCCGTTTTGGAGCGGAGGATTGGCATACGATTTGGTGCAGTGGACCCAACCGCTTCGCCTTCAACACCCACCTGCCGAGGGGGCGTTACTGGCCGTGCTTTGGCTGGTCACGAAGGGCGTGATCCAGCACCACGCCACTGGAGATCTCACCGTTTTTGGAACCGACGAGGAGTGGTGTCAGAGCGCAGAAAAGGCCGTTGGAGAGGCTGCGGTCATCGCTGACATCCCCGCTCCAATGCAATCCCGTGAAGCGGTGACGCACACGGATGAAACGCATCAGGACAACATCGAGGCCGTGCGACAAGGCATCACGAGAGGACAAGTGTATCAGGTGAACATCGGCAAACACTGGCAGGGCGACATCGATCACCCCTACGATGTGTTTCGGCGATTGATGCACATCAATCCAGCCCCCTACGCCGCCTACATCGAAGCAGACGACATTGGATTTGCGTTGGCCAGTTCATCCCCCGAATCTCTGCTGGTCTGTGACGGGAAGCGGGTACGTACTTCACCGATCAAGGGAACATGCCCGCAAGGCATGACCGACGAGGAAAGTGAACGGCTACGCGAGGACATGATCTTGGATGAGAAGGAACGGGCTGAACACCGAATGTTGGTGGATTTAATGCGCAACGACTTGACACAATTTTGTCAGCCGGGTACCGTTGAGGTTGAACGTTTTGACGTGGAATCCTACGCCAACGTCCAGCACCTTGTCAGTCACGTCACCGCCACGATTTCAGACGACGCTAACGGCAATACGGCCCTTCAATCGGTTTTCCCGGGCGGCTCCATCACCGGTTGCCCCCGCACGGTGGTGTGTGCGGTCATTGACGAGTTGGAACAGATGCCTCGTTCATTTTGGACGGGGTCCGTCGGTTACGTCGATGTTCATTCCGGGAAAAGTACCTGGAACATTCTCATCCGCACCCTCGAGGCTCATCGTAAAGGAACGACATGGAAGGCATCGGTTGGAGCAGGTGGAGGCATCACCATCGCATCGCAAGCCGAAAAGGAAGTTGAAGAGGCTGCTTGGAAAGGAGCAGCGCTGCGGGTAGCAGCCGGTTGGATGCGAGAAGAACACGTGACCTTACCCACCGGCAAGTTGAGCATCCATCCGGTGGAAACATCCTCAAAGCCACGACCATCGCTACCGTGTGGATCCATACGAACGCTTGATTCGATGGTCGGGCGAAAAAGCGATGCAGGAATCCTTTTCATCGACAATCTGGATTCGTTCTCCCTCAACATCGCTGAGGCAATGGCTCAGGCTGGTCATCACGTCACCGTTCTGAAGGGGCGTTCCCCAAGCGCTCATCGCTATCTCGACCCCGTTGCTTTGCACGATTTGCTCGACCGGCTCCAGCCGACCCACCTTGTTTTGGGTCCAGGCCCGGGTCAGCCGAGTGACTGCCCGCTAACGATGGCACTTGCTCATCACGCACTTGCGGGCCAACTGAACATGCCTGTGCTGGGCATTTGTCTCGGCCATCAAGCCCTTGCAGAAGCCGATGGTTGGCAGATTGTGCCTTCTCCTCACGGTCCTGTTCACGGGGTCCCTACGCGCATTGAACACGACGGTACGGGGTTGTTTGCATCCACCGAGGACCCGTTCATGGTGCTCACCCGTTACAATTCGCTGGTCGCCGTCGCCAGCGGAGAACACACCCTCGTTGAGAACGCAACCGAGGCAGCGACGGGATTGAACATGGGCTTGCGCCACTCCGAACTGCCCATTCACTCCTTGCAAGTCCATCCGGAATCCATTGGTTCGCTGGCTGGTTCAACCCTCTTGGAGGCTTTTCTTAGAATTCAATCGGATGGTTGAAGAATCCCTTGCCGCTGGGTTGCATGAGGAACCACCATGCCGACCTGTCGTCACTGCGGAAGCACGTACCCACGTGAATTCTTCATCCACGGCAACGGACCCATGACCCAGGTGTGTGTTCGGTGCGGTGTTGACAAAGGCTTGGTCACCAAAGAAGAAGTCCCTGTCCTCTTTGACAAAAACACCGCCAGCGCTCGTTTCTCGACCGTAGCCCGTCGCTACAGCATCTTTCTCTATCTCCCCTTCCTGTGGATTTTGTGGGCCGCCACCCTGTCCGACGTCCAACCCTGGGGCCTGTTTTTCCTCGGGCTGCTGCTGCTGTTGACCTTGGCTGCACCCGTTCTCTTCATCTACCGTGGCGGACGATATTCTGGCGACATGGCTCGTCTTTCCCCGGCCTACGACCGACCGAAGGGTCACTGAATCATTGTCAATTTTTGGCGTGGATTTTCAACACATCGCCATCAGCAAGCTCGTGATCGGCACCAACAACACGTCGTGTTCGTCCGTCAACACCGCGAATAAATCCCTCACCGAGGTCGGTATGAACTCGAGTCGCCAACGCTTTGGCTTGGATGCCTTGTGGGACAACAAAGGCATCAGGCAGAACGCGACCATCGCCATCAACCCAGTGCGTTTCATCTTGAACAGGATAGACGACGATGTGGTGCAATTGGTCGAACAGAACGCTGTCCATCAACGAGGCCAACCCGGTACCGCCCTGTGCGTTGAGACGGTGTTGCATGTGTTCCAGAGCCTTCTGTTGAGGTTCACTCAGCGATTCGGGGTCATGCAACGAAAACGATGCGTCGCCCGCACGATACTGAATCAGGCCGGATGCGTCGGCTCTGCGCAAAGCCAATTCCATGTCCGCCATGCACGCCACCATGGTGTGATTGGGGAACGATGAGACAACTCCTTCGGGAGCGATGTCCGCCTTGTTCGCAGCATAGACGATGGGGAACAATTGGAGCCGCATGCTTTGTCCCAAGCGGTGAAGCAGGGCGGTGTCCCAGTCCCACGGTTGAAGGTCTGTGCTGTTGTTTTCGTTGAAATGCTGCATGCCCTGGGAAACGAGGATTGGGGTTGCGCCAAGGCCGCTTAAGCGCTCGTGGATGAACGACATCAATCCCTTTTCGCCCTCAGCCTGGACGCGCCGAACCCCCCGGTTCCAGCCGTCCTCGAGCAAGCCACCTATCCAAGCATCCAACTCAAGTTCAAGGAAGGAAATTTCTGCATTCACCGATGCAACAGCGGCATCAAGCGAGGACGCTGCTCCCTGAAATTGCCCCTCGATGTCCGTCGATCCTGCGGCGTCAACGACTTGAATGAGCACATCGCAATTTGCCAAGTCTGCCAAAAATGCGTTTCCACGTCCCCGCCCCTCGCTGGCCCCGGGGACAAGGCCTGCCACATCCACCAGGGCCACGGGAACAGAACGGCGATGGCCGATGCATGAACCGGTTCTTGGCTCGCACAAACTTCCCTTTCGTGGGTCATCTTCACTTGCGGGCTCGAGGCGCCCCTCCTCTTGCAGTTTCTCTCGCAATCCTTGGCAAGGGCATGGAAGACGTGCTTCAACAAAGGCGACGCCTACATTCGGGTCTATCGTACAAAAGGGATAGTTGGCAATATCCACCTGTGCAAGGGTGGCGGCGCTGAAGAACGTGGACTTCCCAACATTCGGTTTGCCGACGAGCCCAATGCGCACGTCCATCACCCTTGGAGGGCTTACTCCTCTTCTTCGGAGCGTGTGATATCATGGTCTCGCTTAATTTGGGCGATGGCGATATCAAGTTCAGGAAGGTTAAGTTCGCCATCACCGTCAAGATCCATGCTGTCCACCAAATCGGCGGCTTCCATGGATGAAAGCGCAGTGATGTCGGATGCCTCAAGTGCAGCAAGGAATTCTCGGCTGTCGATCTTCCCTGAATCGTCCAAGTCCATACTTCGGAAGAGGGTAAAGACGGATTGGTCGGTGTCGACGAGGTATTGGACAAAGTCGATCATGACCTGCGCTGTCGTGGTTGGGAATTCAGTGATTTCGTCGTTGTGAAGCGCGGCTTCAACACCGATGATGGTGGATCCGCCTTCCTTTTCCTCTGCACCGCTGACGACCAGTTCGGTATCCACGCCAACGCCACGGCCAATGAGGGTGCGGATGGTGGTTGAAGAGCCAGCCACCAGCGTGTAGGTTGACACATCCGAAGCCTCGTTGGTTTCGAACGCCCGTCCTGAGGCTGAGATGCCCGTGCGGATGGTGACCATGGTGGCGAGGATGGCGCCAATACCAAGCAAGTAGAACATGCCAGCACCGGTAAGATAGAAGCCACCGTTGTTGGCAACAACGTCCTCAACCTCCGAGGCAGAAATGGCGTTGAACGTGAATTCACCTGTAAGGTAGGTCAAGGTGGAGGCAACACCGCCAACGACCACCATCCAAGCCGCCAACTTTGCCGTTGAAGGCGTCGCCAAGGGCTTGCCGATGGCGAGTGGATAATTGGTAAAGACACCGGCCAGAATCAACAAACCGCCCACGGTGAACATCATCCCCATGTCTACGGCGTGAGCCATAGCGCCCAACTCACCGGTACCAACAAACGTGTCCATGGCGGTGAAGTAACCTCCGATGGCGAAGAAGGGGAGAACGAGGAAGGCCATGGTCCCAGCAACTGCACCCGGCTGCTTGACCACAGCACTCAATCCTGAAGAAGCGGTCATGAGGAGGTTGATGGAAGCAGCGAAGATAGGCAGAACACCGAGGGTCAACAGAATCGCACCGACGTTGGTGACGAAGTTGCTGCTCGAGGCGTCGGTCATGAAGAACGGTGGAATGGTCATGAACAACAAAAGCATGCTTGCAGACCGCATAGAGCCGGACCAGATGGGTTGCTTCGATGCCATCGGGATTACGTGGTAACCTACGGCGAACATCAAGGCCAACGGGACCCAACCAAGGGCCACACGCTCTGCAAGCCACACCGTTTGGGTGGAGGAGGCGAGCTCGCCGAAGAACATGTAGAGCATCGAGAGAATGTAGGCAGTGAGCCCCATGATGAGGAACCAAGCGCTTGTCTGCAATTCCTGGTCGCCGCGTTGTGCCACGGTGATGAGGACATTGATGAGAATCGGGACCAGCAACAAGCCAACAGCGAGGGTTTCAAGGCTGTAGAGCATCGTGGCCACGGCACCGGTATCGGTGTCAATGTCAAGGAAACCAAAGATAAACGGCAGAATGTAGGTTGCCAGAAGGATGGCCGAAAGCAGCAACGCAACCATTGAAGCGTTGGCTTCACTGGCCAAGCGTCCGTTTCCGTTGCGAGCAGCAGCGACCATGGCACTTCCAATCAAGCCGTAAAGCAGTGCGATGGAAAGGAAATTGACGGTAGCGTCACGCAGCGAAGATCCGTCGTCGTAGGACCAGCCAACGCTTGCAAGCGAATCGAGGGCCGTTGGGTCGTAATTGTGCCAGCCAGCGAGGAAGCCTAGAACCGCAGCAAAAACAAACCAAAGCATTCCGAAGTTCATCCATGTTCGGGAACCGCTGCCATCTTTATCGTCAAAGATGTCAACAAGGCCAGGTGGGTTCTTCCGAAGAATGAACAAGCCAATTTGCTGCAAGGCACCACCAACGGAGCCAACGCCCTTAGCGAGCGATTGAGAGAGAGCGAACAACACGGCAATCAAAAAGCCGCCAGCGAAGAAAATGGTCTCCATACATCACACCTCCATCATTCGGCGAGGACCTCACCCACCAAGGTGGCGACAATCGCACCTACACCAATCAAGAAGCCGATAAGGTAGTACCAAATCCCGCTTCCTCCCAAGTTTTGGACAAGCGGAACCAGTTCCCCAAGAAGCGGAAGGTTGTCCCAACCAAAGACGTTCGAGAACAAAGAATAGAGGCCGAGCAAGCCGACAAAAAACAACGTCAAGACAATTCGGCTGGCTGTTGGTTCGCCTGCGCCGACCGTCGTGTCGGGCAGACCTCGCGTGTTTGTCATGCAGGGCACCTCAAATTGACCCCATAGGGGTCAAGCCTCCGACTTGACGGGCGGTGATAAACATTCACCACTGAAAACGACGAAAAATCATGCCCCGCGAGGCGTTCTTCAGGGCGAACGAAGGATTTCATGCGCCCTACCACGGCGAGGTTTTGACAAGCCCAACGGAAGGGGAAGTTGCCGTTCAAGGTCGATTTCCGTTTGCCAAATCGTTTGGCAGTCGCACGAAAGCCCCTCAAACTCCAACAAACTTCCCGAGACGGCATAGCGCTCGATGGCGGCGACCACCTCGCCGTCGCATTGCCCGCAATTGTGAGAGCCCCGAATTTTCCCACCCGCCGTGGGGTGAACGATGAGCCTTGAAACTTGGTCGTCATCGCCGTTCACACCGCCTTTGGGATGGATCACGGCATGAGCTCGCTGAATCATTTCAACCAAAGACCACAGCCAAGGTGGGCGGTATTCGTTGTGTCTGTGGAGGCGATCAATGACCGTCCCCCGCTGAATGTTCATCGGATTGACGGAAATTTCATCTGACCGTTCGGCGACAGCCTCGATCCAAGAGACGCAATGGTCCAAGGCATCGGCCTCGCTCATGAACGGAGGCTTGAACATCAGGTAGGTCTTAATCCGGAGATTGAAGGCCTGAAGATTGGCAACGGCGCGGTCCCACGAAGCTGTGGAGAATCCTTTGTTGACATGGAAACGAAGTACCTCGTCATCGTAGGCTTCCAAACCAATGGCCACGGTGAAAGAAGGGTTGATTGAAGTCGCCCAACTCAATTTTTCCTCCGTCAGTTGCTCGCATCGGCTTTCGACGATGAGCTCCTTGCCCAAGTCCGCGCAATCTCGCAGCACCGTTTCTTGGAATTCAACAGGGATCTCCCGGTCCTCGAGAAGACTTCCCGACGTGTAGACTTTGACCATGGCTTGGTCGTTGAAATTGTCAAATTTCTCTTTGGCAGATGCCCATTGAGCGTGCAAATCATCGTTGGTCACATCGTCTCGGGTGTCGTTGAAGTAACCACAGAACGTGCATCCAGATGACCACCACCAGTGGCAGCCCTTGGTTCGTAAAATCACCGTGACGGCACTGCACGGCGTACCATCAGCAAGCACCTCTGGCGTGGTGTACACCGTGGCCGGCTCACTGGCATCCCAAGATTGCTGCTTGGCTTTGGCCCAAGGCGTGTTCGCCGGGGCTTTGACCAAATCGTGAATCCGCAACCCTTTGTCGCCCTTTCCGAGAAGACGCACGGGGGATGGGTTGGACATGGGTTCGCCTCACCATGCCGTGGACCTGTTGCGTTTCAAACCACCGCTATGCCTCATGCAAGACTGTTCTCAAAGAAATTGACGAGACGAGCGTTGTATTCATCTGGCTGGGTCAGCATCAGCGTCACGTGAGACAAGATGCCAGGGACATCGCCGTCATCATGGGCAATTGAAGAAGGAGCAAACCAACACTCAACTAGCCCTGCTTCGCTGACGCTCGCTTGGGCCGCTTCGCAAAGCGATTGGCTGTGGTGGATATTGATGCGAACATCTTCCTCGGACTGGGTAATGAACATTGACCGATTGCCGATGTTCTTGGCTGCCGTCAGTGGTTCATGCTCGACAAGGTTGTCACCGCTGGATACTTTCCCAGCAAACACGGCGGCATCCTTCAGAAACACGGGGAAGCCTGCAAACGCCAGTTCTTCGGCAAGAATATCGTCCATGGAGGCAAAGGAAGACTCAAGGAACACCGCTTGGATGTCTCGTTCCAATTCAAAGGCGATGGCTGCCGTTCCCGCACCCAGTGAAACGCCGTACAGGCCAATATGTTCTGCTTCCACGGCTTTCTCATCCTGCAACCATGACCAGACGGCAACGACGTCGCGATATTCACGCTGTCCTGCTGAAACAAGACCGTCCTCAATCGTGCTTTCGCCGTGGTCTCGCATGTCGAAAATCACGACGTTAAAATCGGCTTGGTGAAGCCACGCCGCTGGAATCAAGACCTCGTGGTTGGCTTTGCACGAACGGATGCCGTGAACGAGAATAACCCAAGGTCGAGAACTGTTGACCTCCATCACCCAAGCAGCCAGCGTGATGTCTTCGCCCGGTACGTCGATGGTGGCGTTGTCCCATGCATCAAACCAAAGAGCAGAGAGATCACCCGCTAAGGTCTCGTTCTTCTCGTACATCGCTTCGTCAATATCTTCGTTCCAAAGCGAGACGCTGAACTCGTCAGGTGAGTTTCGAGCGGCATGGCCTGAACACTCAAGGTTGCTTGCAGCGGCTTGCGTGTACACCAAATTTCCGAGTTGGTAATACACAACGGGAGAACTGATCATCAACAAAATGAGGAGGGCGGGTGCGGTTCGTTTCCATCGGCTCATGCTTCTTCCTCCGTTATCGGCTCAAACACCACGCTGGTTCCCGCCAAAAGGTGCATCCCTTTCGGGTGCTCGGGATGGTTATCGGCCGCAGTAATGATTGATGAATGGTATCGGTCAGCGGGGACGCGAAGGTCCACTCTTGAGCCCAAACGAATCATGCCGATGCGCTGACCACGCCGTACGGCGTCACCGTTGAGAAGGAAGGGGACAATGGTTCGGGCGAGTGCTCCCGAAATTTGATTCAATTCGATGCGAACATCGTGTTCCAAACGATGAACAGAACGAACACGTTCGTTGAATTCGCTTTCTTTCTTGTAAGCAACACGGTGTGGCCCCCGCTTCAAGCCCTTTCCAGTCCGGTGCTCAATTCGCTCTATCACTCCCGCCGAAGGTGCGCGGTTCACATGAACATCGAGTGGCGACATAAACACGGCGAGTCGCCAAACGTCCGTGGGTGATTCCTCGCCGAGAGGGACTGCCTCAAACCGTTGCTCGGTGGAAAACGAGAGGGGGTTATCGAGGGGAGCAGGGAACCAATCACCGGTGAGTGAGTCGTGGTGAATCGCCCCGCTCTCTCGTTCTTCGCTGGTTGGCCGACGCCCGATAGCGCGCTCCCTCACCAGAAACATAGCATGGCCGTCTGCTGGAGCCACCAACACGCCTTCCTCACGGGGGACGGGCCGATCTGGGTCCCGCCAAAAATAACCGAGAAACACAGCCAACATCAGGCAGAGAACACCAAACAACGGTATGAGCCCAGCAATGGGGTCGATGAACGAACCAATGATGAGAGCGCTGACACCCATCATGCTCATCGTGATGACGGGGCTGTGGCCGCCCGGGGCCAAGCCGGCCATGATATCACCTATTCAGTCGCCCAAGGGTCTGCGCCGTCGCCCCAATCTGCGGGCGGGGCCTCTTCCTCAGCGCTTTCCTCTGCAGGCTCCTCGGTTGCATCCTCAACCACAGGCTCCTCTTCGGCAGGGGTTTCCTCAACAACTTCAACGGCGGCGGTGGCGGCTTCGGCTTCAGCGGCTTCGGCCTCTTCTTCGGCTTGCTCTTCGGAGCGAGCCTGAACCATCTCTTCCATGCGTTCGGTGAAAACTCGCGACATGTGCTGCGATTTGCGCTCTGCTTCAACAGCACGCTCGATCATCTCGTAGCGCTCCTTGATGGCCTTGTTGAGGTCCTCAAAAATTTGCATGTGGGCGACATACCAGTCATCTCGGGCTTTCATTTCGGTGACTGCAAGGCGAAGGTCGTTGTCCAATTCTTCTGCAATGCCGAAAACCTTGCCGAGTCGGTCCTTCTCACGGGAGTACTTCTCTTCCATCTTGTCCAATTCGGGTTCAAGGTGTTCAACCCGCTTCGATGACTTGGTAGCTTTCATCTCCAGTTCACGAACGCGAACATCCTTTTCGGCGATAATGGACTCAAGCGATTCTTTCTCGATTTCTCTGTCGATGATTTCCTTCTCCAAAACTTCGATTTCTGCCTTGGCGTCCACGAGTTCCTTTTCTTGAGTTTCGTAGGCGGCGAACAACTTTTGCAAGCGGTCGGTCTCGGTGGCCAAAGCCTCCTCGAGTTCCTTGATTCGCACCTCAGGTGTGATGGTTCCTTCCGTCATGTGTTCACCCGGAGGTCAAGCCTCCACATAAGGCGAGTCCACTCCTCCCTATCAAGCCGACGCTCCGAAGAGCACCGTTTTGCGCGCCTTCACGGCTGTCTACATCAGCGAAGTGCATTGGTTGCGGCAACCAATTCACGAGCGATGCCCACCTCGCCCATCGAGTGCCCTGCATCTGCAACGATGACCAGTTGACTGTTCGGCATGGCTTGATGCAGTTCCCAAGCGCTACGCGTTGGACAAACTACGTCGTAACGCCCTTGAACAATCACGGTTGGAATGTCTTCAATGAGGTGAACGTTGTTCAGAATATACGCCTCTTCAACAAAAATGGCGTTGATGAAATAGTGGCATTCAATTCGGGCAAAAGCAACAGCGAAATCCAAATCCTCCGCTTTGTCAAGATATTCCGGGTCGGGAAACAGCCGGCTGGTGGCCATCTCCCAACGCGTCCATTCCTTCGCAGCAGCCCGACGAACCTCCACATCGTCGCTGGTGAGACGAGCGTAATAGGCACCGATCAAATCGTCCTGCTCGTCCTTCGGGATGTGCTCGCGATAGGGTTCAAAGGCATCCGGAAAAATGTGGCTTGCACCGTCCTGGTAAAACCAGTGAAGTTCAGATTTGCGGCACATGAAAATGCCGCGGAGCACCAAACTGAGCACGCGGTCGGGATGATGTTGGGCATAGATCAACGATAGCGTTGAACCCCAAGAACCTCCGAACACATGCCAGGCCTCGATACCCAAATGGGTACGGAGTGCTTCAATGTCCTGGACAGAAGCGTGGGTGTTGTTCTCCTCCAGCTCAGCATAAGGCGTTGATTGACCGCACCCACGTTGGTCAAATTGAACGATGTTGAAGGTTTGTGGGTCAAAGTACTGACGATAGGAAGGTTGGCCACCACCGCCTGGACCGCCGTGAATCACCACCACAGGGATACCAGCGGGGTTCCCGCTTTGTTCCCAAGCGATGGTGTGCAATTCGGAAACGGAAAGCATACCGGTGTTGTGAGGCTCAATGGGTGGGTAAAGAACGTCCTCAAGGGTCGTCGCAAGGTCAAGCATGGTCTTCGCAAACGCTGGGTATGCATGTTCCTTTCGCTGTGAACAGGTTCATGGACAACCGACAAAGGCAGGGGGGCATGGGCACGAGAGAGGCGACCGATCTGTTCAGTGAGTGGGCCGATATTGGCCGTGACGAGGGCATGGAAAAAGGCCACACAGCGAGCGTTGAGGTGATGCTACGAGGGTTGCTTGAAGGATGGTCCTCACCGTTCACCGCCATCGATATCGGTTGTGGAAACGGTTGGGTTGTTCGTCGCTTGAAGGAACATGCATTGTGCACCCATGCAACAGGTGTCGACGGTGCCCCTTCGATGATTGAAAAAGCACGCTCGGTGGACCCCGACGGCGATTATGTCGAAGGCATGTTGCCTGAATGGACGCCGGACCAACCCGTCGACCTTATCCATTCAATGGAATGTCTGTATTACCTTCACGACCCGCTGACGTTCTTGAAAACCCTTCACCAATCTTGGATGAAGCCAGGTGGTCGAATCGTCATTGGTGTCGATCACTACCTTGAGAACCCTTCCAGTCACGATTGGGGCCCGTCACTCAACGTCCACATGGCCTTGCTGTCCATCGAAGAATGGAAGGACGGTTTGCTCGAAGCCGGTTTTACCGATGTGAACCATGAACAGGTTGGCGAAAAAGAGGGATGGAGCGGCACATTGGTCCTTCATGCCTCACGATGATGAATCCCTCATTCCGAGAGGTTCACCAGCAGGACCGCACCGGCGGATGTCGCCTCGGTAAAACGGACAAAGTCCGCAAGTGAGTGAACCCTCAGGAAGTCGAGCAGGTTCCTCGAGGTGTGGGTTCAAGTGAACAGCACTGCGCCATTTCAAATGGTTTCGCAAGGCGGTTTTGGCCTGTTCATATTCTTTACCCGTGAGTTGAATCACCCGGCCGTTGGCGCCCAACAACAAGGAGGGTGGCAGCACCACTCGCTGAAGGTGGTCGGGCTTTCGCTGCTCAATGGCCTCCAGCGCCATAGCGTAGAGGGTGAGTTGAAGCCGATGTTCATCCAACAGAGCTTGCTCCTCAGGCGTAGCGGGTTTGACCGATAGGTTGGTCGGCGGCTGTTGTTGCAGCGGATGACCCTTTGCCGGGTCGGCTTCGTTGAACTTCTCAAGGCAACCTTTGGTCTTGAGGTCAACCACTTGAAGTGCACCCTTTCCGTCTTCGTTCACCAGCGCCAACACCAAGTCGGCGCGGCCGTTGAATTCCATGTTGACGCCGTCCACTCGGGCGCCGGAATGTTCGGAGGGAGGGGCCAGAGCTTGCATGGTTGGGTCCTCCATGGAGAGCCTTTCTTTGTGGAAAAAGGGCAGTTCCGTACGAACTGCTTCGACCGTCCAACCGTTGATCGTTTCACCGCTGACCCAACGGCCCAACAAACCCTCATCAATCAACGAACCAAGATGCAGAAGACGGTCTCGCCAGGTGGCTTCCGGGCTTCCATCGGTTTGCTCCAAACCGAAGCCAAATTCGTTCATGACCCTCGAAACGGTGCTTGCCGAAGCGAGGTCGTCCTCGCTTTCATGAAGCCAACTGGGTTCAAGCGGAGGCGTGGAGGCCCCGATGTTCAATGGATTTCGCAGTCCAATCTCCAACACACGATGCATCATCAATCCAAAATCGGTGGCTTTGGGCCAGTGCTCGTTGATGTGCTCCGCCGCTGAACCAGGAAGGAGAAACGGTTCGGTTGTCCATCCTTTGATGTGTTCCAACCAGTATTTTCGAGGGCAAGCCAAGGTGGCGTCCAAGTGATGTGCAGCACCTTTGATGGTCTGCATGATGGAGACGGGGTTTGGCTCTTCAGGCGTACGGAGAGGTCCTGATTCAAGGTGTTGCTGAAGCGCCCGAACGCGTTGTTGAACCGACATCGGTGGGTTCGGTGCAAAGCACATGGGATGGTGGTACAAGCGGAAACCGGTCACGCCGTTTTCACCAAGCGGTGCGCCGGAAAGAAGTTCGGCAGGATTGAGCGGCGTTTGGGTGTCTTGAGGCGTGAAGGGTGGCAGTTCAGTTTGTTCAAAGTCGCTTTCTGTCAGCCACGGAGAGGTGGCGTCCTCTGCCTCCCATGAGGCCCGACGAAGACCTTCGATGAGCATCCTTCCCATGGTTCTCGGGTCGGGTCGAATGTGAACAGACAATGACCCCGATGACGCATCAAACGTGGACCGGCTCCCCGGTGCCCCGGTGAGGATCAAGCGGTCTCTGACGCGAGTCAGTGCGACGTAGAATTTTCTTCGCAACTCTGCCTTGTCTTGCGCATTGTTCATCTCCGTGGCGAACATCCACAATCCATCCTTTGGTCGTTCCTTCGCTCGCCAAGGTTGTATGCGTCCAGCAACGATTTGGGGCGTGACGAGAACGTTGTCCTGAACGGCCATGGTCACGTCTGCTATCCCTGCAGAGAACAAACCAGAAACGACAACAACGGGCGCTTGTAGCCCTTTTGAGCCGTGAATGGTCATGATTTGAACCGAGGACGCATCGGGCTTGGTGATAGCCTGTGGACCGTCTTTCCCCAGCGCACGAATGTCCACCAAACGACGATGGATAGCGGCGACATCATGGCCCGATTCCGTTCCAATACCGTGCACCATCGCCACCCATGCTTCTGCAAACTGTCGCTGGGAATCGTCAGGATAAGCCACGAGCAGGTCGGAACGGTCAAGGATGGCATCAAAGACATCGTAGAGTGCACCCCACCGAGCCATCTGCTGCAGGTCTTCGAGAAGGTCTTGAACGGCTGCGGTGGGTGCGTGAGCAATCAGGGCAGGCCACACCAACTCACCAACGGGAAGTTGCGTCAGCATCTCGTGAACCTGCGCTTCCGTCAACCCCATCAGCGGCGAACGGGCGATGTCAAAGGCAGCCCGACGCATCGTGGGTTTGGCCATCAATGCAAGCACCGCCATCAAGGGCTGAACAACGGGTTGGTTGAGCAGCAGACCTTGGCGGTCAGCCATCACTGGGATGTTTCGGCTTCTTAATCGCTGGACCAAATCGGGAAGGTGGCGTCGTGAGTTCACGAGAATCATGATGTCTTGGGGACGAACGGTTGGTCCCTCTTCTTCAACCTCAACCCAAGTGGCTCCCGCAGCATTCCACACCCTCGTCGGAGCGTGATCGAGGAGCGCCCTGAGACGGTTAGCAAGCAATTCGTGCTCGAGTTGGACGTTTGAGGCGGACGGGTCCTCAAAGGGTTCAACCGCCTCGTCAAGATCAAGCGGCACGGCTGTCGATCCACCTTGAACGGGTAGCAACCATTCCAAGACGCCGGGTTCTTCCGTATTCCGCGCAGGGCGGAGCCTTTGCGGTTCAGCATGCCAGTCACCCGGAAGGGCGTGGTACCGAGCGTGGAACACCTCGTCGAACATGTCGTTCATGGATTCCATCAAATTGTGGCGAGTGCGGTGATTGGAGGTCAGGTCGATGTGTCCCTCGGACCGTCGTTCAAGACGCTCTCCCGTGATCGGTGGAGCGGTGTCCACGTCCTCCGCGTGGAACGGAACGTGGGTGTAGGGGGCTGATGCTTCACCCGTGTGTTCATTGGAAAACGAACCCGTCTCCCCTCCACCACCCACCGGGCGTGGGTCGCGACCGCAACCCGCAGAACGTAGATGGTCAAGGCGCTGGTCGTTGATTTCAAGGCTGTTGAACGCTCGGATAGCCGCAACGGCTCGGCGCATGACGGACACTTCGGCTTGACGGAAGCGGTAGATGCTCTGTTTCATGTCACCCACAATGCAGACGGTTGGGTCCCATGGACCAAGAGGCCGCTCGGGGTCATCGGCTTGACGCCGACGATGACCCCAAAGACGCGCGAGGAGACGATAATGGGACGGGTTGGTGTCTTGATATTCATCGATAATGAACGCCCTAAATTGACGCCGTAGGTCGCTAAGAATGGCGTATCGGCGCTGAAGGTCCTCCTGCAGCACGGGGCGGTCGTTGAGCAACGTCAAGGCCCGAGATATGTGGACATCACTCCATGGTTCCTCACCCATTCCGTCCAAAGCATCGATGACCTCATCCGGATATCGATGACGACAGACGTCGGGGCAGCGAGCCAGTAAGAGGTCGGCAGCAAAGCGTTGCATGTCGTCAAAATCATGCATACCATCGAGCGATTTTCGTCGCGAGAGAATTTGGTGACATGCGGTGTGTATCACAAAGAGGTCGCTGAGCACTTCGGTCTGCAAGCTCGCAGTGACATACATGTTGGATTCGCCCGGCTCTAAGGGCAAAGGAGCTTCCAACGGGTCGAGACGAAGAGGGCAGTCAAGAGGCATGCCGTCAAAACCCGTTCCGGGAGAAAGCAAAAACGCTGATCGGGCAAGAAGGCGAATCAAGGTCCCATCGGACGAATTCAGAAGGCGAAGAAGCGGAGGTAGCCGATTGTTTGCTCGCTGGTACAACCGTTCTTTTTCGTCCCCATCCATATTGCGAACATTGGATTTTGCCAACAAACCAGAAGGCCACTTGTCTCCGCTCGGCAACAGACCCCCAGGGAAGAAATTACACTGTGGTTTGACCAAACCCGAGGATGTTGAAAGTCCGAGGAACAGTTGCCACATCCATGAGAGTTGGTCGCCAAGCAAGGTTGGCATCGGTTGGGAAAGCAAGCGGCGAAGGTGGTTGTAACGGGTCAGCGTAGTCACTGCTTCGGCTGGCTGAACACAATGCTGGTGATGCGGTGTGAACTCATCCAACCATCCGTGAAGATGTTGAGCGACCTGTCGCATGAAGTCCGGCAAGATATCGGCAACTGGTGCACCGATGGTGTTCAGCAGCACCTCCACCGGCACCGGCCCACGTCCATTCCATGAAAGGTTCATGTCTTGGGCGCTTTGAATCATGGAGCGGTGGGCTTGTTCCACGAACAACGAACGCTCAAGCAAACCGTTGAGTACCACTTCGGCTTGCTCTTGTCCACCCAAACGCGCCACCAATCTCGTTCGAGCCTGCAAGAAAGCATCGTGATGATTCAGCACACCGGCTTCCCGGGCATCGTCCGTTGAACGAATTCTCCAAACAGCGTGAAGGGTGTCTTTCACCATGAGCGGTGCGCGCTCTTCGGAAACTTGTTGATTGGACGGATACAGAGCGACAAGATCGATGTAGGGGCTCACCAGTTGATTCAGGAAGGCATCGATGGTCGAAATAGGCGCTTCGTCCAAGGCAGAGAGCAGCATTTCAACGTCGCCCTCGCTTCGCAACCTCGGGTCAAACATCCCCTCCTCACCATGGCCAACCGGGGTTGCACGTGCTTGGCTGAGCCGATGACGAATGCGTGCTTTCAATTCCGCAGCCGATTTTCTCGTGAACGTGATGGCCACAACTTCAGACGGCAGAAGCCCCGGCCATGCTGTAAGGTCGGTGCGCTCACGCTTGGGCGTTCGAAGGGCGCCGTGGCCCGAGAGTGGGGTTCGTGGACCAGGTGGCGTGACATGAATCGCTCGTTGATCGCTCGCAATGAGGTGCTGGACATAGCGCTCCGCCATCACGGTGGTTTTTCCAGTGCCAGCACCAGCATCCAGCGCAATGTGTCGGTCCAAGTCCAAGCCGAGCCGTTGACTGTTGTTGAATTCAATCGTCACAAGCCACCCTCCCGTTCTGTTGATGCAGCGCACGAATGCGCAATGGGACAGTACTGACAATGCTTCCCGGGTGTCGGATTGATGTAACCTTGACCGGCACTGTCAATCGCTCGCTCTGCAACGAGAATGCGTTCCAGCATCCATCGCCGAAACGGTGTCGTCGCCCCTTCTTCTCCGAGTTGTGCTGGAAAGTGATTGGGGAAGACTCGCGTGATTTCACCGAGGGAAAGGTCCTCATCAAGCGCTTCAAGATCGCTTTCCAACTCGACATAATGGGTCGTGTATTCCCCGATTTCGCTAGCACCCACACCAACCACTCGGTCGTTGGGGTGGAGCACTTCCCATGCACGGGCATACAACGCCAATTGCAGGTCCTCAAACAAGCATTGCATGTGGCGCAATCCTGCCTTTTTAGCCGGAGGACCGTTGACCGTTTTCAAATCACGAATCACCACCAGGCGTTGAGCGGTTCGGGAGGTTCCGTCAAGGGGAAACGGTGTGTCGAAACTGGCGTCCCCAAGAATCCCTTTCTCCATCAAGAATTCTCGTTGTTTCGTGGTCAACGAAACCACATCCACCCTGTCCACGTACCCGAACAGGCGGAAGCCACCCTCCTCCTCGCAGTGAGAGGTGATGTGAACAGAACGTTCTGTTTGGGAAACAGGTATCCATTCCACGGCAACAGGGCTGGCGCTGGTGAGGGCAAGGTCGGCTGCAAGCAGGCGAGCCAGTCGACCGTTGGGTGGCAAGACCAGTTCACCGTCTTGGAAGGCTTGCCATTCTTCGGGGGTTGCGTCAACCAAATCACGGGTGCGATGGACGGACACAGCGTTGTGGCGCCCAAGCCAGGCTACGTCACGCTGGAGGAAACCGAGAACGGTGTCCCAACCCGCCTGTCCCTGGCCCATCGGGCCGAGATGAAGCGGTTGAATGCCGTCCGTCATTTCGCCGCCCATGGGTACACCGTGACCGACCAAGACAGATGCCTCAGCCTGATGGATGACCTGCCCGCGAGTGCGCATGTCAACGTCCTCTGCTTCCGCACCTTCGTCCTCCCCTGCAAGCAAAATCTGCTTGACCCAAGCCTGTCGCGGACATTTGAGCCATGTTTCAATCCGACTTGGCGACCAAACATCCCGATGGTAGGGCACCCCCATAGCGCCAAAACGATGGCTAAGCGTCAATTCTTGCATGCTGTATGGAGGCAGGGGGCGTGGGTCAACCGAAAGCGAAACGCTTCCTGCTGGGCGATGGCCAAGATGAGGCCACTGCGGTGCTTGAGCGCCCACAACCTTCAGCGAGGCCCGCGTGGGACGAAGAATCACGGCTTCGGTACTCGCAAGGTGTTGGCGGTTGTCCCAAGAAAAAGTCGCCTGCTTGGCCAACTGACGATGGTTCGGTTGGCGGCGTTGGCGGTCGCTGTGAATGCTTGCTTCAAAGGAATCAAACACCGTGGGTGAATGATTGATCAGCGGTTCGTAGGCAAGCGAACGCTGGAGATCCATGCCGAGTTGTTGCCGCTTATCCGCCCCGGAGGAGCCGTGCCGAACCTTTCGCAGACCCTCCGGAGTAGAGGCGGTCACATATTCAGAAGGTGTCATCCAACTTCCATGACCTGACTCCCGAATCACCCAATCGAACCTTCGCTCCTCATCGTCGCCGTAGACCATGGCCTCGGGAAGGAACGAGGGGGGATGGCGCATCTCATCCCATTCGTTGCTCCGACGGACATCGTTCAACCATTCTGCCAAGGGTGCACTTGGCCCACCTCCTTCTTCGGGCGTGGAGTCAAAGACGACAACATGAGGGGCAGCGTTGAGTACATGACGAAGGTGATGGCGTCCCCTACGAACTGCCAGATCCGATTGGAACATCCCCAACTCCACCCGTGCTTGAGCGTCCAGCCAAGGAACAACGGCCGTTCGCATCGTCCATGAGTCGACGTCAAGGCCAGCAAGAACGATCAATTCTGCTTGGCACCCCAAGGCATCCTCCGGCGTCACCACATTGACGTTGCTCGTTTGAGGACGGAGGGCACGGACGCTTGATGAAGCCCCAATGTGTTCCAGCAGCTCAACAAATCGCCGGCCGTGCATTGGCACGGGGAGGGTGAGGTTTCGCATGTCTGTGACCATATTGGTCAAGCCCTCCATCAGTGTCTGAAGTGTCCCGAGACCCAAATCATACGGCGCTCTGCGTTCATTGAGGACCTCGTAGTCCATGCAGGAGAGCAACCACACCAACCAAGCCATGCCGTCGGTCGGTTGAGCGGGTAGCGGCAACTCGTCACCTGTGCTGCACCCTTGTTGCGTGATGTTTAGCAAATGCTGGTCCTCCTCGGGAAGCAACGGAGCCCACGCATGCAAGAGACACGCCATCCACCATTGGGTTTCTTCCAATGCCTGCCGTTTCTGCTCTGGGCGGCGATCGGTGAAGGAAGGGCTTGCTTGAGAAAGGACGCCCAACCATCGAGCCATAGCACCCGGTCCGCCTAGCACGTGGAACTGTCGTGAAATCTCTTCGAGAACGTCGGGATGGATTCTTGGCGCCCAGTCTTCTTGGCTTGGATGGATGAGGTCCGAGAACATGCTTGCATGAAACGGAAGGGTGGCTGAAACAAACAGGCTTTGGAGAGATGACAACGACCACGCCGTCATCCCTTGACCGAGTGATGCGGCCCTGATGACGGCGCTAAAGAGGGGTTGCTGGTCCAATGCTGACGTCCCGCCTCCCCACGAAAGCCCAATTTCCGACAGCGCCTTTGACCATGTTTCTCGCCGTTCTTGAACATCACCGTCAACAATGAGAACGCGCCCGTCAGTTCGTTGCTTGAAAGCGTTAACCAAAGCGATGGTGGCGGGTACGACATGCCGTCGCTCGTCAACAGTGATGCGTGTGTGCGTCGTCTCGAGGGCTTCGCCGACGGATGTTCGCCAAGAGTCCCCCGAAGGAGCCCACACCTCGTGTGGCGGGACCCAGCTGGGTAACATATCGGTCGTGCAAGGGTCCTGGTCAACAAGGTAGGCGCCGTGGTAACCCAATCGGAACGAACCCGGGCTCAGGACTTGATGAACTGGACAAAAACGTGACAGAGAGAGGAGCAGGTCTTGCTCAAGGTCGGTGTAATCTGGTGCGGTATTCAAAAGAAGCAAACCGTCGATATCGCTGATGTGAAACGGCGCCTCAGCGGCTTCACGGAGCGCCTCAACCACTCCAGAGAGCACCAAGGAGGGCAACGTTCCTCCCGCTTCTTCCTGATGTTCAAGAGCCAAACGATGGTAGATGGATGCACCAGGGTCGTTTTCCCAAGCAAAGGGTTGACGCAGGTTCAGTAGCTCGCTGTGGAGACGTTGGATGCGCTTGGTTTTGGCCATCGTCCACGACCCAACGCCCGGCGTGTGAAGAAACGGAAAGTGTGCTTCATTGGCCGCCGCTTCGCACCGGGCATGCAGAGCCATGAAGTTGCTCGTATCGTTATCCAACAAGACCGGGAGGCGTAAGTCTGTGTGGAGCAACCGAATCAAACGATTCAACGTCAAGTGATGTTGCGGATGTACCTGGGCGGCTGCATCGTGAAGCGATTCGAGCGTCTGTTGTCGATGAAGTTCATTGGGATGAACGATCATCACGTTGAGTGGGGCCGGTGCATGGAGGGCGTCGGATAGCCAAGCCGGTAGACCGTTGCCGGCAGGTGTGTATTCTGTGGTGACTTGATGCATCGTCGTCAACATGGCCACCCTTCAAGAACCACCTCCGACGACGCCTTTTGAACCTGCGCAACGGTATGGATGAGGGCAAACTTGGTTTGTGCTCTTTATATGCTCCTGGACCCTTCTTCTCTTGTGGCTCCCGTGGACCGTCATTCTTGTTTGGAAACAAATGAGGGGGATGGTCATGTGGGCATTTTACAATGCTGTTTATATAGGTCAAGCCCCTTATCAAGAATGCGTCATGTTTTGTCAGGCGGGAGATACGGGGACTCACCTATATATACTGTAAACAAACATGAATACTGGAAGTGAAAAATTATGGAACAAAAATGCGATGACTGCGGAAGCAAACTGTTGATTGACAAGGCCCGAGGAGTGGGCGTGTGCGAAAACGATTTTTGTGCACTTGAGCACAACCTCATCTTCAACGATGCAGACACCAACGCCTCCTCCGTGTTCGGAGAAGAGGCCCAGAGTGGAACTGTTGATGACCAAGGAAAGGCTGGAACGAAGATGCGTGTCTTTGACAACAAGGACTGGTCTGGAAAAACCATCCCCCAAAAGAAGATGAAAGCGTTCCGTCGCTACACCTGGGCCGACGCCAATTCCCAACGAGAAAAGGACCCCATGTGTGGTCAGTTGAAGAACAAGCTTCGTGAGATGTTCGGCAAGGATGTTGCCCTCGCAGCACGTCTTCTTGCTGAGGCAGCCGCACGAAAATTGACTCCTGCCCAAGAGGCTGTCCGAAAGACCTTGAGTTCAAGCGAACAAAAGCGATTGAAGTGCCCAAAGACCTCGATCTGCCGAAAGCCAAAGGGCGTCCGTGGCAACAGCGACAAGCAAAATTTGGAAATCATGGCTCTGGCCATTGCCAGTTTGTCCTACAAATTGTTCAGCACTGCCCCTGTGAACGAGATGGAATTGATGAAGCAATACGGCATCAACAAAGAGCAGTTGAACAACGCCAAGCGCACCATCTTGGACCACTGGAAGGCTCGCATCAGCCAAGGCTGGGCCATGCCTCCAGGCCGAGTGAAGTTGGTCGTAGCCCGGATCGATGGGTTGGACATCGCCGTTGAGAACCTCGTCGGAGCTCTCGCAGACCGTCTCAGCGGAACGGAACTCGACAACGTCATGAAAGCCTTCTGGGACGCGCTCACTGCCTTGGACGAGCCAAGCGTTGACGGCCCTGTCGCCAACATGGCCATCGGCATGGTCGCTGCCTGTGTGATGTACACCGTCCTCGAGCGGTTCAACCTTCACGAACGCAACCTAAACTGCATTGCCAAAGCCGTGGGCCTCTCAGGAGCCGGTGTCAAGAGCCGGATTGCTGAAATGAAACAGCGATACGAAAGCGGCCAGTTGCCCAAAGCAAAGGAGATGTTCAAATCAGCCGATGAGGGTGACGATGATGCCGATGCCGCTGAAGAACGCGCTGAAGAGTGAAGCAACGAAGTTCATATCCACCCGTCCCAACAGCGCTCCATGCGCCGTTTGTTGATGGTCGTTCTTCTTGCCACATCCCTAGTCTCGTTCTCGCTTCCAGCGAATGCCTTGCCCGCCAGCCCCGTAGAAAACGGGATGGTCTTTGGCGGACAATGGGCGCCTGCTGGAAATGCATCCGTTACCGTCACGGAGAACCTAAGCGACCTTCCGGCTGTGGTCGAAGTCTTTACGGCGACATGGTGTGAAAACTGTGTTGATGTTGAACACGCACTCGATGATGTCCAAGCGGACGGTTGGTTGCAGCAATACCACATCCACCGTGCCATCGGAGAGACACAAGACCCCTTCGGAACCGAGGTCTTGGATCAACGATGGCGCGACAAATACGGCCTTTCATCGCCCCCAGCCGTCGTGTTCAACGGTACGATGAAGAAAATTGGGTCCGTTGCTGACGATGGAACGCTGCAGAACGAATTCACCAACCTTGCTCAGCGGGATTTGGGACTTGGGAACGGTTCATCCTCCTTCACGTGGACCCCCACGGGCGAATCGACCGGGACCCTTGCATGGGCTTTGGACCTTGATGTCAAGCATCTCGAAAACGCAACGCTCAATGTCTCTGCATTTGTTGTTGAAGCAGCGGCTGAATTTGAAGAAGGGACCAACGGGCTGGGAACCTACCCTCATATCGTTCACAACATCCAGGTGTTGGGGCACGACCTCCAAGGAACCGGTACCGTCACGCTACCGCAAGCCTTTGACGGCGATGACCTTCAAGTCCATTTGCTCTACGAGATCATTCCCAACGAGCCCGAAGTAGACGATGAGCCAATCGATGTGGCCGAGCCAGAGGGCAACGACACGCCTGCCCTTTCAACGGCCTTCACCATGATGGCTGTTGGGTTGGCGTTGTCGCTCATTCATCAAAGACAAATTCGTCAAACGCCCAACGAGCGCCGAAATTATTCGCTGCCTGTCGTCGACGACGAGGGTCGTCGGTAAGGTCGACTTCCAATTCCCAGCGAAGGTGCTGAAGCGTGTTCGGAGCTGCTCCTGGCTCCTGGTAATTCCACCAACGAGGCGGCGCACCGCGAATGCTTTGACGGTCTTGGGCGTCCCTCAACAGGTTGGTGAGACGCAGGAAGGCATCGGGCCGTGGATGGTCTCGACGGATGAAGACCTGATAACCCTCGTCCTCCCCGTGACGTGTATAACCCAATGCACGGGCCATGAGGCTCACTGAATTTCGTTCGATGCGATTGCGGATGGTGACGGTGAGGTTTGCATGCTCAAAAGTAAGCGAATGTCCGTCGGTGTTTGGTGACCGCATCGTTGAACCGAGCGGCATCAAACTCATGGCCTCCCAAACACGGGCGAACACTTCACACCACCGTCGTTCACCGTCCCGAATATCCCCTTCTTCGTGGATGTCTTCCTCTTGACGGTGAGGCATAATGTGGTGATAGCGCCGCAACCAATGACCCATTCTTCGACCAAAAGGCTCGCCGTGATCGTTGTGCTGCTGTGGCACATAGGGGCTGACGGTCGGTCGCCATTGGGCAACAACTTCATCGTGAGGGAAGGAATTGGTTGACGAAAAATGGGATTCAAACATCGACACCCATTGACGATTCTCAGCGCGGGGTGTTCGGCGGCCGTGTCGCCGGCGAATCCACTGCCGATTGCGATTCATCAATCCACCCCCAAACATCGCAGGCCCCTCGTCCTCTTCGTCATCCATGAACCGGTGATGATACCATGCATGACGTGTTGATCCCAAACGCTTCAGGAGAGCCATGGATTCAGCATCCAAGGTGTTGATCCACGACACCGGTACGTTCTGATTGGGGAAGCCAAAGGGCGAAGAATAGCGAACGACATCCGCCAAACTGTCAATACTCTGACTGGCTTTGATGTCGTTAGCCATTGACAGCAGCACACCTCCCAGGGTGTCACCGAGAGGTAAACTGGTGGTGTGCTGTCCGCTGTGAATACAAATCGCGTTCTTTTCATGCTCCTCAAGTCCCTCCATGTGTTGAATTTGGTAGGGGGCCCCGTGTTGCCCAAGCCCAACCCGAACCTCATAGGCATGGCCTAGTTGACCGAAGACCAACGCCGTCGCTTTTTCAATATGGACGCGATCGGAAAGTCCGTTCATGATCTGATGGCAAAATTCCAACGATTTGAGAAGTGATGGAGGTGGTGGGGCTTGACTGGTGTAGGCCACCGTCCAATTGTGTTGCAAGCCAAGAAGGAGTTTTCCAGCAGGAGAATTGAGAGGCGAATGCGAGAGGGAAATCATCAACGCCCACGCGTCTGGACGCGAAGGAACCTGAATGAGACGGGTCCCTCCACTTTGGGTTCGCACACGAAATTTCAGCTGTCGACCCGAGGTCTTCAACGGCCAGTCAAGCGTTCGAGGGTATTCCGTCGTCGTTTCCAGCGAGAGCCAATCCCGTAACCAAGGCACATCATAGGTTTCGAACAAGCCAGGTGGATGATGGCTTAGAGCGCTGCGGAACATGTTGTGGAGATCGGCGTCTTGTCGCTCGATCAACTTGGTCTTGATGTCGTGTGCCCATGCGATCATTGGAATGTAATTTCTCGATGGTTCACGATGTGCACGGTCGACGAGAAGGCGGTTTGACAGCCAAACCAACGTGCTGGCAAGCGGGCGAAAGTGAGGTGTAAAAAAGCGTCCCTCAAACCTTCGCCGCTGCCGACGGCGAGGTTCACCAGCAACGAGGTCCTCCAAAACGGGGTTGCAAGAGGCAAGACCGAGAACGAGAGCGGAAAGATTCCACCCTCGGCGAGCCCTCTCATCGGCAAGAAGAGGAAACAGAACCTGAAGACTAAGCGATGGCAACCGCATCCCATCAACATACCATGCTTCGGAAATGAAGCGGAGGACTGTGCCGTCGTGAAACACAATGCCCTTCTGGAGATGAAGTTCATCTTCGCCGCTCAACGGACGACCATCGGCGATGGTTCTCGCCAAGGACTCAAAATCTTGTGAATCACATGGCAAGGTGACAATCGGGTCTTCACCCTCGCCGATGCGGGCCCATTCGGTATACTGGCCAGCCACAGCAGCGCGCAGCAAGTTGGCCCATCGTTGGGCAGATTGAAGTCCGGGGCCACCAAACTGAGCGATGGCATACTCGTGCTCGTGCGGTGAAAGAAAAGATTCCCACCCCCGATTTGGGGTGTAATGAATCATGGAGTTGCACCAATCACATACACGGGTCGTTTCTTCTGATTGCGGGTTATGTGAGCAGACGATATCGCGAACTGAAGCCCTCATGTATGATGTATTGCTCAACCATTTATGAACAATTTAAGACCATTCTTGACGGCAACACGCCAACAGATGCTGCACGTCTTCATCTGTGATGTGGAGGTGGACCACGAAGCGGACGCGATGAGCACCCGTCTCCAGCACGTCAATGCCGTTTGCTGCGAGTGCAGAGACCACTTCGCTGGAAGGCGCAATACAATCCACATACACCATGTTGGTTTGAACCGTTGAAAGGTCGACGGAAAAGGCAGGCAGGTCGTTCAAGGCCTCTGCGATAGCTCGTGCACGACGATGGTCGTCTTGCAGGCGGCCAACATGATGGTCAAGAGCGTGAAGACACCCCTTGGCGAGAAGTCCGGCTTGCCGCCAACCTCCGCCGAACATTTTCCGCCACCGATGTGCTTTCTGGATGAAAGCATGCGAACCCACCAGAACCGACCCTACCGGAGCCCCGAGCCCTTTGGAAAAACAAATCGAGACAGAATCATAGCCTTCACACATCCGAGCGACATCGAGACCGGTGGCTTCTGCGGCATTGAAAATCCGTGCACCATCCATGTGGGTAGCGCAATCCAATGCCTTTGCAGCAGCGGCGATTTCGTCCAAGTCATCGAGGGTGTAGCAAGAGCCCCCCCCCAAATTTGAGGTGTTCTCCACGCACACGAGCGACCCGTTTGGGTAATGGCTTCCAGATCCTTCAGCCTTCCTCACGGCGGCTTGAACCTGAGCGGCGGTCATCAAGCCCTTTTCTCCCTCAACAAGAGCGATGGAGGCTCCGCAAAGAGCAGCGTATCCACCACCTTCGTACCGATAGATGTGGGCGGTTTTATCGCACACAATTTCGTCCCCCGGAACCGTATGTGTCTTCAGTGCGATGGCGTTTGACATGGTCCCTGAGGCAACAAAGAGGCCAGCCTCTTTCCCAAACAACGCTGCTACTCGGTCCTGCAGTTCAATCACGGTGAGGTCATCGCCCAGCACGTCGTCGCCGACATCCGCATTGGCCATCGCTTCCCGCATGGCCGCCGTAGGCTGAGTGACCGTGTCTGAACGGAAATCAATGCGAGGAGAGGGATGTTCGCGCATGTACCTTGGTCAACGCTCCCCTTCATGAAGGCCGTGCTAGAGCAATTTCAAGTCGCCCGTGATGACGTCCAAGGCCGAACCGTTGAACGGCCCAAGAGCCAACACCGTCTTTGAGCCGCGTGGAATTTGCGTATGGCCAGCGTCCCTCACGAGATGAACGGGGATGTCCTCTCGCCGAGCGGCCTCAAGAAGGGGTGAGAAATGTGTCTCGTCGGGCACCTTAACGCAGATTTTCTTCTGGCCGTTCGCAAGCCATGCCTCAACGTGTGAGGGGTGAGAGACGCCGGCGTTCAAAAAAGCCTCAACGGATGCATGACCCACTTGAGCAGCGATTTTTCCTTTGCCCATCTTGAGCGATTGATTCACGACGCAGACCAATTTTACAGAACCTTTCACGGGCAGCGTGGAAGGTTTTGGTGCCGTCAACCGGTGAATGAACGAGCGGAATCCCATCAAATCCCTCACAAGGTCGTCAAGTGACCAATCAGCGCATCGATGGTCCTTCTCGGGCCCAACATACCCAACACCGTGACGGTGTTTGGAGGCACTTCGGTATGGCCTGCGTCGATCACCACATGGGAAAAACAACCTCTTGGTACGAGACGAGCAAGTTCATGCAGGCTCGGTTCATCATCAACACCAAGTACGATTTTTCGGGCACCGCCTGCGCGCCAACGCTCCATCATTCGGGAGCGACGTGCCCGTTGAACGACGTCGACGGCAGCGTGAGCACACTGTGCCGCAACCTTGCCAGTACTGAGGTTCAAATCACGGCGGACGAGCAAGGCCATCGTCGGTGCATCATCCGTGGACGACATGGACATCACCAACCTGTTGAGTGAGGTCGTCCAACGTCACGGTTTCACGAAGGAAGTTGTGAAGAGACGGCCCGAGCCAAATTGCGAAGGCGAGGTTTCCGAGGGCGTGGAGGGCATCAAACGGCAAACCAAGAAGCAAGACGTGAGCAAAACCACTCAAGGTTGTTCCGCCATCAACGAGGGAAAGTGTTGAGATGACTCCAAACACAAAGGCTGCAATCACCGAGACACCGCACAAGCGTTGCATGCTCAGGCTGCCGTGTTCCTCGAAAACCACCATAGAGCCCATGACGGCAACAGCGGCCCAGCCGATACCCTGGAAGAGTGTCCACCAACCATCACCGATGAGAAGGTTGGACAGCAACGTTACGAGAAGAGCGAACGCCATGCCACGTCGAGCACCGAGGTGCGAGCCAACAAGGAGCGCAGCCAACGTGACGGGTTGAACGTTGGGCAACGGTTGGAAGACCACTCGAAGAGCGGCAATACCCAAAACCAAGGTGGCAAGGGCGGCTATCGCAAAGCGGTCTTTGCGTTGGCCAGCCATCAGCAAAAAGAAGGCGCCCAGCACCAAAACGGTGTTGACGGCGGCGTGAGCGAGCGGTGTAAGCTCGGGCCCGTGCACGCCAATCGCCTGAAACATGACACGCCCAAGCAGAAGGCCCCCTTGAGCCTTGCCACCCTCAAGCAAGCCGCCAAACCAAAACCGATGTGCCGTCAACAACAGCGGTATCAACCGAGACCTGTCCTCGTTCGCCGTCAACAAAATACTCCCACCCTGAGGCTGACGTCCCGTTGATAGTTTCCACATACACGCCTATGGCCGTGGATTGAAGGGAAAGTGAGAGATTCAAATCCTGACAGGCGGCCTCCGTGAGTTGAAGCACTGTTTGATGGCCAACCAAGCCACCAACAACGGACGATTGATCTCCGAATTCAAACACCACAACCTGTGTGCCGAGCCAAGAATCCGGCCAGGAGGCGTTCCATGTGTCTTGTTGGGATGTTGAGTCAGGAGGCGTCACCAACGCACTCCAAGACGTACTCAATGAAGGCAACATCACCAGAGCAAGGCCCACAAGCACGACGGAAAGCCAACGCCAGGCAGCCACGCTGCTCTGCGAAGAGGCCAGGACTGCAACGGCAGCAAACGATGTCATGAGCAGCAAGCCGCCGAACACGGCCATCGTGCTAGAGTCATCCACATCCTCCGTTGTAGTACCAACAGACAGCGCCATAAGCACGCCTGCATCGTTCCCAAGGAACATGCGTCCGTCGGCCACGACCGGTGCAGAGGTGCCATAACCGTCGTAGGGTGTGGTGAGCAGTGGCTGTTCATAGAGCACGCCTTGTTCATCCACCGACACGACCATCCAGCCGCCTTTCTCAGTGTTTACAGGGGCATGAAGGACGCTCGGTGATGTCCAAGCCATCTCGCCGTTGATGTGGGTTGGAAGAGAGGAGATGATGGTGCACGTCTCCGAACAAAGGACGGAGGTCAATTGGAGGCTGTCGGCAAAAACACCTCCCCCGTTTGAAACCAACGGTACAGCGGGCGATGTCCCAAGTGAGGCGAGGGAGACCGGCGTCAGCGTGGAGGTGTTCATGACCACAAGCTCGCTTGCGATGGTGGTCTGAACGTGCATCATCAGCGTGTCTCCGATCACCAGAGGTGCATGGCGCAACGAGCCAGGAAGCGTGAGTGAGTGGTTCACCGCACCCGTCTTGTTGACGTTCCAGAGGCGGCCTTGCTCGTCACCCATCCAGAAGCCTTCAGAGGTCGCAGACACGCCGTTTCGCCATCCCAAACCCAACTCAACATGGAAATCAACGGCTCCATCTGCCAAGCAATACCTGGCCATCCCATTGCGTAAAGGAACCACCACATGGTCGCCGTCAAGAAGTGAACGGCCCGTGATTCCCCAGCCATCGACGTAGGTTTGAACCCCCCACGCCACGGTTCCATTTTCCGGGTGGTGGGCAGTGAATGTACCGTCGGCCCAACCGACAAGAAGCAGGTCGGACCAAACTCCACAAGGGCCCTCGCCGCCAGGAACAAGCATCAGCGGCGCCATATCGTGCTGGGTTGAATTCGGGTTTGTGTGCTCCCAAAGAAGAGTGCCCTCATGGGAGAACGCCATGACTTGGGGGCGTTCTTCACCCGTCCAAAACCCAGAAGTCCGAATGAACACGCGGCCTTCGTCAACCACCGGTGAAGTCGTGATGTAGCCAGGGCCCACATCATATGTCCATTCTGGTCTTGCCGTACTTGCGGTTGTTGAAGGAAGTGAGGCGAGGAGGATCAACAGAACAGCGAACACCAATCGTCGCATCCCCGACTCACTCCATCACCGATTGAATCGCTGCCCGCAACAATGCACTGACCTCTTTTCCATCGGCTCCGCCAGCAGCCTGCATCACGACACCCATCAGCGGACCCATCGCCCCCATGCCACGTTCCTTCACGAAATCAAGTCGTTCTGCGACGATGTCGTTGATGATGTCCTCCAAACCCCCGAGGTCAGCCGGAGCCAAGTCGTTTGACTGACAGTAGGCTAGCAGGACCTCATAGGGAAGATTCAGGTGTTGATGTTCGGTGATGACCGCCTCCATATGATCTCGTGCCAAGGCACCCTCCTCCTTCAACCGCAACACATGGGCCAGGAGCGTTGGAGATACCGTGTC
>Ga0181568_10000695_pt1 | contig 30299 bp, 23 predicted proteins | sample 101ome_20_FD_133758 | JGI IMG/M metagenome (GOLD analysis project Ga0181568, IMG submission 133758) | Coastal salt marsh microbial communities from the Groves Creek Marsh, Skidaway Island, Georgia - 101404AT metaG (megahit assembly) | ecosystem: Environmental > Aquatic > Marine > Intertidal...
GCGCGCATCGTCAGACACCTCGCCGCGTGTAATCCCGCGAATCCACCCCCGAGAACGACGACGTCGTAGATGTCATCGCGCACCATCGTTTCCTCGCTCGACGCCACCGTTCGCGACGCGACGATCGCGCGTCGTCGCGCGTCGTCGCCGCGTCGGGACGCGTTTTCGCGTCGTCATCGTGTTCGACCGGGCGAGTATTGGTGATCAAATGTCCGAATTTGTTACTTACGATGCGAGGGCGATGATTATGGATGAATGATGCGTGATGAATGACGCGAGACGACGACGACGCGATCGGTGCGTCCGCGCCGTGACCGCGCGCGAGGGGTCTTCCGTGCGCGCGCGCCGTCTCTCCGCGTCGGTCGTGTCTCATTCGACGCTCGCGTTCGTGCGTTGACGCACTCATTCAAAAGTCTTCATCATGGGTGTCTCGGGACGCGTTATGCGGTGGGCGTCGGCGTGTGAACGCGCGTGCGACGCGTCGATGGCGATGTTGGGACCGCCGACGGCTATTTTCGGAGTGGTGTTGACGGTGGGCATCGCGCGAGAGACGGTGGAGGCGACGAGCGCGATGTTGAGCGCGAGAGGGAACGTCGCGGCGGCGGCGGCGTGCGCGCGCGTCACGCTCGCGTGCGCGGCGAACGCGATTTTTAATCACGCGGCGTGCGCGGTGACGAAACCCGGTGGGCCTCGAGACGCGGAGGCGAGGCGAGCGATGGAGCGGAGGATCGAGGAACGGGCGAGGGAGGACGCGGAGAGCGGCGGGGGGTTGCGTCGAGCAATAGAGGAGGGACGGTACTGCGAGACGTGCGACACTCCGAAACCGGACATGTGCCATCACTGTTCGGTCTGTAAAAGGTGCGTGTTGAGGATGGATCATCACTGTCCGTGGGTGATGAATTGCGTGGGAGCGCGGAATTATAGGTATTTTTTCAATTTCATCTTTTACGCGTGGTGCGGGTGCGCGACGGCGTCGCTCAGCGGCGCGGCGGCGTTGCTCGGACCGCCGGGGGCGACGCCGACGCCGGAGGAGACGATTCGACGCGTCGTCTTCGTCACCATCATGGCGGTGGCGGTGTTGTGCGCGCTGACATTTTTAGTGACGTGGCAAGCGTATCTCGCGTTGACGGGACAGACGACGATAGATTATTACGATTGGAGAGACGCGGCGCGGGACGTCAAGGCGAGAGGCGGGACGCCGCCGAAAAAGACACCCTTCGATCGAGGCCCGGTGAAGAATTGGCAGGACGTCTTCGACGAACGCGGGAGGTTTTGGTACCTCGCGTGGGCGTTACCTCGCGTGCGTCCGTATTCGGGGTCGGGGGTGTACTATAAGGATTTCGGACCGCGCGCGCTCTGAGCAAACGAACGGCGGCGCGCGGACGGACGTAGCGGCGATTGTAGATATGTAGATATAACATTGTTTCAACACACGGCGATTGTAGATATGCAGATATAACGTTTCAACAGACGGTTTCAACAGCCGATGACACATACAACACGAGCACTCACTTGCGTGCTCACTTTCGAGTCAAGATGCCGCCGATGTTTTCTCGCAGCTCCTCTTGGCTCACCTCGTCGTAATCGGTGGCTTGAATCTCCACCGCGATGCCTGACAATCGTCCTTTGAAGAAATCCTTGGTGGAAGCGTACAACATCTTACTCTTCAGACGCGCGGAATCCGGGTTCCACACGATGAAGACGAGCTTTCTGAACTCGCACTCCTCCGAGTTGATGTATCTGTAATCGTACACGGCGTATCGACAATCATCCTCCGGAAGCGCGGCGATGAAATCTTCGTAATCGCCGTCGACGCACCCCGTGGCGGCGGTGAGCACCGACCCCTCCGTCTCTTCCACGCGAAACGTCGCCCACTGCAGATCGCTCGTGCGCATCTTCACCTTGTTAAAAACAGTCAAACAATCATCCGTGACGGCGACGCCGCTCAGACTCTTTCCGGTCGGCGCGGGCGCGCCTCGCTCGACCGGCGGCGGCGCGACGGGCGCGCTCGGCGGTGGCGGCGGCGGCGGCGCGACGGGCGACGGCGGGCGTTCGTCCGCATCGTCCTCCATCCCGCGTCCCCCGTCCCGCGCATTGCGCACCGGCTCCTTCACACCGCCGTTCCCTCTCTCGACGTCATCCACCGCTAATTTCGTCATAAACGTCGGTCTCGCCGCCGCGCTCTTCTCGACGTTGAATCGTCCCTCGCGCGTCGTCGTCTCTCTCAACACCTCCAATTCCTCCCCCTCCCCGACGCGTTCGCTCAGTAACCGCTCGACGTCACCGCTCACGCTCGACGCACCGTCTCGCATCGCGCGCAGCATCGCTCGACGCACGTCGTCGACGTCAGACGCGCTCAACACGCCGGATGCGTTCGCCTGGGCGATCTTGTGCGTGAAGAGAAACCAATCTTTCGCGCGCGCGAATTCGTCGACGGTGATGAGACCGGCGTCGAGGGCCGCCTTGACCGAGGCGAGTGATTCCATCGGTTCGTTCGCGTCGGGTCGCGGCGCGCGCGATTCGGAGGGGGGGCGACGTGTGCGGTCGATGGGTGGACGTCGCGCCCAACGGCTTGGTGTGGGAAAAATCTCTAAAGTCGGCGCGGGAGAGGGAGAGACTATACGCGCGTGTGTGCTCCCAGAGACGGAGAGACTACGTGTGTGTGTGTGTGCTATCAGAAACGGAAAGACTAATGTGTTTTGCTACCGCTGCGGTGCGACCGCGCGCTTACGGGTGGTCTCGCGCGTCTTCGAGGAACGCCTCGACGGCGGCGTCGAGTTCGGCGAGCGCGTCCAGGGAATCGAGTCGGGCGGCGAAGAAACCGCGGAGGTGTGCGGCGAACTCGCGCGCCGTCGTCTCGCGAATTTTGGCGATTTCTTCGCGTTTGTGTCGCGTCGTCGTCGGTGGTGGGGGTGGTGGGGTGGACGGCGCGGTCGGCGCGTCGGCGAGTTCCGACGCGGACTCGCTCGGGCGGAGCGCGTCGGCGGCGGCCCGGTCTCCCATCGTCGGCGGCGGTCCGGTCGCGGACGCCGGTCCGGTCGCGGGCGTCGATCCAGTCGCCGTCGCCGGACGCAGATCCCCGACTCGCGTCGGTTCGCGAGGAGACGCGTCTTTGCTGAGAATGGAGAGTTGTCTGGCGCAGAGCAACACGCACTCCATCTCGTACGTCTCCACGAGCCTCTTCGACTCCTCCGGCGAAATCATGCCCGCCGCCGACCCGAGACAATCCTCCACGAGCGTCAACAGCGCCGTGGCGTCGACTCGAGTCGCCTCCTGCGCGATGAATCGATCGAAATCGACTAAATACTCAAACGCGGTTTCGCTGCGCTCCTTCACCGTCGTCCACGAGCGATGAAAGCGGCGACTCAGTTGCATCCCCTCACCGCTCGTCGACGCCGCGAGCTCTCGAACATCGCGCAACAAACCCCCACGCACGGTTTCACATCGACGCAAACACCGCATCACCGCCTCTTTCGCCATCTTCGCGCCGTTTCGAGACGCCTCGCGCGCGCGCGCCAAATCAACCTCCAACGTCGCTCTCGACGCCGCCACCTCGTCGTGAAAAACCGACTGGGCCTCACCGAGCGCGCACAATCGATCGCTCATCTCATCCATCCAATCCTCCGTCGTCGCTCGCATCTCCTCGGCGTGTCTCGACGCCTCGCCGACGTATTCCAGTTGAAACCGTCCCGCGTTCATTCTCGCCGCGCGCGTCGCCGCCGCCGCCTCCTCGCGCGTCGTGTACCGCACGCGCGGAGCGTTATCACCACCCATGGGTAACGTCGACGTCGCCATCGAGGGCCCGTCGAGCGTAGCGTCTCGACGCGACGCCGAGTGTCGAGCACTTCATGTCATTTCATGTCAACCTCGGACGCACACGATGTCGCGCGCGTCGACGTCGCGAGAGGCGTCGACGTCTCGCGTCGCGTCGTCTCGCGTCGCGTCATGTCGCGTCGCGTCGTCTCGCGTCGCGTCGAGACGCGTCGGTGCGTCTCGTCGTCGCGCGCGGTCGTTCGCCGTCCCCGTCATCACCGACGATACAGAAGATGACGAAGAAGCATCGTCGACGCGCGTCTGGCGCGCGTGGCTCGCCGACGCCGTCGACGCCGAGAACGTGGACGCCGTGCGCGTGTGCGCGCGCATGTCATCGGCGTCGTCGGCGAGCGTGGTGCGGTGCTTCAGAAGACGCGCGTTGCGCGCGCCGACGGCGGATGCGACGTTTCGAGCCTTGTGCGAGACGCTCGTCGAGATTGAACGAAAAAGCCGCGGGACGCAGCGGAGCGACGTCGTCGACGCGCACACGTCGTTCGACGCCGTGTGCTGGGCCGCAAAATACGGACGAGCGTCGTCGATCGAGTATTTATTAGACGCCGAGGGGGCGACGGTTTCCGCGGCGTATCGTCGCGAGACGCCGTCGACGACGAGAGCGTCGGCGCTCATGTGCGTCCTGTACGGCGCGTCGCAGGCGCTCACGCCGACGCAATTGAGTAAATCGAGCGCTGGTCTCGGGACGAGATCGGCGGACGACGCCGAGGTGGTGGCGAACACGCGACGGAGGTACCTCGACGCGTTCGCCGCGCTCGCGTCTCGTGACGCCGGAGACGACGTCGACGCGACGGACGCGAGAGGCTGGACCCCGCTCACCTACGTCTGTCGCCACGCCCCCGCGCTCGGTGACGAGTTTCTCACCGCCGTCCTCGACGCCGGCGCCGACATCGATCGTCCCTGCGCCAGAGGAACGCCTCCCATCGTCCACGCCGCCGCCGCCGATTCCGCCGCCTTTTGCGCCGCCCTGCGCGCGCGAGGCGCCGACGTCGACGCGCGCGACGCCGAGGGGTGGTCCGCCGCCATGCGCGCCGCGTTTCGAAATCCCGCCAACGTTCGCCTCGCATCCGCGTTATCTTCATCGCCGTCGCCACCGCCACCGTCGTAGTATGTATGTATCCAGCGGCGCTCCGTACGCGTCGAAAAAGTGTCCCGGGGATGCGATGATGTCCAAAGCCGTGCGTGAAACGTTGACACAGTCGTCGTCACACCGTCGCGTCACGCGTCCGGTCCGCGCGTTCGTCGCACACCCGTCGTCCGTACGACGCGCACATGTCCACTCGCGCGCACGCGACCGCGCCTCGCACGGCGACGCGCCTCGCGACGCGCCCCTCGACGCGTCGCAACCCTATCGACAGACGCAGTCACCGTCGTCGAGGGACGATGGCGCCGCTCCCGGCGACGGGATCGGTGAGCGAGACGTTCGCGCGCGTGCTCGAGGAGAAGAAGCGTGCGTTCATTCCGTTCATCTGTGCCGGGGATCCGGATTTGGACACGACGAAGAAGGCGCTCAAGGTGTTGGACGACGCCGGGGCGGATATCATCGAGCTGGGCGTGCCGTACAGCGATCCGTTGGCGGATGGACCGGTGATTCAAGCGTCGGCGACGCGAGCGTTGGCGAACGGGGCGACGCTGAATAAAGTGATCGATCTGTTGCGAGAGGTGTCGCCGACGATCGCGGCGCCGATCGTGATGTTTACGTATTATAATCCCATTTATCAGCGAGGCGTCGACGCCTTTTGCCGGGACATCGCGGCGGCGGGGGCGAAGGGTTTGCTCGTGCCGGATATTCCGCTCGAGGAGACGTACGAGGTGAGCGAGATTGCGTCCAAGCACGGAATCGAGCTCGTGTTGCTCTCCACGCCGACGACGCCCGTGGAGCGCGCGAAGAAGATTGCCTTGGCGACGAAGGGGTTCGTCTACCTCGTCTCCGTCACCGGCGTCACGGGGGTGCAAACGAACGTCGCCACGCGCGTCGAGCAATTGGTTGAGGAGTTGAGAGGCGTGACGGATAAGCCCATCGCGGTCGGGTTCGGGGTGAGCGAGGCCAAGCACGCGAAACAAATCGTGGATTGGGGCGCCGACGGCGTCATCGTCGGTTCGGCGCTCGTGCGCGCGCTCGGCGAGGCGGACACCCCGGAGAAGGGTCTCGCCGCGCTCAAGGCCAAGGCGGAGGACCTCCGCGCCGGTGCCGCGCTCTAGCAACTCGGCGGTAGTAGCACTAACCAAAGGCATACTTCACATCACCATCATTCGCCACGTACACGAGTATCGTATTACACGCGCGCCGACTCACCGTCCCACCGACTCTAAATACGCCTTGATCTTCGCGTCGTTCTCCGTGAGCGCGCTCGAATCCCGCAGCGCCTTCCCACCCGCCTCCCACGCCAGGTAATCACCGAAATTCTTCTCGTTGTACCGATCCAATCGCTCCTTGGCCCGCGCCTCTCGCTCGGCGTCCGATCGCTCGAGCAAACGTTGGACGAATGCGTTATCGCCTCGTTCATTCGCCTCGAGCGCGCGCGCGACGTCGCTCGTCGTCGTCGTCGTCGTCATCGCGAGCATCATCATCGTCGCGACGATCGGCGTCGTCGTCGTCGGCCACGACGCGCCTTCGCGCGCTCGCGACGACGAGGACGATGCCGATGATGGTGAAGACGTCGTCGTCGGCGTCGGGACGCGCGGGGACGCCGCGCGGGACGCCGCCGCGCGACGCGACGAGACGCGGACCGACGACGGTGCGATGTGCGCGCGCGAAAGAGACATTCGAGCGACGCGCGAACGGGAACGACGCGCGCGGGGACGACGACGCGCGTGGACGTGTGCGGCGCGTCGCCGCCGCGCGTCGACGAAGACGGCGCCGCGCGCGCGCCGCGCGCGACCAGGGTTTAGGCGTGGGTCTCTCACATCTGTACATTTGCAACGCGCGCGCGTTCCGCGATCGGTGTCTCGCGCGAACGCGAACGCGGTGCGCTCGCGTGATGAACGCGTGTATGTATATCCTACGCCCCCATGTTCAGCGACATCAGTTCCGCGAGCGTCTTCGTCTCGCGAAGTCGCGTGAGTTCGGCGGCGTGCGCCTTCTCCGTCTTGCGAATGGAAAACGCGGACCACACAGCGGCGGCGATCTGCGCGTCGACACGAACGAACGAACGCGTCGTCTCGTCAGTCTCTCTCGCTCTCTGTATCTCCCCTCCGCGTCGCGAGACGCACGTATGAACGGCGTCTTTTCGTCGATCTCGCCCTCGTCGCCTTTTCGCCCTTTCTCGCGATCTCGCCCGAACCCGACGAACGTCGCGCGTCCGTCGCCCCCCCCGTCGTCCCCGTCGTCGTCCCCCGTCGCCCCTCGCACGCATCACCCTCATCCACCCAATCCACCCGTCGCACGCACCAAACACATCAAAAACACGCTCGGCCCGTATTCCCAATCGCTCTCCCCGGGCGGTGCCTTCACCTTGTACACCACCCCGTCGAGGATGAACATGAGAAGGGCCCAGGAGAACATGAACCACACGGTGACGTGTCGTCCGAGAAACGTGCTCTTTTCCAGCTCCTCTTTCGTCACCATCGTTGCGTTCGCGCGTGGACGTCTACGGATTCCGTAGTTCACTCTTCGCGCCGCCCGCCCTCGCGCGCGCGTCGACCGAAAGGGCGTCGCGACCTCTGGGCGTCCGAATGTCCGATGGTTTTTCGATGGTTTTTTTTTGTGTTTTTTTTGTTCGCGAGATCGGTACTACGTATACGTAACTACAAGTAGTAGTACGTCATCGGTGCCGGTATGGCGTACACGTGGACGCCGTATAGTGTACAAAGTAGTGCCGTCGGCCGATCGAGCGGGTCACAACGTTCGGACATTCGGACACGATCGGACAATCGGACATTCGATGCGCGCGCATCATCATCATCCATCGTCATCGGTCGACGCGACGATTGACCGCATCGCGCGTCGTCGCGTTCCGATGACGACGGAGACGAAGACGACGGGGACGACGACGACGACGGAGGCGACGACGGAGTCGTCCGCGTCGTCGGTGGCGAAGACGCGGTCGAGGACGAGGACGGTGAAGAAGGATGGGACGACGCGCGCGACGATGACGATTCCGAAAGATGACGACGCCGTCGACGATCGCGAGGGCGGTGATGGCGTGAAAACGACGAGCGAGAGGACGACGGCGCGCGGGAAGAGACGCGCGGCGGCGCGCGGGAAGAAGACGGCGGTGACGACGGAGACGGAGACGAAGGCGAATGCGAAGGCGAATGCGAAGACCGAGACGGAGACCGAGACCGCGACCGAGACGACGACGACGGAGGTGAACGGTGGAACGGGCAGAGGGAAGAAGAGGAACGAGCGAAAGAAAAAGACGGCGGCGGCGAACGACGCGCCGTTGACTGATAATCCGCTGTTTGACGCCGAGGCTTCTGGTGAGAAGAAGACGGGCGAGGACGGGGCGAAGAGGACGCGAAACGCGCGCGCCGGCAAGACGTCGAAGGAGACCGAGACGACGGGCGACGAACGCGCCGCCGCGAAGGACGTTGCGAAGGGAACGGACCGGTCGAGAAGGACGACCGACGTCGCCAAGGAGACGCCGGCGAAGAAGACGTCGGAGAAGAAGCCCAAGGCGAAATCGACGCCGAGAGCCGTCGAGGACGCGACCGAGACGAAGAACCCAAGACAGCGAGAGAGGAAACAACGTCCTCGAGACTCCGTGACGTCGCCGATTCCGTCGCGTCAGCAGCCGCAACAGCGTCAAAGCCGACAACCGACGTCGGAGCGTAAGGCTTCGCCGGCGGCTCCAGCTCTCCCGCCGCTTCCCATCGACGCGGAGGACGCGCGCGACTGGCTCTCCTCGCGCACGCGCGACGCGTTACGCATGGAAAATTCGCTCTGGGCCTGGGTACGCGCGGATGGTGGACGAGAACTGATTCATGAGCTCAAAGAATCGATGTCTTGCGGAGACGGTCACGTCACGATGAAGGTGTGCGAGGATGTCGCCACCGGAGATTTGTTCGTCGGGCTCGAGTGCGACGGCGAAAAGTTTACTCACGCGCTCACTCGCGTCAATGCGCTCGTCGAGGCCACGCTCGGAGATCTAGCGCGCATCCGACGCCGCACCGCGGCGGCGAACATGTTGGAAAACGAACGACGACGAATTCAAGACGAAATCACCGCCGGACTTCGATGCGAGTTCACCCTCGGGTATAAGGCTATGCAAGATTTATTGATGGACGGCGGTGAGAAATTGAACCACGTTCGATCGGTTTGTGATATTGACCGCGTCGTGGTGGACCAGAGAAAGCGCACCATTCGCATCGTCGGTAAGGATGCGTTGGAAGTCTCTCGAGCTCGCGACATGTTGGAAGTTGCGCACGAAACCATCGAAGATGTGCCGGAACTAGCGTTGCGCATGATCGTCGGCAAAGGTGGTGCCAAGGTGACCGACATCCAACAACGCACGGGGGCGAACATCAACATCGGCTGGGACAAGAACGCGGTGTACATTCGAGGCGCTCCGTCGGCGGTGAAATCGGCGATGATCCTCGTCAAATCCTGCATCAAGACGTACGAAGTCGAACACGTCGAGGTGACGTACGAAGATTTGGACGAAGTTCGCGAGGAACTCGCGCGTTTGGACATGGAATGGGGCGGAAGCAACGTTCATTACACTGCGAGGTCGCGAGCGACGCCTCCGCACAGAGTCGCCTAAGACGCTCACACGAATCAAGCACATGTAATATCTAAGAAACGCGCGCGTGATGTTAAAGCCTATCACTAACCGTCCTACTGTACATGAGTGTTCCTAAAGACTACGCGCGTGAGACGTCTCACGCTTGAATCGTCGCCCCTATGCCCTTTCGCAACCGAAGTGCCGCGCGTCTCTTCTTTTTATAATCATCGCGCCAGTTATCGCGCTCCTCGTGCCATTTATCCAACATCTCCTTCTCATCGGGCGCGCGCCACGCGGCGACGATATCGTCTATCCCCGAATCTTTGTCGATTCCTAAGACAGCGGCTCGACTCACCGCCGGGCGCACCTCGCGCACGATTTTACGCTTGGGTTTCTTTGCAGGTTTACGCTTCGCCTCGACCTCGCGCGCCTCGACGGCGGCGCCCTCCTCGACGACGGTCTCCGTCGCGCCTTTTGCGTCCTCATTCGCCGCCTTTTCACCGCCCCCTCCCAAGAGAGACCACGTCGCCGTCTCCGGTTCGAAACCGCGCGTAAAGTCAAAACCCGCCGCCGTCGTCACGTGCTTCTCGCTCTTCGCGTACGACGCCCTGAGAGCGTCGACGTCCACGGCTGGAACGGAGACATCGTTCCCATCGTCCTCTTCCTCGCTTCCGCTCGCGTCCTCGCCCGTTCGCGCGCGCGCGGTGAGCTCGCGTACGTCGCCGCCAGCCACGAAGAGTTTCCCAATCTCCACCGCGCTCAGCGGTTTCTTCGCCCGCTTCGCCGCCGACGCGGTCGCGTCGTCGTCGCGCTTCGATCTGCGCTTCTTTTTACGCCTCCCCTCGCTCGCGTCCACCGCGGACGTCGGCGACGACGACGCCATGGCTCGCGCCCGTCGTTGACTGCCGTCGCGCCGATGCGCCTCACACGGCGACGCTCGATCGCGCGCGCGCGCGGACGACGACGAATGTCCGATCGCGCCATCGAGCGCGAGTTCCGCGACGCGTGCGCGCGAGCGCTCGAGGTGGCGCCGGCGCCGCGCGCGCGTCGACCGCGCGCGTCGGTCTCGACCGGTGACGGTTCGAGGTCGAACGAGCGCGGCCCCGGAAGCGGCCGAGCGTCGCGCGATGACGCCGAGGTGGACGCGTACGTCGCGCGCGTGCGCGCGCACGGTCTCGCGCGACGGTGCGTGGACGCGATGACGCACGCGCAGCGGTGGGCGGACGCGAGCGAGGCGCTGGAGGTGCTCGAGATTGATTTAGCGTGGAGAGTCGAATCGGCGTTCGAGGCGGCGAGAAAAGGGACGCGAGACCTCGAGGACGCGCTCGTGGACGCGAAATCTACGCCGGATGCGTTCGCGGCGTTCACGCCGAGGGGTGCGGTCGAGCGCGCGCGCGAGTCGAGGGTGGCGTGGAACGAGAGGATCGCTCTCGCGGCGGCGGAGGCGGAGACCGAGCGTAAAAATAGCGAGGCGGCGACCGAGGGCGATGGTGGCGTCGAGGACGCGGACGCTGGATGCGAACGCGACGACGAGGTCGAAAACGTCAACGCAACACGCGTCGAAACTTCGAGCGACGTCGCGTCGCCCGTTCGCGCGCGTGAATTCTCCTCGGAAGAGGCGGCGGTGAAGATTCAGGCGGCGTTTCGAGGACACGCGTCGAGGGCGAAGACGAACGCCGACGCGAGGCTTGAGCTCGAACATCTGGGCATGTTGACGCGGAACCAGTCGTCGAATGAAGACTCAGACGCCGCGAGTGAGCGAAAACGTCGATCGGAGAGACGGGAACGCAGTGAGAAGGCTCTCTCCGCGCTCGCAGCGAAGATTCGCGCGGAATTGCTCGCCTCTCGTCGGGAAAGCATCAAGCGCGACATCAAAGCCTCGCTAGAGGCGGAAGAGACCGGTGACGACGCCGAGAAAGTGATGAACGCGACCGACGCGAAACAGCCTTCGAAGAACCAGATTGACGCGAAAAATCCGGAACACATCGTCGCGGACGAGGATGAAGATTTCCACGCCGAATTCAGTCGCGCGTTCGACAGGTACACACGTAGGTGGGGAGACGAACCGAGCGCGCGCTTGAACGCTTTCGATGTGGATGACGTACAAACTACCGTTCTTTCAGAGGTTACGAACTCGCTGAAAGTGGAAGTCGAGGAAGAGATGCGCGCTCTGGAGTCTGAGAAGAAAAAGGTGAAGACGGCGGCGAAGAAGAAGAAAAAGGCGCCGTCGGCGAAGACGACGGCGGCGTCTACGACGACCGCGAAGAAGGCGACGCCCAAAAAGACGAAAACGAAAAAGAGCAAAAAGAACGCCGTGGATGCCCAAACGATCGACCCCAAGGTGTTCGCCGACTTGGTCAGGGCTGAGATGATCGAGATGACGCCTCTCGACGCGCGCTTGGACGACTATCTCGGCGCGGGCGGAGAACGTCGCGGCGACGACGACGACGACGACGACGCGAGTTCGACCATGCTCGACATCTATCAGCTTCGCCACATCTTGGCCGTTTCAGTGACGACGCCTTTGACGTCCAAGCGCGTGCACGAGCTCGCACCTCACCTCAAGTGCGTTTTGTTGGAGGGACGAGGAATGAATGGAAAATCGTACCTCGCGCGCCTGTGCGCCGCCGAGGCGGGGTGCGCGCTGTACAACCTCTCACCGGATCGAATCGCTCGCGCTGAAGCGCGCGGAGACAACGCAAAGTCTCTGCTCAAAAGCGTCTTCCAAGCCGCAAAGGTGTCGGCACCCAGCGTCGTCTTCATTCGAGACGTCGATTTATATTTTCCTGGCACGGGTAAAAAATCAAAATCCGCCGACGGCGACGCCGCGCGTAAACTGCGCAAAGACTTGTTGAAGGAGATCAAACTGCTCAAACCGGGTTCACGAGTCACCGTGCTGTGCACGCGAACGGTGAAATCCCTCACATCATCCATCGCGGATCCGAAAGGTTTCGACAAAATGTTCGACGCGCGTCTGCGAGTGCCGGCGCCGGATTACGGCGGACGTCGCCTCATCGTCCGTCGCGCGTTCGAGCGCGCGGCATCATCCAGCCTTCACTCGTCGCACGCCGCGTCTCATCGTCGCACGGGAGACGAGGCGAACGCGACGCTGGTGTGCCACGCCACCGAGGGCATGACCGCCGGCGCCCTCTTCGCGCTCGTTCGAGACGCCGACGCCGCGCGCGACGCCGATCGGTGGCGCGCGCTCCTCCGCCGCGCGCGCGACGCGACGTCGTCGTCACGTGAATGATACACACTACATACATAAAACCACAAACAGTAAAAAGTATACTAAACCTTCTAAAACACACACACACGCCCGTCCCGTCCCGTCCCGTCCCGTCCCGTCCCGCTCACCAACCGCCGCGCTCGCCCTCTCGAATCATCTCCTCGAACGCCACCGCCGCGATCGTCGCCGTCGCCGCGATGGCCAACGACGATCCGACCTCTGAACCTCGCCACACGAAATACCCCGCGCACAGACACGACCCCATCCCCGCGCTCAACCAATCGTACGACGCCATGCGCGCCAACACCGCGCGCGCGGTCGCCGCGTCATCATCGTCTCGATTGTCAACATCGTCTCTGCGCGCGCGCGTTCGAACCCTCGTCGACGCGACGCGACGTCCCGCGTTCGGGATGACGCGGCGCGTCGTCATCGTCGCCTTCGTCGCCGTGCGCGTCGTCGTCGACGCCATCGCGCGCGTCTGTGACGACGAAAGAGACGCACGATGCATCGTGTGTGCCGTTGCGCCTCGTCGTCTCGTCATCTCGACGCGCGCGATGGCGACGACGGGCGTCGCGAGGTGTTCGCGCGGGCGCGGACGCGTCGTCGCGGTGATGCTCGCATTGATGCTCGCGGTGACGGTGGGCGTCGCGCGCGCGACGGAGACGACGACGGAGGCGCGAGAGACCGCGATTGAGATGCGCGCGGGGGCGGTGGAGGGATATCTCGCGCAGGCGAGCGCGAACGCGGTGATCGCGGCCAAGTTTTACGCGCCTTGGTGTGGGCACTGTAAACAATTGGCGCCGGTGTGGGACGAGTTCGCGAGAGCGTCCGCGGCGGAGGGCGTCGTCGTGCTCTCCGTCGACGCGAGCGGCGTCGGGGCCAAGGCGTTGAATGAAAAATTCAACATTAAAGCGTTCCCGACGATATTATTTTTCAACGACGCCAAGGTGCACGAGTACACGGGAGCTCGGACGCTGGAGGCGTTTCGGGAGTACGTGAAACACAGACCGTTGCGTCGGAACGCGTACGCGCGAGGGTACGCCGTGGACGAGACGACGAACGCCGTCGTCTTCGAGAAACCATCCAAGCTTCTCATCGTCCGCGAGCTCGTGCGCTCGACGTCCAAGGAAATTTTCCATTTCGCACACGCCAAGCCCGCCGTCGTTCTCAGCGTCTTCATCGTCGGCGTCTGGGCCGGCGCCTTTAGCGTCGCCGCCGCTTTTTTCCTCGTCGGCGATTACGCCGCCGCGAAGAACTGGCGCGACTTCATCGAGCACCAGTCTCGCCGCCGCGCCCAGCTCGACAAACAAAAATAAAATCAAGCCAAACGACCATCGTCGAGTCGAGTCGAGTCGAGACGAAGAGTGCATTCATTTCATTCAAAAAACCTTCATTCATTCATTTCAGTTTCATTCATTCATCCGTTTCATCCATCCATCCATCCGCGCGTTCATTCATTCATGCACAGATTCACCCCTCTCTCGCGTCCCCGCCCCCTTCCCCCGCGCCTTCGCGATCGCGACCGACGACGCACGATCGCGACCGAAACCTCGACCCGATCCACCCCGAACATCGCCCGCGCGACGCCCGCGCGCGACGCGCGAGGACGGCGTAAAAGAAAAGATACGCGCGCGGTCGACGCGGAGATATTTTTACACCCCCATGGACGAATCGACGAGTCACGACCCATCCACGACCCATCCACACCACTCGCGCGCGCTCGCGCCTCGATCCACGGGAGAACGACGGTCGGTCGGGGTGGTCCCGACCCCGTCTCGATCACCGGTCGTGACTCAAGAATGTATCCACTTCACGGATCAGTGGGCGCTCGATCGGTGTCGGTCTCGATCGATTTCATCGATCGATCGGTCTCGGTCTCGATCGATCGATCGATCGATCGACCCCGACTCGCCTCGTCCCGTCGTCGCGCCGACCGCGAGTGCGCGACGCGTCCATCGCGCGAGGCGAGCGTCGCGGCGCGTGGACGGACGCGCGCGGTGTGGGTGTGTGTCTCCGTCGACGGACGCGACGATATATAATTCCTCGCGTCCGTCCGTCCGTCCGTACGGATCGACGCGCGTCGACGCGGTCGCGTGCGCATCGCATTCATTCGCTCGGTAATCCGCGCGCGAGGCGTTTCGCGCGATACGCGACGCCGGATCTCTCGTGCGCGAGGGGCGATCGTGCGCGCGTGCGAGCGAAGGCGTGAGTGAAGGTGCGAGCGAACGTGTGAACGCGAACGCGCGCGAACGATGACGACGTGCGCGCGCGATGTGAGACGTGACGCGCGTATCCGTGACGCGCGCGACGCGCATCATGATGAATGCGCGCAACCATCCGCGCGCGATCCCGACGGGCGAGCGCGGAGATGGCGCGCGTGGCGTGGGACGCGCGACCGCGCGCGGAGGAGACGATGGGGATGGATCGATGGGGGGATTTCGTTCGAGGCGCGTCGTCTCGCGCGCGGGGTTGAACGAGCGGTCGGTGGGCGAGGAGGAGGCGCGCGAGGGGTCAACGGCGCCGCGCTGGAATCGGCCCGCGCGGGGTGATGGATGGATATCTCTCCGCGCGGGCGCGGGGACGCGGGGGACGAGGGCGCGGAGACGCGATCACGGGTGGGCGTGAAGAGAGGGGACGCGTGTGTGCGTGGGGGGGATACGAGTGATGCGTCTGTGCGGCGTGGAGAAGGCGCGACGCGAGCGCGAGCGCGAACGCGAACGCGAACGACTGACGGAGACGCGCGCGTTTTCGGTACTAATCAGGCGAGAGACGACGACGACGACATGTCTCTGAGCACGTCGCCCGTTCTCGCGGCGGCGGCGTCGAACGATCTCGCGCAGGTGAGATGGTTGTTGGAGCGAGAGAGCGTGCCGGTGGATTTCATGGGAGACTGGTATGCGGAGCCGAGAAACGGGGGGAAAGGTTTGGAGAGGCAGAGGCGAACGCCGTGCATGGTGGCCGCCTCGCACGGGTCGTTAGAGGTGTTGTTGTACGTATTACAGATGGGAGCGGATCCGAATTTACGAAGTGAAGATGAGGAGCGATGCACCGCCATGCACTGCGCGGCGGCTGGCGGTGCGGCGCTGAGTACGGATGCGATTAAGACGCTGTTGCTGTTTGGAGCGGATAGAAACGCGCGCGACACGTACGGGCGAGTGCCGGCCGATTGTCTTCCCGGGACGACGAGTGAGGTGACGATGAACGGTTCGGACGGAGGTGGATCGAGTTCGGGAGGGAGTGGCGTCAGCACGGGGGGCAACGGTCGAGGACACGGGCAAGGCTCGGGCGCGGCGGTGAACTCACAGGGGGGCATGTTGCAAGATCCCGATCCGGAGACGTTGATGAGTGATGAATTCAGAATGTACGAATTCAAGATTCGTCGGTGTTCGCGAACTAGAGCGCACGATTGGACAGAGTGTCCGTACACGCATCCCGGAGAGAAGGCGAGAAGGCGCGATCCGAGGAGGTTCAATTACTCGGGTACGGCGTGTCCAGAGTTTCGGAAGGGCTCGTGCCCGCGCGGCGACGTCTGCGAATACGCGCACGGCGTGTTCGAGTGCTGGCTTCACCCTTCGAGATACCGCACGCAACTGTGTAAAGATGGTGGCGCGTGCGATCGCCGGGCTTGCTTTTTTGCGCACCAAACGTCGCAGTTGCGCGTGCCAACGGATGCGTTTGGCAACGCCTTCTGCGGCAACGTCTCACCGAACACGCCTTCACCGACGGGGAGTGGGTCACCGCAGAATGGTTCACCGCGTCAGTCGAGCGCATCACTCGATTGGTCGATGACTCGCAGCAGCGAGAGCGACAGCACGCATAGCATGGCTGCCGCGATGCTCAGAGCGAACCCGTTACTCGGCGGCGGCGCCGCGGCGTTCGACGTCGGTGGAGCTCAAGGGATGGCTTTCCCGCCGCTTCCAATGCTGCAATCTCAATACAGTCAGCAAGTTCAAGGACTTTCTCAGCAAGGGTCTTCGCAAATACCGCAACCATCGCAATCACCTCCACCTCAACAGTTCAACCAGAATGCTCAAATGATGGCAAATTACGTCACATCGATGGCCAACATGCAGGGCATGAACGGAGCTGACCTTCAGGGCACCATGTTTTCGCTCGGTTACAATTCAATGTTTAACCAACCCGACGCTTCATTTCAAGGACAGCATCAGATGATGCAACAAACCGCGATGCTGGATGGCGGCACCGCGGTGGGCGGAGGGATGGGCCCGAAGGCTCAGAGCAGCGGTAGTGGTGGTTCGACGGTATCGGACTATAAAGGTTTGCATGCGGGGGCAAAACTCTTTACTTTACCCGCACATAATCTGCGAGCGCAGCATATGCGTCGTAATTCCTCGTCGTTTCAGCACCTCGGCATGATTGAGGGCGTGTTGGATGGAGACGAACTTCGACAAGAAAAATAATCCAAACGAGCGTGCAGACAATTTATCATCATCATCATATAATTCACGACTCTTATGTATTCTAGTCAAGTCGATGAAGCTGATTACGGCTCTCATCGATGAGCTTCTTTTAGGGGCTGCTCACCGGCGCGACTATTCCGTCGAGCCGCACTGTTTCTCGCGAACATTCGCGAGAGAGGTCATCATTTCATTTGCATGGTACCGCAGTTCCTAGAAATTCCTGTACAGTTATTCGCAGGAATGCATTTTAGTTCACGCGCAGCACATTATCGCCTCCGTTGATTCATGTTCACGTCCCTATCCAACTTGTAATCCAATATTTAACGGCTTTGGTGAACTCAGTTGTTAGTCGCGAATAGGAAAAACGTTACATTACACTTTGCGCGGCGCGAATCTGGCTACATCACGTGCGGCTCTTCACTCAGGATTTCGAAAAGGTGGGTTGACCGAGAGCGAATCGAAGTCGTTCGAACATGCGACCCTTCGGATCGACCGTCCTCGCCGCCGAAATCACGGGTGGAATCGGAAGGTACACGTAGTGTCCCGAGCACATACCGACCGTCACCGAACTCAATCCTGCGAACGCCGCATGAACGGCGTTTTGCCCCAAAATTGAACAATAAATAGCATCTGATCCATTCGTTCTGCACGCGCGAACCATGTACGTGGGATCGATGTACTTGATATCGACGTCCGGCTTCGCGTCCTTCAACTTTTGTTGCAAGTACTTGGCAAAGTTTTGTAAAATCGGGTTCCCACTCGCATCGGTCTCGCCGAGCATACCAAGTTGCTCTTGACCTGCACCTTCGGCGACGACGACGACGGCGTGGTTTTGCTTCTCTACGATGCGAATGATGTGTGCGAGAACGCCGCCCGGGCCATCCAGTGGACAATCGATTTCTGGAATCAGACAAACATCCGTGTTCCCGCTCGCCAATGCCGCGTGCATGGCGATAAATCCAGACTGACGACCCATCAGACGCACGAGGCCGACCCCGTTGTCCGCACTTCTAGCTTCGATGTTCGCCGAGCGAATCGCTTTCACGGCTTCGTCCACGGCGGTTTGGAAACCGAAAGTACGATCGAGTAAAAGAATGTCGTTATCAATGGTTTTGGGCACACCGATCACGCTCGTCGTCAACCCACGCTGACGACAGAGCTCGTCGATGGCCAAAGCGCCGGCATGCGAGCCATTACCGCCGATGACGAACAAAAAATCGATGCCCAACTCTTCGATTCTCGACACGATTGCCGGCATATCCGCGCCTCCCCGGCTCGATCCCAACACGCTACCTCCGGTGATGTGAATGTCATCCACCAATGCCGAAGTCAATTTGATCGGCCTTTCCAACGCACTCACGGTGTCGTCCGCGAAGAATCCGCGAAATCCGTACTTGATGCCCATAATTTCTTCGCACCCGTAGTCTTCCAACGTCGTCGTGATGGACCGAATGACGTCGTTCAAGCCCGGGCACAATCCCCCGCACGTCACGATCGCCGCTTTGGTGGTTTTCGGATCGAAATATATCGTTTCACGAGCACCCGCTCGCACCGCTCGCTCATCGCTGAACGCCGTGTCTTCCTGCGACGCGCCGTCTTGCGTCCCGCCCATGCGCAGCGGGTTCAGGCTCACGCTGTCCCGGTTATCGATGAACGTCTGTCCGAGCCCCCAGTCCCACAGCGGCCCGCCCTTGGCGAACGGCGACGATCGCTTCTCCAATCCGTACATCTCCCCGATGTGCGCGGGCAAAAAATCGCGCTGCACCGCGGGCGAAAACAACGCCTCGGGGTCGTAGTCCTCGCGCGGCGTCGCCAACCTTTGCAGACGCAGAGACCGACGCGACGGCGCGCCATCGCGCGTTCGACGCGCGATCGTCGCGCGCGCGTTCGACGCGACTCTCGCGTGCGCGTGCATGATCGAGCGTGGCGTCGGAGAGTGCGGGAACGCGCTCGATCGAATGCAATCGCAGTCAGTAGTTCGTCTCGTCTCGCGCGAGGGGCTGAAAAAGAAAAGACTTCTATTAAAGACTACTGCCTACACGAGCTCAGCCGTGGGTGGATCGGTCTTCGTGAGCGATCGGAACATTGAATACTTCCCCATGATGATCTGCCCGCGCTTGAGATTCATCGGGTCGCAGTCCGCGTCCTCGGGTTGGTAACTCGCCACGTCTTTTCGAATGCGGAAAAACGCGAACCCGTCCAAATTTGGACGAGGAATCATGTTCGACGTCTCGGCCGTCTCCTCGCCGGTACTGTTCTCCTTATCCAAGTCTCGATACGATTCCGGGAGTTCGTTCAACACGCTCTTCGAGTGTTCCTCCACCGCGCCGACGTATCCCGTCACGTAGCGTCGCTCGTCCTCGCTCAGCGCGTCCCACGTTTCCCCGTGCACCGCGCAGTGCAAGGCGTGCGCCTCGATCTTCATCAATCTCGTCCGCAGGTACTCACGCAATAAATACTTGACTCGATTCACCTCCATCCACATGATGTCGTCCAACAACTTATCGCTCGCGTCCGTCTCCGCGCCGCCTCGCTCGACGCGGTCGCGTGCGCGTCTCTCCAACACATCCTCCTGCGTCTCGACCGCCTCCTTCACCGACGCCCACAGCGCGCCCTCGTGCGGGAGCATCTCCGGCGATAAACGCTCCTGCACCCACGCGCGCTTCAATCGCATCACCTCGCTGTCCACCGGTTCGTAACACGCGTCAAAGTTTCGCTCGCGCGCCTCGTCGCCGAAGACATCATCGTCGTCATCCGCGCCACCACCGTCATCGTACGCGCGCGGTTCGTCCTCGAGCGGCGCCGCAACGTCGACATCATCGTCGTTGTCCTCACGCGCGGCGTGCGCCCACCCGTCGTCGTCGTCGTCGTCGTCCATCATCGCGCGTCGACGTCCGGCGTCGTCCTCAAGATTTCGAATGCGTGTGCGCGCCCGATGGTATGTTTTCATTCGTACATCGACAAAAAGGTACGCGAATGCGTTCCGAGAGGTGGGATTTCCTCTTACTTTTCACACTGTTCTGTAGGTGCATACTACTGAAACCGCCATCCATAACGCACGCTTTACCTCGTATAAACACAAAGAAAATATCTAGTAACACAGATGTTTTCGCGCGCGTTCGGGATGATGGATGACGTCGAGGTCGAGGGTCGTCCTCGCGCGTCACCGTCCGACGGCGCATGCTCGCGTACGCGCGCGCGCGAGGAACGATGGGACGCGCGTGTGGATGCGCGTGGACGCGCGTCGTCGGCGCGCGCGGTCGCGCGGGGAGAGACGCGCGTCGGGACGGAGGCGTGGACGTCCTCGTCGGCTCGGGCCGGCGAGGCGCCGGCGCGACGACGACGCGACGCGCGCTCGTCGTTCGCGCGGGCGGTGGGAAGGGTGGCGACGGGAAGGCGAAGAAGGAAAAGAACGCGTACGGGGCGACGGTTCGATTGCCGAAGACGTCGTTCGAGATGCGAGCGAACAGCGTGCAAAAGGAACCTCGCATGCAAGAGTGGTGGCGCGAGCGCGGGGTGTACGAGACGCTGCGGGATCGCGAGGAGGCGACGCCGTTCACGTTACACGATGGACCGCCGTATGCGAACGGAGATTTACACATCGGTCACGCGTTAAATAAGATTTTGAAGGATTTCGTCAATCGGTGGGAGATGATGAACGGGAAGCGCGTGCGATACGTTCCGGGGTGGGACTGTCACGGGTTGCCCATCGAGCTCAAGGTTTTACAGAGCATGGACGCGGAGGCGAGGAAGGAGCTGTCGCCGATCAAGCTGAGGTACAAGGCGAAAAAGTTTGCGATGAAGACGGTGGAGAGTCAGAGGGAGCAGTTTAAGAGGTACGGGATTTGGGGGGATTGGGACGAGCCGTACATGACGCTCTTGCCCGAGTACGAGGCGGCGCAGTTGGAGGTGTTCGGAAAGATGTTTCTCAACGGACACATCTATCGCGGGAAAAAGCCCGTGCACTGGTCGCCGTCGAGCATGACGGCGTTGGCTGAGGCGGAGTTGGAGTATCCGGAAGGACACGTGTCGCAAAGTATTTACGTCGCGTTCGCCGTGAGCGACGTTCCGGACTCGACGCCCGCCGAGCTCAAGGAATTGCTCACGGACGCGTCTTTGGCGGTGTGGACGACGACGCCGTGGACCATGCCGGCGAACGCCGCGGTCGCCGTGAACGCCAAGCTCGATTATTCCGTCGTTCGCGTTGAATCGACGGGTAAAAAGCTCGTCGTCGCAGAAGGCTTGCGCGAAACCGTCGCCGCCAAGTTGGAGAGCGAGCTCACGACGCTCGCCACGTTCAAGGGCCAAGACTTTGAGAACGTGCAGTACCAACATCCTTTCTACGAGCGCAAGTCTCCTATCATCATCGGTGGCGAGTACATCACCACCGACGCCGGTACCGGTTTGGTGCACACCGCTCCAGGACACGGTCAAGACGATTACATCTCCGGGATGAAGTACGGTTTGCCGTTGTACTCTCCCGTGGACAACGCCGGTCTCTTCACCGAGGACGCGGGCGGTGATTTGGAGGGCAAATCCGTCTTGGGCGAGGGTAACGAGCTTTGCATAGAAAAGTTGTACTCCGCCGGTGCGCTTCTCAAGCAAGAGGCGTACGGACACAAGTACCCGTACGACTGGCGCACGAAGAAACCGACCATTTTCCGCGCCACCGAACAGTGGTTCGCCTCCGTCGAGGGATTCCGTGAGAAGGCGTTGGACGAGTTAGATAAGTTACAATTCATTCCAGAGTCTGGCGCGAAGCGCATGCGTCCGATGGTGAGCGGACGCTCGGATTGGTGCATCTCTCGTCAACGAGCGTGGGGCGTTCCGATTCCGGCGTTTTATCACAAGGACACGAACGAGGTGTTGATGGACGAGAGCATCATCACTCACTTCACGGAAATCGTGCGAAAGCGCGGTTGCGACGCGTGGTGGGAGATGGAAGTCGAGGATCTGTTGCCCGAAGAGCACAAGGCCAAGGCGGGCGATTACGTCAGAGGTTCTGACACCATGGACGTGTGGTTCGATTCCGGAAGCTCGTGGGCGGGCGTCGTGCAATCGCGTGGACTCTCGTTCCCGGCGGACTTGTACTTGGAGGGTAGCGATCAACACCGCGGATGGTTCCAGTCGAGCCTTCTCACGGGCGTCGCCGCCGCAGGGCGTGCGCCGTACAAGACTATTTTGACGCACGGTTTCGTGCTCGACGAAAAGGGATACAAGATGTCCAAATCGTTAGGTAACGTCATCGACCCGCGCGTGGTGATCGAAGGCGGTAAGAACCAAAAGCAAGAGCCGGGCTACGGCGCCGATACTCTCCGCCTTTGGGTCGCGAGCACGGATTATTCGGGCGACGTGAGCATCGGCATGAACATCATCAAGCAAACGAGCGAGGCGTACCGCAAGCTCCGCGGTACGATTCGTTTCTTGATGGGTGTGCTCGACGACTTCAACCCGAACGAACAAGTGTCGTATGATTCTTTACCATTGTTTGAAAAGTACATCCTTCATCGCCTGAACGCGACGATGGTTGAGATTGAAAACTCGTACAAGGAGTACGACTACAGTCGCGTGCTCGCCTCTGTCACCTCCTTCACCACCTTCTTGTCCAACGTGTACTTGGATGTGAGCAAAGACAAGCTTTACATCGGCGAAGAGAACGACATCAAGCGTCGCGCGTGTCAAACCGTCGTCTCCGCCTTGGTCGAGCGTCTCATCGCCGCCATCGCTCCGCTCACGCCGCACATGGCGGAGGAGGCGTTCCAGTCGCTCCCGTACGACAAGCCGAACGGCGCCATTTCCGTCTTCATCGCCGGTTGGCCGTCCAAGCCTGACGCGTGGTCGTCTCTCAACGGTGAAGAGGTTCAGTTCTGGGACTCCTTCCTCGAGATTCGCGACACGGTGAACAAGGTGCTCGAAGACTCGCGCAACGCCAAGCTTCTCGGCGCGTCGCTCGAGGCCAAGGTCAAGGTGCACTGTTCCGACGCCAACTTCTCCGCTAAGCTCGCGCGTGAGGAGGTATCGAACGACCTTCGCTATCTCTTCATCGTCAGCGGCGTCGAAATCGTCGATTCCAGCGAAGACGCCGTGAATGGATGCGACTTCACATCCGTCGTCGACGTCCCCGGCGCCGGCGCCGTCTCCGTCGGCGTCGTGCGCGCCGAGGGCCACAAGTGCGCTCGATGCTGGAACTTCTCCCCGCTCGTCGGCGCCGACGCCAAGCACGCACAGCTCTGCGAGCGATGCGTTCCCATCGTCAACGCCACGCACCCGGATTTGGTCGTTCCGGAGCCCGTCGCGCCCTAAAGCCTGTAACAACCACCTCTGCCTCGCAAATCCAATCCACCCATCGATCGTCCCCACACGCGCGCGCGTCGTGCGCGAATCCGTCGTCGACGTCCAACGAACCGAAGAGAAACGCGCCATGTCCCTCAACATTCCCGCGCGCGCCGAGTTCGTCTCCTCCTTCGTCGTGTGTACGGCGCTCTTGTGCCTCGACGTGCAGACGACGCTGGTGCAGCGACATCTCGTTCCACTCTTTGACGCGTTCACGCGCGCGGAATTCGACGCCAGCGCGGTGACGCTCACGCTGTTGTTTCTCAATCTCGCGTTTGTGTTCTCCCCGACGTTCGCTCGGGCGAGCAAGGGGGCGACGAATAACCCGACGGTGTACGCGCTGCGGGCGCTGTTGGGAGACGTTTCTCCGACGCGCGCCGCGATAAACGCCACGGCGTCCATCTTGGCGCACGTGTGCTCGTTCGCCGTCGTGATGTGGACGGCTAAAACGTTCCCGTGGGTTTTACCGGGGAAAGCGCCCATGGTACCGCTGACGCCGAACGGCGGATTCAAGGCGGGCGCGCTCGCCGAGACGGCGGTGGTGGCGGCGAATTTCATCTTCTTCGGTCTCGCCGAACGCTCATTCTCCAAGGCGTTGCTTCCTGCGCTCGGAAGTGGGTTTTACGTATTATCCATCGTGGTCGAGAGATGTAGGTACAGCTGTGGATTTATGAATCCGTCCGTGGTGATCGCGTCGCACGCGCTCGCGGGAGACCTCTTCACGCGCGGAGCGGCGGAAGCCGTCGGGACGTACGTCGTCGGTGGCGTCGCGGGCTCCGTCATCGTCGTGCTCGCGGCTAAGGTGCTCATTCCCGAACCGAAGAGCGTGAGACGCGCCAAGGCGACGTCGAAGGCGGTCGTTCGATCCATATCGAGGGCGAAGAGCGCGACCGTCGACAAGCGACCGGCGACGTCCAAGTCGGCGAAAACGGCGTCGAAAAAGACTATTTAATAGACGACGTTTTGAGTAGACATTATGTTATCGTCGTATTAAAAAACGCACGCACGCACGCACAACGAAACGAAAAGACGTCGTCTGTCTTACAAGCGACGCGCAACAAACGTACGCGCGCGCCAAGTGTTTCGCGATCACCGCGAGTCGCGACTGACATTCATCGCCTACAATGGGACGCGACGCGTATTTCAACGGTTGCCAATCATCTGACCAAACTGAATCTACTCCAACGCCGGCAAGTCATCGTCATCGCCTTCTTCTTCGACTGGTTCCAACGTGGCCGCCGGCTTGTTCCCGGCTTCCTCCGTCTTCATGCTCTGAATGAGCTCCTGAAGCTTCGCCATGTCCGGCGCGCCCCCGCCCGGCGCACCACCGCCCATGCCGCCGCCCATACCGCCCATCATCGAGGCGAAATCCGGCATTCCACCGCCGCCGCCCATGCCCGGCATTCCCGGCGCGCCGCCGCCGCCGCCGCCCATCATCGACTGCATGTCGAACATGCTCGTGTCCACGTCTCCGGCATCATCGTCCTCGTCCGCCCACTTATCGAAATCCACGTGTAAATTCGCCGGTTTCTTCTCCCCCGACGCCAACAATCGCTCCCACCACTCGGCGTCCTCCTTGATGAGCGCGCAAAACACCTGTCTCTCCGTCGTCGCGTACGTCGACTGATCCTTCTTCACCGGTTTATACAACCGCAGCGTCTCCGCGTACTTTCGCCCGCTCGCATCCTCCGCCGAAAACTCAAACGTCGTCGCGTCGATGTCCACTCGAACGTTCTTCGCGTCCGGGAGTTCAATCGTGAGGTACACCTTGTCCTCTCGCTCGCACCACTTGATGCGCGGGTGCAACGCCGTCGTCGTCGTCGTCGTCATCGCGCGGTACGTCGCGTCACTTCCGGGAACGAACGAACGAACGACGATCGGATCGGATCGAATGAACGCGTCTCACCCGATCGACGCAATCGCGCGCGTCGGTCTCTCCCGACGCACGAGCGCGGACGACGAACGACCCGATCGACGACGACGACGACGCGACGTCTTCATGAATCTTCCCGAACGAACGACACGATGCGTACTTCATACCACTCGGGACATCTCCAATACGATAAGCATAACCATAGTGTACTACACAAAACCCCCAATAACGTAGAAAGTATCATGCATGGGACGCGGGCGCGCATTCGCGCATTCGCGCGCATTTTCATTCATTCGTCCCCGCGCGCGTCGACGTCCCGCACACCGCGACCGTCGATCGAACGCGCGTCGCGGTCGACGGACGATTCGCGCGCGCGTTCCTTCGTTCGTTCGTTCCGTTCGACCGAGCGACGGCGCGGACGGACGACCGATCGGACGGACGACCGGGTCGACCGTGGGCGCGGGCGCGGCGTCGACACCGTGAAACCGTCGAACGGTCGTCGCGCGCTCGACGACGGAGGACGACCGGAGGACGACCGGACGATGGCGGCGAGAGAGATGGAGGCGTTGACGATCGCGAGCATGGCGAGCAGAGACGCGGTAAGTGACGCGAACGAACGGAATGAACGGAATGAACGATCGATGGGCGTTCGGTCCGTTGGTGGTCGTGCGTTTAAACGACTGGATGGGCGCGCGCGCGCGGAGAGAGACGAATGAAACGACGGATGGTAAACGTGGGACGATGACTGACGAACGGCTCGATCGATCGATCGATGACGCGATGACGCGCGCAGGTGTACGAGACGTTGCGGATCGATGGAGACCCGAACGAGGTCGGGCACGTCATCCGCACGGGGGCGCCGGGGGTGTCGGGGGAGATTAGCTACGAGACGGTGCGCGTCGTCGGGCACGGGTCGTTCGGCGTGGTGTATCAGGCGAGATGTCGAGAGAACGACGAGGAGGTGGCGATCAAGAAGGTGTTGCAGGATAAGAGGTTTAAGAATCGAGAGTTGCAAATCATGAAAGCGGTGGATCACAGAAATGTCGTCAAGTTGATACACAGTTTTTATCACACGACGGAGGAGGACGAGGTGTACTTGAATCTGGTGTTGGAGTTTGTTCCGGACACGGTGTATCGAATCGGGAAACATTATCACAAGAACAATCAAAGAATTCCGGGATTATTGGTCAAGTTGTACACGTATCAGATGGCGCGCGCGCTGGCGAGCGTGCATAAACTCGGTATTTGTCATCGCGACATCAAGCCGCAAAACTTGCTCGTCGACACCAAGACGCACGTCTTGAAGATTTGTGATTTCGGTAGCGCGAAAATTTTAGCGCCAACCGAGCCCAATATCTCGTACATTTGTTCGAGATATTACCGCGCGCCCGAATTGATATTCGGTGCCGTGCACTACACGACGGCGATCGATGTTTGGAGCACCGGTTGCGTCATGGCGGAGATGTTGCTGGGCTCGCCTCTGTTCCCGGGCGACAGCGGTGTCGATCAATTGGTGGAGATCATCAAAGTTTTGGGGACGCCGTCCAAGGAACAAATAATGCACATGAACCCCGGGTATACCGAGTTCACTTTTCCTCAACTCAAGCCCCACTCGTGGTCCAAGGTTTTTTCGAAAAACGTCGACCCATTGGCGCTCGAGTTGATTTCCAAAATAATAGTCTACATTCCAGAGGAGCGATTCGACTGCATGACGATGTGCGCGCACGAGTACTTTGACGAATTGCGCGATGAGGCAACGACGTTACCGGATGGAAGCCCGCTTCCTTCGCTCTTCGACTTTAGCGAAGACGAGTTGGAGTCTCTGAGCGAGGAGTTGAAGCGAAAGCTCGTCCCGGCGCACGCGTCCAAGCGGCGTTGATATTTATATTGTCGCTCGAACACCTACTTGTACCAATAACATCCCGAGAGTAGTCATACGTAGTCTTCATGAAAGGAAAAGAAATCATCACGCTTTATTAAAAATCAACATTCGCGTCGCTACTCGTCTCGCGAAAGAAATTGTCTCACAAGGCGCGCCGAATGACTTATACTTCAAAGGTGGAAAAGTCCGGTTGGTCGAGCAATTGCGCCTTGTCGACGGCGGACAACACCTTACCGTTTGCCTTCGCCTTCAACACGCACTTGATGACCAAGTCCGCGACGTCTTCGCGGTGAATGGCGCCGCAGATGGACTTGTCCTCGGTGAGCACGGCGGTGCCCGTCGCCGGTTCGCTCTTGAGTCCACCCGGTCGCACAATCACGTACTCCATCCCCGTCTTGGCGCTCACCGCCTTCAAGTGTTCCTCAGCCTTCGCCTTTTCGATCAACACCGGCTTCAACGCGTCAAACACGTTTGGCGGCGGCGCGTCGGCGCTGTCGCCCACGCCGATACTCGTCACGAGCACAAACTTTCCGACGCCCTTCGCCGCGGCGGCATCGATCAGCGCGATGTTCGCCTCAGAATCCGCGCGCGGGTCCGCCGGCGTCCCACCAATCGTGCTCACGACCGCATCGTACTCATCGCTCTGGTTCATCGCCTTTTCGACAGACTTCGGCTCGAGCGCGTCCCCCTTGACCAAAAACCCTCCCACAGCTTCGATCTCCTTTCGGTTCGTCTCGTGTCTCTGCAACACCGTCGCCCACGTCCCTTTCTCCGTGAGCTGTCGAAACACATCCATGGCGACACCGTTCCCACCGCACACGAGCACGGAGATGTTATCCGGCTCCAAATCTCCCGCGCGCGCGCGCACGCTCTCGCGTCGTCGCTGGATAACGGCGCTCGATCGTCCCATCGTCGTCGACTTGTTCGTCTTTCTCGTCACCGCGGCCGCACCGGTCGCGGCGCATCTCGCCGACACGGTCATCGCCATCGTCTCCTCGATCGCTCGTCGAGGTGTGACGACCGCGTTCGACGCGCGCGCCGGTCGCGTCGTCGTCGCGCCGTGCCATCGGATTACTTTCCGTCATCTTCATTCCCGCGTCAGTCGTCGTGTCGTTCATACCTCGAGTCTTGAATGCGCCAAGTGGAAAATTATGAAAATGTACATAAAAATAGTGTCAGACCAACGGTACGTAGAGAAATGTGCTTTTGTAGTGGTCCCGTTTGATTGGCATCGACACGACGATGCGTCCCGATGGTTCGTCCCGATGGTTCGGGATGGTTCGGTTGGATAGACTTACAAGTTAATGTAGTATGAGTTATTAAAATGATAAAAAGTTACTTCGGCGTAAGATTTAGCCACCCCCGAACCATCGTCCGGTGTGACGATCACACCATCGTCCGGTGTGACGATCATCACACCGAGCCTCGCGTCGCGACGTGGACTGCGTCTCGCGACCGAGGTCTCCTCGACGTAATCTGCGCGCATCGTGGCAGCCATCGATCGGTGGGGACGCGAGAACCGAACCGGCGCGTTCTCGAGCGCGTACCGGACGATCACGACACCTCAACACCCTCAACACCCATCGTTTTTGAGATTCGAGAAACGTCGCGCGATGGCGTCGCGGAGAACGATGAGGAACGAGAGCGCGTGTGCGTACGCGCTAACCGCGCTCGTGGTCGCTCTAACCGCGGTGGGGGCGTTGGGAGCGTACACGCACGTGGATGACTCGAGAGTGCCGCACCCGGGGTGCATGCAACGCGGGCACGCGAGGGACGTATCCAACAGGTGTCCGGGTCTCAAGATGTATGAGCTCCCGCGATACAGTGATTACGATAATCACATCATGATTCCGTTCAATCTGCCTCGATTTCAGAGCGCGCTGACGACGTACGTGAACGCAAACTACGGAGGCAATAGCGATTATCCCGCGTGTACCATCACCGGCGCAGACGACGTCGTAGACAATACTTGGAGCCAGTTCTCGCCCCATTATTTCGGATCCCTGCGATTCACGTACTCGTGCCCATGGATGACGGGATCGGTGACGAAGCCTGCGAAGGGTTACGCCAACCCGGCGGATACGAATACGTTCCTCATGGATATGCGCTATTCGGCGTTTCTGATGATCAACGCGCGCGTACAGCGAGATTTACAAGCCTGGCTCGCGAGACACGCGATCAGCGACGCCACGATCGCCGCCGACACGAAGGATTACCTGTTTGAATTTTTCCGTTTATACTACCAATCTGGCGATAACAGCAAGTATGGAAAGTTGTATAGACAGGGACTCACCCTTGCGAAGACGACGAAGAAATGGACGGATCGATACAACCTTTTGTCCATTAACAAACACATTCAACTGAGGAATAACGAGTCGGCAGCGTTGACCGAGTTCTTACTGTCAAATGGCGCGACGTCGTACGCGCCGTCGAGTTGGACAATTCAACACGTGATTGATGATCTTGCCGGTTACAATGCGGCGCTCGCTTCGGCGTACGAAACGCATTACTGGGATCAAGAAAGAACTCGCATCACCGCTTGGGCGTCTACGCACTCGTATACAGTGACGCAACAAGAGAAGAGTGTTTCCTCCGAGGCCCAGGTGACGTCGATGAACACCGCTGTCAAAACGCGATACATCACGGCACAAATGAACGCATGGAAAACGACGCAGTGTGCGACTAACACGTACGTCTGTGCACTCACGTTGGATGGAGCGTTAGCAGAGACAGACATCAACACATTCAACTCAAACGTGAACGCGTCCGCCGACGCAGCGTATCAACAGGCGGTGTTGGACGCGATCAACTCTTGGAAGAATGCGAACGGTTACTCATACCTGACTGGCCTCGACGAACAACTCGCCCAAGATGATCTACCAGCTTTCAACGAAGACGCTGAAGCTATGTATTTAAACCATCACGGGGCGGTTTTTCCAAGCGCACGCCTCGGTCAAGGCGCGAATCATCCGCCTTCTCCTCCGCCTCCGCCGAGTCCGCCTCCTCCGAGTCCGCCTCCTCCGAGTCCGCCTCCGCCTTCTCCGAGTCCGCCTCCTCCGAGTCCGCCTCC
>Ga0181568_10000697_pt1 | contig 30282 bp, 26 predicted proteins | sample 101ome_20_FD_133758 | JGI IMG/M metagenome (GOLD analysis project Ga0181568, IMG submission 133758) | Coastal salt marsh microbial communities from the Groves Creek Marsh, Skidaway Island, Georgia - 101404AT metaG (megahit assembly) | ecosystem: Environmental > Aquatic > Marine > Intertidal...
ATATTTTTCGTCCAAATGATTGACGTTTTGTCCGCCTGAAGCGATTACGCCGGTCGGTTCGCTGCCGATGATGAAACGCATCAGATCGAAAAAATGGCAGCATTTTTCAATCAGTGTGCCGCCCGTATTGCGGTTGAAGCGGTTCCAGTCCGCGACCTTTGGTAGGAATGGAAAGCGATGTTCGCGAATGGAGAGCATTTGAATTTGCCCGATATCCCCGCCATGCACGCGAGCAATCATATTGTCGAGCGCCGGTTTGAAGCGATATTCCATGCCGACTTGGAAAATAATCCCATTATGGCCGACGCGCTGCATGACTTTCTGCGTGTCGTCCAGATTGGTGCATAGCGGCTTTTCGCATAATATCGGCTTACCCGCTTCAAGGGCACTGTCGAGCACGTCAATATGATGAAAATTCGGTGTTGCGATAACCAGCGCATCAGGGCCGTTATCGCCGAGCAGGGTTTCAAAATCATCGGTCAGTGTCGGCGTGCCGTCCGTCATTTCTGCTGCTTTGGCCAGCATGGTCGCATCCGTATCAGCCAGCGCCGTCACTTGCGCCCCGTCGAGCAAGTTGAAATTTTGAATATGCTCCTGCCCCATCATACCGGTGCCGATAATGCCAATGGTGATGTCGCTCATTTAACCCTCAAAACCTGACAGCTTTTTTGCTGTCGCGCTTTTTTCAACTTCACCGGCAGTTTTCCATGTGCCAAGCATAATATCGCCAAGCCCGTTGGTGATGCCCCAATTATAGTTTTCATTGTGGAAGTGATGACGCATATGCGCGTCGCGCAGGCTGCGTCCCCAACCGGTCAGCGGCTTATAGCTTTGGGTGTGATGAGCCAAATGCACCCATTCATAAATCAGATAATAGGCCAATGAGGCGATCAGCGGCATCAATACGTCCTCATGCGGCTGCCCGACCAACCAGACCATCAGTGCATAGCTGAGATAAAGCTGAATAAACATAATGATGATGGCGCTGATGGGCGCGAATTGCAGGTCGCGTCGCTCGGGGTGTAAATGGTGGCCATGATGCAGGCGGATTTGATAATTGCGCCAAAAGCCCGGCGTGTCGGTCAGCGGGCGGTGCAATGTGTATTTATGCGTCACCCATTCGAAAAACGGCGCGCTGGCTATCACCAGCAGCACCCATGGCCAGCTGTGCCATAGCGCCAGATCGTGAATGGCATAGGCGCAGAAAAACAGCGCGGCGAATAAAAATTGCACTGAGCCGTGGGTCACATAATTACGGAAAATATCTCGCATTAAACTCTCCTGCCGATGACTTAGCAGATTTACCTTAATTCGGGAATGGCAGCGCCATGTGCGTCCAGCAACTCATCAACCAGCGCCCAAATTTGGTCGAGGGTCAATTCAGCCGCCGTGTGCGGGTCGAGCATGGCGGCGTGATAAACATGCTCGCGCTTGGCGCTTGTCAGCGCTTCGACGGTTAATTGCTGGACATTGATATTGGTCTGCATCAGTGCCGCAAGTTGCGGCGGCAGCGCGCCGACTTTCTGGGGCTGCAGCCCGTTACCATCGACCAGACAAGGCACTTCAACACAGGCATTTTCCGGTAAATTGTCAATCAGGCCACGATTGGTGACATTGCCGTGAATTTTATCTTTTTTACCGAGCGCGCAAGCGGCGATAATGCGCGCGGCATATTCGACCGATTTTTCACATACCAAGCTGTCGCCTTGGGTCAAAGCCGCTTCTTGCGCTTGCCATTCGGCTATTTGCGCTTCGCAGCGGCGCGGATATTCATCGAGCGGAATTTCATATTTGTCTATCAATTCGGGGTGCTTGGCATTGATGAAATAGGGCGTGTATTCGGCGAAGTGCTCTGAGCTTTCGGTCACGAAATAACCAAGCCTTTGCAGCATGTCATAGCGCACATGATTGGCACAGTCTTCCCAGCCACGACCATAATCGCGTGTCTCTGCCAGTTTTCTGAGGCGCGGATAGAGATCTTCCATGCGCCCGTCAGCATGGCGCTTTTCAAAGCGCGTGTAAAAAGCGACATGATTGATACCGGCGCAATCATGATCAATGGTTTGCGGGTCTTCGCCAAGGTCGCGCGCTAAATCGATCGCCGTGCCCTGCACAGAATGGCACAGCCCGACATAATTCAACTGTGGCGCGAGTTTGGATAAAGCGAGGCAGTTAATGGCCATCGGATTGACATATTGTAAGAGCAGCGCATCAGGGCAGCATTCGGCCATATCATCGGCAATTTGCTTTAGCACCGGCACCGTGCGCAAGCCGCGCATAATGCCCCCAATACCGAGCGTATCGCCAATGGTTTGGCGCAGCCCGTATTTTTTCGGAATTTCGAAGTCAATTATAGTTGCCGGCTCATAACCGCCGACTTGAATCATGGTGATAACGAAATCGGCATCTTGCAGCGCATCGCGCCGATCGAGCGTGGCGGAAACAGTCGGTTTTGTCTTTGTGGTCTTGGCTATGCGGTGCGTCACTTTCTCCGAGGTGGCGAGGCGCGCTTCATCGATATCGTGCAGCGCGATATGCGCTCTCTCAAGCCCCGGCTCGAGGACAATATCGGTGACGATATTTTTCATGAATACGGTGCTGCCTGCGCCGATAATGGCAATTTTGACCACGCTTGCTCCTTTGACTTGTCGCTGCCTTAACCCTTGCCTAGACTGTCATAAATGCAGTGTTTTGTGCAATGCGGTAGGGGAGTGGGCAATGCAGCATCCATATGATTTTGAAAGCGAAGCAATTGCTTTGGTTGCGCGTATGTCGGTCGACGAAAAAGCTTCGCTCATGTCGGGTTCCAGCTTTTGGCATTTGCAGCCGCTAGAACAATATGACTTGCCGCCAATTATGGTATCGGACGGGCCGCATGGCCTTAGAAAACAGGGTGACCAGACCGACCATATGGGGCTCACCGCTTCTGTTCCGGCGACATGTTTTCCGACCGCTGTTACACTGGCATCAAGCTGGGACAAAGAGCTTATCGGCCAAGTCGGTGCCGCCATTGGGCGCGAATGTCAGGCTGAGGGGGTGTCGGTATTGCTGGCGCCGGGCGTCAATATTAAGCGTAGCCCGCTATGCGGCCGCAATTTTGAATATTATTCAGAAGACCCGTTTATGGCAGGTGAGATGGCGGCGGCATTTATCAGTGGCGTGCAATCAACCGGCACGGGCACCAGCCTCAAACACTTCGCGGTCAATAATCAGGAAGCACAACGTATGGTTGTGGATACGCTGGTTGATCGACGGACATTGTTTGAGATTTATCTACCCGCCTTTGAAGCGGCGGTGACGCAAGCACAGCCGTGGACGGTGATGTGCGCCTATAATCGTTTGAACGGCATTTACTGCTCCGAGCATGAAGAATTGCTGACCGGTATTTTGCGCGACCGTTGGGGCTTTAAAGGCTTGGTGGTGACCGATTGGGGTGCGGTTAATGAACGCCCGCGCGGCATCGCTGCCGGATTGGAATTGGAAATGCCGAGCAGTGGTGGCGTCAATGATCGGTTGGTTGCAGCGCAAGTGAAAGACGGCAGCTTTAATGAAGCGCATCTCGACCGCGCCGCCAGCCGCGTGACGCAGATGATATTGGCGTCGAAAAACAATGCCGCGCCGCAAGCCGTCGATTTTGACGCGCATCACGCGCTGGCACGCAGGGCGGCGGCGGAAGGCGCAGTCTTGCTCAAAAATGACGGGGTTTTGCCGCTTGCCGACAATAAATCAGTGGCGCTTATCGGGGCTTTTGCCGAAGCACCACGCTTTCAGGGGGCGGGTTCATCGCAAGTTAATGCGGCCAAGCTCGATAAACCGCTTGATGCTTTTGTTTCGCGATTGGGTGCGGCCAATGTCACTTACGCGCAAGGCTTTGATGCCGAATTGGCGGAAGCCGATGAGGGATTGATTGACGAAGCGGTGGCGGCGGCTCAGAAAGCCGAAATTGCCGTTATCATGGCCGGCCTACCGCCTTTATTTGAGGCGGAAGGGTTTGACCGTACGCATTTGCGCCAGCCTGAACAAATTGAAAATCTGATTGCCGCCGTGGCCGCAGTGAATGAAAACATGGTGGTGGTGCTGTCCAATGGCGCGCCGATAGAAATGCCGTGGCTTGCAGATGCTCCCGCTGTGCTTGAAATTTATTTGGCGGGTCAGGCCGGCGCTCACGCATTGGTTGATTTGCTTTATGGCGACGTCAATCCGAGCGGCAGGCTGGCCGAAACCTTTCCGTTTGCGTTGGCTGATTGTCCGGCACAGGAAAACTTCGCCAGTCACAAGCGCCAATTGGTCTATCGCGAGGGCTTGAATATCGGCTATCGCCATTTCACCAGCCATGATGTGCCCGTGCTGTTTCCGTTCGGCCATGGCTTGAGCTACACGAAATTCAGCTATAGCGATGCCGTGCTGTTGGCCGATTGGTCGGCCGATAACGAAACTGTGGAAGTGGCGGTGACTGTCACCAATAGCGGCGATAGAACGGGCGCTGAAGTGGTGCAGCTTTATGTGCGCGAAGTCGAAGCCACCGCCTATCGCCCCGATCGCGAATTGAAAGCATTTGAAAAAATAACGCTCGCGGCGGGGCAATCGCAGCAAGTGCGGTTCACACTCAATAGGCGTGCTTTTGCTTATTTCGATGTCACGCAAGATGATTGGGATATTGAACCGGGCGTGTTTGAGATACTTTTTGGGTCTTCGTGCATTGATATTCACCAGACGCTGTCGGTCAATTTACCCGATGGGAGCGGTCGCAATTCTCAACCCTTGCGCGAAGCGCCTTATGTGATGATGGAAGACACGCAATTGGCGGCTTTGGGTTTGACGGTAACGCCGCCTGAAAGCATTAAGCCCTATCACGCCAATACGACGCTGGCCGATATTCGCGGCCATTGGCTCGGCAAGCGTGTGTGCGATGCGGCGCTGGAGATGGCGGCAAAGACCATGGGCAAAAGACAAGAAACACCGGTTGCGATGAAAATGCGCGAGGAAATGATTATGTCGCTGCGCCTCAAGACCGTGCAAATCATGTCAGGCGGTGCGCTGACGCCGAAGCGTTTTGATTTGCTGCTTTTGGCGTTGAATAATCGCTGGCTGCGCTTTTTGGCGCGGCTGCTGCGCCGCTAGTCGCGTAAATCCAACCAATTGACCTGTTCCGTTGTGAGGCTGATTTGAGCCGCATCAAGGCTGTCTTGCAGTTGCATCGGGTTGCGCGGGCCGACCAAAGCACAGCATGGGAAGGGCTGGTTGACGACATAAGCAAAGGCAATTTGAATGGCGCTGACGCCCATCTCTTTTGCCAGCTGAAAAGCGCGGCGGCGGCGTTCGAGATTTTCCTCAGAGCCCCAAACGCGTTGCATTTCGTCATCAGTGGGGTCAGCCCCGTGCCGCGTTGCGGCCAGACCTTTGCCTTCCCAATCGAGGAAAAAGCCGCGTGCTTGCGCCGACCAAGGCAAAAGCGGGAAATTATGAACGCTGTGCCAGTCGCGGAAATCATCGGTTGAACTGGCAAGGCAGCCGGGCCAAACCGGATCTTCCATGCGCGCCAGCGAGAAATTATTACTCAATAGCGAGAAGCCTTGCAGCCCATTGGCGGCCGCATAGGCATTGGCTTCATCGACCCGCGCGGCCGTCCAGTTTGAGCCGCCAAACAGCTTCATGCGTCCGGCATCAACCTCTCGGTTCAGCGCGTCAATCCACTCCGACACCGGCACGGCAGGGTCGTCGCGGTGCAAGCAATAAAGGTCGAGATAATCGGTTTTAAGCCGCTCGAGCGATTGGTCGAGCTGGCGGGATACGGCTTCCGGCGCGCATTCCGGCGGGTGCGCGCCTTTGCTCAGCACCACCAATTCATCGCGCACGCCGCGCGCGGCGATCCATTCGCCGAGCAGGGCTTCAGAGTGGCCATCGGAATAAATAAAGGCGGTGTCGAAGCAATTACCGCCGCCTTCGAAAAATGCGTCGGCCATCGCCGCCATGGTCGGCGCATCGATTTGGTTGTCCGTGCCAAGCACAATTTTTGAGATCGGTTTATTGAGGCCGTCCAGCGTCACATGCGGCACGCTGCCATTGGCACCATGTTTCAGCGCCGCGCCATGAAAGCCCGTCGCGCCCAGCTTGTCGGCGGCATAGCGCACGCCTCCCGCTTCGCGCCAACGGTCGAGCCAATAGGCCGTGTTTATGGAAAAGTCCGGCGTGACTAAGTCTGAGCTTTGCGCCTTGCGGGCAATCAAATCGCCGACATGATCGGCCTCAACGGCATAAAGCGGACGCATATCATCACTCTCGTGAACCGTCTCGCTGCCGTCCTTATCGGTAATGACGATATGATTATTTTGCGGCCCCGGATGCCAGGGCTGGTTGATTTTCAGCGTTCCCTTATCACCCTCAACGGTAATGTGCCATTCCAGCTCAGTATCTATGGCGCAGTGCAAATGCGCCTCAAACCCCTCATAGGCCAGCACGGCCTTGGCTTCGGCGTCAGCGCCCGATGGCGCCAGCCGCGCTTCGCCGCTCAAGCCATTGGGTTCGCCGATGAAATAGCGCGCCGCAGTGAGCGGGTAAATGCCGATATCGACAATCCCGCCACCGGCGCGGTCAATATTATAAAGCCGGTGGTCCGGTGTGAAGGGAAAGGCAAAACCGAAGCTTGATGAAAGGCCGGTAATTTTGCCAATCGCGCCGTCATCAATCAGGCTTTTGGCCAAATGCATGCGCGGATGCATGAGATACATGAGCGCTTCAACCAGCAGCACATTGCGCCGCGCCGCCGTGCCATAAAGGTCAAGCACTTCGCCTTGATTGAGGCCGAGCGGTTTCTCGCACAAGGTCGGCTTGCCGGCAGCGAGGCATTTATGCGCCCACTCAATATGGCTGTCATGCGGCGTGGCGATGTAAATCGCATCGACATCATCGCGCGCAATCAGAGCGTCGTAGGAGGTGACAGCTTCACCGCCATGTTCGGCACAAAAGGCTTCGGCTTTCGCCAATTCGCGGCTTGCAGCCGCGGCCAAAACACCGCTATGGCTGTGCTTCAAATCACCGGCGAATTGAGCGGCTATATTGCCGGTGGCTAGAATGCCCCAGCGAATTTTATCGGACAATGCGAACTCCTATTAACGGCGGATGACTTGAACTTTCACGTCGGTATAGCCGTTAACGAAGTTCGATTTCAAGCGCACCGGCTCTTCAACCAATTCGATTTTTTCAAACTTCTCGAGGATTTGTTGCCACAAAGTACGCAATTGCAATTCAGCGACACGCAGCCCCATGCAACGGTGAATACCGAAACCGAAAGACAGATGATTGTTTCCATTGGGGCGATCAAATTTAACAATGCGCGGGTCGTCAAATACCTCTTCATCGTGATTGCCCGAATAATACCACATAATGACTTTATCGCCTTTTTTGATGGTCTTTCCGTGCATCTCCACATCTTCCAAAGCGGTGCGGCGCATATGCGATAGTGGGGTCTGCCAGCGAATGACTTCGGCCACCATTTTATCAATCAGTGACGGGTCGGCTTGTAATTTGGCAAACTCATCGGGGAAGCGGTTCCACGCATTAATGCTGGCCGACATGGAATTGCGTGTCGTGTCATTGCCGCCGACAATCAGGAGCAGCAAATTGCCGAGGAAATTCATCGCGTCCATATCTTTGGTTGCAGGGTCGCGCGCCATCATGGAAACAAGGTCGAAACTGGGCGCGCCATTGGCGCGCTTTTCCCGCAGGGTCGTAAAATATTCGAGGCAATCCATGAGATGTTGCACGCGCTGCTCTTGACCGGGGAAATGGTCAGAGCCTTCGGTCGCTGTTGTCATGTCAGACCACAAAGTCAGCAAATGACGGTCTTCAAACGGGAAGTCGAAAAGGGTCGCCAGCATTTGCGTCGTGAGTTCAATCGACACATGGTCAACCCAATTAATCGTTTCACCTTCAGGAAGAGCATCCAACACATTGGCTGTGCGCTGCCAAATCAAATCGCGAAAACTGTCCAATGCGGGCGGTGAAGCAATGGGCTGCACCGATTTGCGAATGGGCGCATGATGGGGCTGGTCTTTGGTAATAAAAGCGGAAATTTCGACACCTTCGACAGGGGGGCGCACAACCGCGTCATCAATTTGAATGCCGCCATAAACATCAGACGAAGAAAAGCGTTTATGGTCGGTATCTACAGCCACGCAGTCTTTGTAGCGCGTGACATGCCACATCGGCCCGAAATGCTGGTTTTCAGCGTAGTGAATCGGGTCTTCTTGCCGCAAAATCTTGAACGTTTTCAGCACATCTTCGCTGGCATAAAGTTCCGGCCGCGCCATATCGTAGCCGTCAGTCGTGATTTGTGAAATATCGTCAGCTGCGCTCATATCGCCCTCCCAAGCTTTTTTTTAAGCTTGGCTTATTTAGGGGCGGCTTGCAAGCCGTCAGAGGATAAAATCAGTGCGCGTGTTCGCGGTCCAATAAATCGCATTTGCGCGCTTCCAAAATCGGATAAAGCTCACGCAAAGCGGCAGGGGTTTTATCGAGCGGGATGCGTGGATGCAAATGGTGCACAATATGCGCTGTCATGGCCAGTGAGCTCCACACGCCAAGCCAGCTTTTAAAGCCCCGCGTGTCTTTATAACGGCCTGTCTCATCACCCGGATAATGCGGCAGCCATGACAAGTAAACGCGAATGTAAATACTTGCCAATTTCAGCGGCAACCACCACAAAAGCAGGGCTTCCAGCGCAAAACCATAAGCGGCACATGTGAACAATATGGCCATATGCGTCAGCAAAATGGCAATTTGCTCGATATAAGCGCGTTTGGCTTCAGGCGTGCCAAGACGCTCAAGGCAGGCAGCATAAGACTCGCTGCCTTTTGAATTCGGCTGAAATGAATCGATATTGAGTCTGATGGTCTGCCAGAGATTCTTACCTTCATTGAAAATATGATCAGGGTCCAATTCCGGCGTATTGGTATGCTTGTGATGCTCCAAATGGGTCAGCCGTAAAATGCGATAGCCATAAGCCAGCGGAATAAGCGATAAATGGCCGATTGCCTCATTAAGCCAGTGCAATTTATCACCAGGACGGGCATAAATATCGTGCTGCGCCTCATGGCTCGGCAAATAAGACAGGGTGATGTTGACGGTCGCAATGATAAAGCCGAGCCAAAGCGGTATCGTGCCGGTAAAGACCAACGGCCAAAGCGCCAGCCAACAGCTTACATTCAAAATCGGCCATAAAACCATCGGTATGGAGAGCTTGCCCATATATTTGCGGGCAATCTCGCGTTCCATTTTCGTTAGTTCGGCGTCGCTGAGCCCGCTGACATCATAATCCGCTATTGTTTTGCTCATATCCATCTCCCAAATCGCAGAGCGAAAACGCCGTATAAGCCGCCGAAAATCATGCAGGCGGTGTAAATCTGGCCGGATGTCGCTTGGATAGGCACCAGACTATGCAATGGCGTGCGTAGATACAGTTCAGCCAGCACCGGCCCCAAAAAGCCAATACCAAACCAAACCGGCATCAATTTTAGTATTCTTGCAACAATCTCCATGCCGAAAAGCTAGCAGTTTTGCGGTTGCAGAGCAATACGTGAAATAGCTTCACTTACATTGGTTTCAACGCTTGCTCAATGTCGCCGATAATGTCGTCAACATGCTCAATGCCAATGGAAAGCCGCACATAACCGGGGGTTACGCCCGATGCGAGCTGTTCTTCTGCCGATAATTGACTATGCGTCGTGCTGGCCGGATGAATGGCCAATGAGCGTGCATCACCAATATTGGCGACGTGATAGAGCAATTGCAGATTATCAATGAATTTCTTGCCGGCTTCGACGCCGCCTTCCAATTCAAATCCCATCAATGCGCCATAGCCGCCATTCATCACGGCATCGGCGCGTTTTTTGGCTTCGCCGTCCATCAATGATGGGTGAATGACCTTGGTCACGCCTTTTTGCTCTGACAGCCAAGCGGCAATCGCCGTTGCATTATCGCAATGGGCGCGCATACGAAGCGCTAAAGTTTCCATCCCTTGTAAGAATTGAAACGCATTCATCGGCGACATGGCACCGCCCAAATCGCGCAGCAATGTCGTGCGCGCTTTCAGAATATAGGCAATCGGGCCAAGCGGCTTCACTGCTTCGGTCCAAACCGCACCATGATAAGACGGGTCGGGTGAGTTGAGCAGCGGCTGACGCTCAACACCGGCGCCTTCCCAGTCAAAATTACCGCCATCGACAATCAGGCCACCGATGGAGGTGCCGTGACCGCCAATATATTTGGTTGCCGAATAAACGATAACCGCTGCGCCATGGTCGAACGGACGGCACAATATCGGCGCCGCCGTATTATCCATAATCAACGGAATGCCGTGCGCGCGACCAATATCGGCGACTTCTTTTATCGGAAACACTTCCAATTTCGGATTGGGCAGGGTTTCGGCATAAAATGCGCGCGTTTTGTCATCAATCGCATTGGCGAAGTTTTGCGGGTCATCAGGATCGACGAAGCGCACTTCAATGCCCATATCTTTCATCGTATTGGCAAACAAATTCCATGTGCCACCGTAAAGATTGGTCGATGACACGACATTGTCACCGGCGCGCGCAATATTTTGAATGGCCATGGTCGATGCGGTTTGTCCTGAAGATACTGCCAGCGCCGCTGCGCCACCCTCAAGAGCCGTAATGCGCTGTTCCAACACATCATTGGTCGGGTTCATGATACGGGTGTAAATATTTCCGAGCTCTGAAAGGGCAAAAAGGCTAGACGCGTGTTCCGTATTGTTGAATTGATAGCTGGTTGTTTGGTGAATCGGCACGGCGACAGAGCCGGTGGTTTCATCAGCGCGCCATCCGGCATGCAGCAATAAGGTTTCGGTTTTCATATCAGACATTCGTGCCTCCTCAATTATTGGCTGTCGCAGCCAATCTTTTAAACTGTTCCGAGCGGATTAAAACAAATTAACGAACAGAAATCATATGTTTTTTACTGTTTGCGCTTTTCCGCTTCATTGCTATGTTTTTGACAACGGCTAGCCCGCTCCGACAGTTTGTCGGCTGGAGAAATTTATGTCTGACGAGTCACGTTCTGAAAGCCCTCAAGCACCTAAAGGCGATAAAAAGGCGAAAACTGGTCGTAAATATCCGCCGCGACATCACAATCGAAATCGTAAAGGGCGCTTCTATGCGGCGCTCGACCTTGGCACGAATAATTGCCGCTTGCTGATTGTTGAGCATGACGGCAATGACGGTTTTTTGGTGCGCGATGGTTTTTCCCGTATTGTGCGCCTCGGTGAAGGTCTGGACAGGGCGGGGCGCTTATCCGAGAACGCCATGGAACGCACCATTTCTGCGTTACGCATATGCGCTTCGAAAATCCGCCGTGCCTCCGTCAGCCGTATGCGCTGTGTCGCGACAGAAGCATGTCGTGATGCCGATAATGGGCCGGAGTTTATCAAGCGTGTAAAGCGCGAGACCGGCCTTGATCTGGAAATTATTGACGGCAAAGCGGAGGCCGAATTGGCGGCGATTGGCTGTGGCTCATTGTTCAATGCGGAGGCCGAAGACATTATTTTGTTCGACATTGGCGGAGGCTCGACCGAAGTAAGCCGCTCAACGCGACAAGAAAACGGGTTTTTCAGATTGACCGACAGTGCCAGCTTGCCACTGGGCGTGGTGCGTCTGGCTGAGCGTCATGCCGGAGAAGGGCCTTATGAGCATGGCTATGAAGGCATGCTGGCCGAGTCTGAAGAGCGCTTGAAGGACTTTATGGACCGTCAGCACGATATTACCGATATGAGCAAAGTGCAGATTATCGGCACATCGGGAACGGTGACAACCTTGGCGGCTGTGCAGCTCGGCCTTGGCAAATATGACCGCAATGTTGTTGACGGCTGCACTGTCTCATCGCGCGACATCACCCGCGTGATTGGCGACCTGCGCCGTTTGAGTCGCGATGAATTGGCACAAAACCCGTGCATCGGTAAACAGCGCGCTGATTTGGTGCTGGCCGGTTGTGCGGTATTGGAAGCGATTTACAATCGCTGGCCGGTCCCACAATTTTCGGTTGCTGATAGGGGGCTGCGCGAAGGTTTGCTGATGCGCATGATCAATAAAGACCGCCGCCGTCGCCATCGCGGAGGTCGGCGACGGTCAGGCAATAAGGGTGCCCTCAATGGCCGATAAATCAGGCAAAGGCGGCGTTGGCGACGGGCAAAGGCGCGGCGACCGCATGCGCGAGCGCGTGAAAACGGCGCGTGGGCGTAAATTATCGTCAACCCGCTGGCTGGAGCGACAATTAAATGACCCTTATGTGGCGGCCGCCAAGCAGGACGGCTATCGTTCGCGTGCCGCTTATAAAATTATCGAAATGGATGACCGCTTCAAGTTTTTCAAACCGGGCGGTTGTGCGATTGATTTGGGCAGCGCGCCGGGCGGCTGGGCGCAGGTCGCCGCCGACCGTTTGGGCACGAAAAAAGATAAGGGCTTCGTCGCTGCTATTGATATTCAAGATATGGAACCGATTGCCGGTGTGTCTTTCCTGAAGCTCGACTTTCTCGATGATAATGCGCCGCAGCTTGTCCATGATTTGGCCGGTCGACGCGCTGATATCGTTATGTCGGATATGGCGGCGCCGGTGACAGGGCATCGGCAGACCGACCATTTGCGCACCATGGCCTTGGCCGAAGCGGCGGCTTGGTTTGCCTTTGAAGCGCTGAAACCGGGCGGCGCGTTTTGCGCCAAAGTGTTCCAGGGCGGCACATCGGGAGAGCTTTTGAACGATTTAAAAAGCCGTTTCGGCAATGTCATGCATATGAAGCCGAAATCGAGCCGCAAGGAATCAGTCGAGCTTTATGTCATTGCGCGCGATTTTAAGGGCTGAAGACTGCGACAAAACCGACAGAATTCTGCGGCGTGCAGATAATCTTTGCCAAACCGGCCTCAATAGTGATACAGGAAATCGTCAAACACACCTCCCAGCTAGAGGATTTGACATATGTTCCGAGAAGCCCTGACTTTTGATGACGTTTTGCTTGAACCGGCAAGTTCGACAATTTTGCCGAGCGAGGCCGATACGGCGACGCGCATAACAAAATCCATCGATTTGGGTATCCCGCTTTTATCAGCTGCCATGGATACGGTGACCGAAAGCGAAATGGCTATTGCCATGGCACAAGCCGGCGGCATTGGCGTGTTGCATCGCAATCTGACCCCGCAAGAACAAGCGGCTGAAGTCACCAAGGTAAAGAAATTTGAAAGCGGCATGGTGGTCAATCCGCTGACCATAGCGCCCGATGCCAAACTATCTGATGCGCTTGATTTGATGACGGAGAATAAAATCTCCGGCGTGCCTGTAACCGAAAAGGGCGGCAAGCTGGTCGGCATTTTGACCAATCGCGATGTGCGCTTTGCTTCCAACCCGAGCCAAAAAGTGTCGGAATTGATGACGCATGAAAATTTGGTGACAGTGAAAGAGGCCGTCGGGCATGAGGAAGCCAAGCGGCTTTTACACCAACACCGCATTGAGAAATTGCTGGTGGTTGATGATGAGTATCACTGCGTCGGGTTGATTACCGTGAAAGATATGGAAAAGGCGCAATTGCACCCCAATGCCGCCAAAGATGAGCAAGGCCGCTTGCGCGTCGCTGCAGCCACCACGGTTGGCGATGACGGCTTTGCCCGCACCCAGGCGCTGGTTGATGCCGGTGTGGATTTGGTCGTTGTCGACACGGCGCATGGTCATTCGGCGCGTGTCGGCGAAGCCGTGTCGCGCATTAAGTCCCTGTCCAACTCCATTCAGGTGATGGCGGGCAATGTGGCTACCAAAGACGGTGCGCAATCGCTTATCGATGCGGGCGCGGACGCGATTAAAGTCGGTATCGGCCCCGGCTCGATTTGCACCACCCGCGTTGTCGCCGGTGTCGGCGTGCCGCAATTAACCGCCATTATGGATGCGGTGGAAGCGGCTAATAAGGCCGATGTGCCGGTGATTGCCGATGGCGGTATTAAATATTCGGGCGACCTCGCCAAAGCGATGGCGGCCGGTGCAAGCTGTGTCATGGTCGGCTCGCTTTTGGCCGGCACGACGGAAAGCCCTGGCGAAGTGTTTCTCTATCAAGGCCGTTCTTATAAAGCCTATCGCGGCATGGGCTCGGTCGGGGCGATGGCGCGTGGTTCGGCTGACCGCTATTTTCAGCAAGATATTTCCGAGACCCATAAATTGGTGCCGGAAGGCATTGAGGGACAAATTCCGTTTAAAGGGCCGGTTGAGCAAGTGGTGCATCAGCTTGTCGGTGGCCTGCGCGCCGCTATGGGCTACACCGGTTCGGCCAGCATTGCGGAATTGCACAAGCGCGCCAAATTTGTGCGCATGACCTCGGCCTCTCTGGCCGAAAGCCATGTTCACGATGTAACGATTACCCGCGAAGCACCGAATTATCCGGGGTCCGGTAAAAACTAGTGCGTCCCGCCGCTCGTCTTCAAACCATTGCCGAATTGCTGCCTTTGGCTTTGTCGGAACGCCAACCGGCTGACCGGCTGGTGCAGCAATGGGGACGGCAAAATCGCTATGCCGGTTCAAAAGACCGGCGCGATATTTCTGACCGGCTGTTTGCCATTTTGCGCCATTACGGCAATCTGACGGCGCGGCTTGGCAGCGATCACCCGCTTTTGGTGACCATGCTGGCGACGCATCTATTGAACGACATGCCGCTTGATGAGGTGGTGGCGCTGGCCGATGGCAGCCAATATGCGCCCAAGCCGATTTCAGAGGCTGACGCGAAAACCTTGACCCATGCCGCCGCCACGCCGCCGCCGGAGCGCGCCGATAAACTATCTGTCCCCGCTTGGCTGTTTGACGATATTGAAGAGCAGATGGGCGATGAAACCGAGGCAGTGCTGGCTGCCATGCAAGACCGCGCGCCGCTCGATGTGCGGGTCAATCTGTTGAAAGCCGACCGCATGGCAGCGCAGGCGGCGTTGCTTGAAGACGATATTGAAACCGCGCCGCATCCAAAAGTTGAGACGGCGTTGCGAGTATTGGGCACGGCGCAAATCACCATGAGCCGGGCTTATAAAGACGGGCTTGTTGAAGTGCAGGATGCCGGGGCGCAAGCGGTGGCGCAAATATGCGCCGCGCAGCCTTTTGAAACGGTGATGGATTTCTGCGCCGGTGCCGGTGGCAAGGCGCTGGCCATGGCGGCGCAAATGCAAAATAAGGGGCGCATGCTGGTGCATGATGCGATTGCCGGTCGTATGAAACATTTGCCGGAGCGCGCCATGCGCGCCGGCGTTGAGATATTTGAGACAGTGGCGCCGCATGATTTGCGTGGGCTGGAAGGACAATGCGATTTGGTAGTGGCTGATGTGCCGTGCAGCGGCACGGGTCGCTGGCGGCGTGCACCTGAAACCAAATGGCGACTCACTGCGCAGGGGCTGGCTGATATGCATGAATTGCAGGCACAGATTTTGCGCCAAGCGGCTTCTTTATTACGCCCCGAAGGGCGGCTCGCTTATATCACCTGTTCGCTGCTGAGTTCTGAAAATAATCGGCAGATAGATGGATTTCTTGAAGAAAATCAAGCTTTTGAACCAATGGAAACCGACGGCCCGACGGGCCTGCAAGCGCGTCACATGCTGCATCCGTGCAATGGAGACACGGACGGGCTTTATATCGCGATGCTGCAACGGCGCGCCGCCGGTGACGGGGCTTGATTTTAGGGCTTAAAGTTGCGAGACAGATGCATGTTTAATTCTTTTCGTTTCGGTTTTTTGAGCTTTGCCCTTGTTGGTTTGCTGGCAAGTCCGGCGCTCGCCATTTCCGATAAATATCGCGACCTGTCAGCGCGTTTGGTCACCGATGCTGAACAAGAACTATTGCAGCAAAAAGCTGAAGCGGCAGACAATATTTTGAACCTCGCTTTGACGGCTGACCCGGGCAATGCGCGGGCGTTTTTGCTTAAAGGCAAGGCGCAAACCGCGCTCGGCAATAAGGATGAGGGGCTGCGCCTCATATCGGTCGGTTTGGAAATTGAACCGGGTGATTTGGAGGGCTTGCGCTTGCAAGGCGAATATGCGGCCGATCTCGGCCAGATTGAAGAAGCGGAAACCGCGCTCAACCGACTTCGGACCATTTGCGACGCGCCATGCGTGGCGGCAGATGAATTGGCGCAATTGATAGACAAAGCGCGCGACACACAAAAGGACTGACATATGGATCGCATATTGATCGTCGATTTCGGCTCGCAAGTGACGCAGCTGATTGCGCGGCGGGTGCGTGAAAGCGGCGTGTATTGCGAAATTGTGCCGTTTAATGGCGCCGAAAAAGCGTTTGAGGATATGCAGCCGAAAGCGGTTATCTTATCGGGCGGGCCAAACTCGGTCGCTGATATTGATACGCCGCGCGCGCCGGAAAATATTCTCGCCTCCGGCCTGCCCATTCTCGGCATTTGCTATGGCCAGCAAACCCTGTGCGCGCAGCTTGGCGGTGCGGTAGAACAATCTGACGAGCGCGAGTTCGGGCGCGCCATGCTGGATATCACCGATGCTTCGCCATTGTTTGACGGCATTGACGGCGATAAAATTCAGGTTTGGATGAGCCATGGCGACCGCGTCAATCAACTGCCCGATGGCTTTGGCGTTATCGGCACATCAGAAAATGCGCCCTATGCGGCGATTGCCGATGAGGCGCGCAAGATTTACGGCGTGCAGTTTCATCCCGAAGTGGTGCATACGCCCAATGGCGCGAAAATGCTTGAAAACTTCACCCATGCTATTGCCGGTTGTAAGGGCGATTGGAGCATGGCGGCGTTTCGCGACAAGGCGATTGCCGATATTCGCGCACATGTTGGCGAGGGGCGCGTGATTTGCGGCCTGTCCGGTGGCGTTGACAGCTCGGTGGTGGCAGTGCTGCTGCACGAAGCGATTGGCGAGCAACTGACCTGCGTTTATGTTGATACCGGCATGATGCGCGCCGGTGAAAGCGAACAAGTGGTCGGGCTGTTCCGCGACCATTTCAATATTAAGCTGGTCCATAAAGATGCCTCTGAGCTGTTTCTCGGCAAGCTGGATGGTGTAAGCGACCCTGAGCAGAAGCGCAAAATCATCGGTGGCACGTTTATTGACGTTTTTGAAGAAGAGGCCAATGCGGTTGGCGGGGCGGATTTTCTAGCGCAAGGCACGCTGTATCCCGATGTGATTGAGAGTGTTTCTTTCACCGGCGGCCCCAGCGTCACCATTAAAAGCCATCACAATGTCGGTGGCCTGCCCGAGCGTATGAATATGCAGTTGGTTGAGCCGGTGCGAGAATTGTTCAAAGACGAAGTGCGCGCGCTGGGCCAAGAGCTCGGTCTGCCCGAAGCCTTTGTCGGGCGGCATCCGTTCCCAGGGCCGGGACTGGCTATTCGTATTCCGGGCGAAATTACTGGCGAGAAGCTGGAGATTCTGCGCAAAGCTGACACCGTCTATCTCGATGAAATTCGTAATCACGGGCTGTATGATGAGATTTGGCAGGCTTTTGCGGTGCTGTTGCCGGTGCGCACGGTCGGCGTGATGGGCGACAGCCGCACTTATGATTATGTCTGTGGGCTTCGCGCCGTTACCTCAACCGATGGCATGACCGCCGATTATTTTCCGTTCAGCCATGAGTTTTTGGGCCGTGTTTCCACTCGTATCATCAACGAAGTACGCGGGATTAATCGCGTGGTTTATGATATAACTTCGAAACCGCCAGGCACGATTGAGTGGGAATGAGATTGTATATTTTTAAAATTTTCATTTAGTGGCATCGAGTTAATTTTGATTAAAAGCTTTTTTCAAGTTTTTGCGAGCTCAACATTAGTTGGCTTTAAAAATACCTTTAATATCTCAGGCAAAATGGGAAGACGCGAGTTTTGGTTCTTTTTTCTTTTTTTCTTCATAGCCTATCTGTGTGTTTGGATTTTGGATGAGTTATTTTTTGATGCCACCGTCGACCTTACTGACTTGCCTATGGGGAATTTTTTGCCACTTGGATTTTTTGACCCTAAAGTAGGGCTAATGGTTTTGCTGTTTAGACCAATAATGGCCATTCCCGCAATGTCTGCAACTATTAGAAGGCTGCATGATGTTGGAAAAAGTGGATGGCGGAGTCTGTTATGGTTTTTCCCACTGCCTGTATTGGGATGGTTTTGGTTGGTGCCTTTGCTATTGCGACCGACAAAGGAACCGCAGGTGGCTATCTAATTTTCCTCTAATTCCGAGAGTGTTCTTAATAGAGATTATGATTGGTATTTAATGGGAGGTATAAGTGGCATTTTTTCTAACCAAAATTTTCGTTTCGGCTTTGGTCATCGCCATTGTGACCGAGGTCGCCAAATTGTCTGATAAATGGGGCGGATTGATAGCAGCACTGCCGACCATGACGTTTTTGATTTTGCTATGGATGCATTTTGAAGGCGCGTCGGATGGAAAAGTTGCTCGCCATGTCGGTTTCACCATTTATTTTTTGCTGCCGACCTTGCCGCTGTTTTTCGCGCTGCCTTTCATCATCAGCAAATTCGGTTTTTGGCCGGCTTTTTTCGCAAGCATTTTGCTGACCGCGCTCTTGGTCTATATGTTCAATCTGCTTTATGAGCGTTTTGGCGTAAATATACTCTAGCCTGATGTCGATTGACCCGACGCAATACCCTGCCATTATTGAGTGGAATGAACGGTTTAGCGAATTCATTACGACAGGCCGATTGGAAGCAAAATGAACCCATATGTTTATTTGTTCGGGGCGATTATTTTGGAAGTGTGCGGCACTATGATGTTGCCGTTTACCGAAAACTTCACCAAGCCGTTGCCGAGCGTCGCATTGGTGGCGCTCTATACGGCATCGTTTTATTTGATGACATTTACGCTCGGGCAAATTCCGCTTGGGGTGGTTTATGCCACATGGAGCGGGCTTGGCGTGTTCACCGTCGCTTTACTGAGTTACTTTCTGCTCAATCAGAGTTTGAATTGGCAAGCTGTGCTCGGTTTGCTGCTGATTGTCACCGGTGTGATATTGGTCAATAGTTTCGTCAAAATGCCGACAAATTAGCCTTTTTTGCAATCCAATGTGCCGATTGCTGCGTAAACGATACATTCAATGGAGAATGTATGATTGCGCGCTTATCGCCTCGTCCGCTGAAGCGAATACGAAGTGGGTTATTCAGCCGGCAACAACATATTTCAAAATGCCCCGACTTGCCGCGGCTTGACGGTAAATGGGCGGTGGTGACCGGTGCCAATGGCGGTATCGGTAAGCAAACCGCCTACGGCCTGCTGTATCGGGGCGCAGCTCTTATCATGCTGTGCCGCAATGTGGAAAAAGCCGAACGAGCGCGACAAGAATTCATCGGTAAGGGTTTTGACGCGGCCAAAATCATTCTGATTGAGTGCGATTTGGCCGATTTGGATAGCGTTATGGCAGCCGGTCAAGCGGTAAAGCATCATTTGCAGGGTCGTAAAATCGATGTTCTTGTCGAAAATGCCGGTGTGCGGCGGCGTCAATATGGTGAAACCGAGCAGGGGCACGAAATCCATTTCGGCACCAATGTTCTGGGCCATTTTGCCTTGCGCCGCATTTTAATGGCCGATGCTTTGGCCGTTCATGCGCGCATTATCATTGTTACGGATGATAATTATGTAATGGCGCAGGGGTGCTCTTCAAATTATCACTGGCGTTCGCGCATGGGGGCTTTGCGTGCTTATCGTCGCTCAAAACTCGGCAATTTTTGGATTGCCCGCGAATTGCAAAAACGCCATCCGCATTATAATGTTTTTATCGTGCATCCCGGCGCAGTGGCAACCGATTTGCGCGGCAATGGGCTTTTGCCAGCTTGGCTGAACCGGTTTTTATGCGTATCGCCAAGTGCCGGAGCGCAGACATCGCTGATGTGCGCAGCTCAGCAAGACCTGACGCATGGCAGCTATTATCACAACATGCATGGTGAATGTGAGCTTGATAATGCCGACCCCGCCACCAATGATGAGGCGGCGGCGCGCCTATGGGCGCGATGCCATGAAATGACCGCGAATCTCGGTGCTTCCGTTGCCATTAAATTGGCTTCCTAAAACGTTGAATTCATTGCCATGACGGCCTAATTCGGCTAGTTTCCGCGCCAGTTAATGGATTGGAGACGGTGATGTCCGTTCAAAAGCGCAGCGCGCGTTTAACCGTGCCGGAAATATTGGCGCGCAAAGGCCATGAGCCTATTGTCTGCCTGACCTCATACCATGCCCATACGGCGGCGTTGATTGATCCGCATGTCGATGTGCTGCTGGTCGGCGACAGTCTCGGCATGGTGATGTATGGCATGGAAAACACACTGGGTGTAACGCTGGACATGATGATTGCCCATGGTGCGGCCGTGGTTCGTGGTTCCAGTTCCGCCTTGGTGGTGGTCGATATGCCGTTCGGCACTTATGAAGAAAGCCGCGCCCATGCCTTTCACAACGCTGCGCGCACAATGAAAGAAACCGGCTGTCAGGCGGTTAAACTGGAAGGCGGCGAGCGCATGGCTGAAACCGTGCATCATTTGACGCAGCGCGGTATTCCGGTGATGGGGCATATCGGTTTAACGCCGCAAAACGTCAATGTGATGGGCGGCTTCAAAACGCAAGGGCGCAGCAAAGATGACTGGCCGCAAATCGAACGCGACGCGCAAGCTTTGGCGGAAGCCGGTGCTTTTGCCATTGTTTTGGAAGGCATGGCCGCGCCTTTGGCCGATAAAATTTCGGCGGCAATTAACGTGCCGACCATTGGTATTGGGGCTTCAGCCGGTTGCGACGGCCAGATTTTGGTGACGGAAGACATGCTCGGCCTGTCGCCGAAAGTGCCGAAATTCGTTAAGGAATTTGCTACTTTGGGCCAGCAAATTGCCAGTGCAGCCGAGGCTTATGCCAATGATGTCAGGGCGCGCAAATTTCCTGAACAAAAGCACACTTATGCTCTAAAAGAAGAGTCGGAGTAGTTGGAGAAACGCCGTGAACGACAATATTTTTGACGAAATCACCGCTGATTTGCGCCGTGACCGTATGGCCGATGCATGGGCCAAATATGGCCGCTATGTCATTGGCAGTGCAGTGGCCTTAGTGCTGATAGTGGCCGGTGTAACAGGTTATGCGGCGCTTAGGGCCGGGCAGCAAGAAGCGGCATCTGCCCGTTATGATGCGCTGCAAGCTGATATCGCTGAAGCCGATAGCGATCAAAAAATTGCGCGCCTATTGGCTTTTGCCGAAGCCGAAAGCAATGGCTATGGCGCGCTGGCTCGTTTTACCGCCGCATTGGACCAAGCAGAACAAGGCCAATTTGACAATGCGTTGTCCGGCTTTGACGAATTGGCAGGCCGCAGTGGACTGCCTGACAGTCTGCAAGATTATGCCGCTCTGCAAGCCGCCATTGTGCTGCTTGATAGCGGCGGCGCCCTTGACGATATTGAGAGCCGCCTCGACGATTTGGTCGACGATGATAACCGCCTGCAACCAATGGCGCGCGAAGTATTGGCGCTGGCCTATTCGGCGCATGACAAGCCGCTGGAAGCGCGCGATTTGCTGATGCAGCAAATTGCCGATGGCCGGGTCAGCTCATTGACCCGTGCGCGCGCCGAAATCATGCTGCAAACCGTGAAGGGTGGGCTTATTGGTCTGCCGGAAGCCAATGCCGAGCCGGAAACCGAAGCAAAGGGTGATAATTAATGGTCCGTGCTCAATCCTTTAGCCTTCGTCATTTTGCAAGCCTTGCTTTAGCCGCTTTTTTGGTTGGCTGTGGCGGCGCCAGCGATGATGAAAAATTCGATGGCGACCGCATTTCAGTGTTGAGCTTTGACGCGCAATTGAGCGCTGACCCGCGCCTTGCCGACGCCAGCGTGCCTGTGCTGCCGGCCTTCCGCAATGCTGAATGGAGCAATCCGGGTGGTTTTCCGACCCATGCTTTTTACCATCTGGAATTGGATGGGCTGGATGGTGGCTATAAGGTTGAATTCGTCGCCGGCAATGGTGGCTATAAACGAATGAAAGCGCCGCCCATTGTCGCTGACGGCAAGGTATTTGCGCTCGGGTCTGACCTTAAAATCTCAGCCGCTGACATTAAAACAGGCGCCTTGCTATGGCAGGCATCGGTAGTGACTTTGGCCAAAGAAACCAATTTCGGCTGGTCGCGCTTTTGGGGTTCCGACCAAGTCGATGCCGATTTGCGCGACGGTTTTGGCGGTGGCGTGGCTTATGGGCGCGGCCGCGTGATTGCCACCACCGGCTTTGGCGAAATCATGGCCCTCAATGGCGATACCGGCGAAATTCTCTGGCGCGTGCAAAACAGCGTGCCGTTCTCCAATGCGCCGACCGTACGCGGCAATCAAATTTTTGTGGCGTCGCAAGACAGTCGTTTGCAGGCTTTCAATATTGAGACCGGCGAGCGCATTTGGGAGCATTTGGCGATTACCGAAGAGGCGACGATTATCGGCGCAACCAGCGTGGCGGTGAACGAGCAAATTGTCGTTGCCGGGTTTAATTCCGGTGAAGTTGTGGCGTTAAACTCAGTCAATGGTGCAGTGCTATGGACTGACGGCTTGACCAGTCGCGGCACGCAAGTGACGCCGCTGTCAAAACTCAATGCCATTGTCGGGCGTCCGGTGATTGACCGTGATCGCGTTATCGTGACCAGCCATGGTGGGCGCACGGCGGCGATCGATATTCGCTCGGGCGAACGCATTTGGACAACCGATGTCGGTTCTATCGAAACCCCGTGGGTGATGGGCGATTATCTTCTGATCATGTCGCTGGAAGGGCAGCTTGTCTCGCTGTCGCGCGAGCAGGGGCGGGTGCGTTGGCTGACGCAATTGCCTAGTTTTGAAGATGAAGAAGACCGCGATGGCCGCATTCGTTGGGCCGGGCCTTTGCTGGCCGGTGGGCAAGTTGTTCTGGCCTCATCTGACGGGCGTTTGGTGTCGGTCAATCCGGTGACCGGTGAGATTATCGCCTATCAAAATATTGAAGAGCCGGTCAATGTGACACCGGTGGTCGCCGACGGCACGCTGTTTGTGCTGACCGATGAGGGTTCGCTCATCGCGCGGCGTTAGGGGCGGCGCATGATTTCTCATAATTTCATTCTCGCCATTGTCGGGCGACCCAATGTCGGTAAATCGACCCTGTTCAATCGGCTGGTCGGGCGCAAGCTGGCGCTGGTTGACGACCAACCCGGCGTGACACGTGACCGCCGCTTTGGCGATGCCAAGCTGGGTGATTTACGCTTCCAAATTATCGACACGGCCGGTTTTGAAGAGGGCAAGTCCGGCTCGCTTGAGGCGCGTATGCGGGCGCAAACCGAGGCGGCGATTGCCGAGGCTGATATGGTGCTGATGCTGACCGATGCGCGCGTCGGCATTTTGCCGGAAGACGAGTTGTTTGCGAGACTGCTCAGAAAGGCCGATGTGCCGGTCATGCTGGCTGCCAATAAGGCCGAGGGCAGTTCCGCTGAGGCCGGTTTGAACGAGGCCTATAAATTGGGGCTGGGCGACCCGATTGCGCTGTCTGCCGAGCACGGCAACGGCACGGATGAGCTTTATAAGCAAATTCGCGATGCGCAAATGGCCTATGAAGAGACGCATGGCGGAGCGTGGAATACGGCGTTTGACGAAGAGGAAGAAGATGCCGATTTTGACCCCGATCAGCCATTTGAAGATGACCCTGACAAGCCGCTGCGCGTTGCCATTTTGGGACGCCCGAATGCCGGTAAATCGACGCTTATCAATTATCTGCTCAATGATGACCGGCTGTTGACCGGGCCGGAGGCGGGGATTACCCGTGACAGTATTTCCGTCAATTGGACATGGGCTGACGATGCCGCACCCAATGGCGCGCGCCCGATTACGCTATGGGACACGGCCGGTGTGCGGCGCAAGGCGCGGGTGACGGAGAAGCTGGAAAAACTGTCTGTGGCCGACGGTTTGCGCGCGGTGAAATTTGCCGAAGTGGTGGTGCTGCTCATTGATGCGACCAGCCCGTTCGACAAGCAAGATATCCAGCTGGCCGATTTGGTGGAGCGCGAAGGGCGCGCCCTCGTCATCGCCATCAATAAATGGGATTTGAAACTCGACCGCAAGGAAGTGCGCCAAACGGTGAATGATGCGCTGTTGCGCGCGCTGCCGCGCCTGCGCGGGGTGCCGGTGATTATGCTGTCGGCGCAAACCGGCAAGGGCGTTGAAAAGCTGATGCCCGCCGTGCAGCGGCAATATGAATTGTGGAATGCCCGCATCGGCACGGCCAAGCTCAATCGTTGGTTGGGTGAGGTGATTGACCGCCATCCGCCGCCTGCCGATAAGGGCCGGCCGGTGCGACTGCGCTACATCACGCAAGCCAAATCGCGCCCGCCGACATTTGTCAGCTTTTCCAGTCGCGGCCATGCCGTGCCGGAGAGCTATCAGCGTTATCTTGCCAATAGTTTGCGCGAAACCTTTGCGCTGGACGGCATCCCCTTACGCATTTTCATTCGTAAGGGCAAAAACCCTTATGAAGACCGCTAGGGTTTTCTTTGGCGAAGTTCGGTCAGTTGATTTTTGACATCAATGAGACTCTGTTGAGTGGCGCGCCATTCGAGCCTGACATTGTTTAAATCTTTCAGCCACAAGGTCACCCAAGTAACCCAAATGACAATGGCAATAGTCAATATGACAAGTGACCACGCCCACCCATCACCTGCCTGCAAAGCAGTGAAAAATAATTTTTGGAAACCCATAATCTAGGCAATTTCCAGTTCAGCAACCAGGCGACCAAAATCATCAAGCTTTTTTGTGGTAATCTGAACATCACTATCCAAAACTTCTTTCAAATTCTGTTTGGATTGCACGATAATTCGATTGCCCAATCTATCCTGAAACAGCCAATGGGGATCTATCTCCACCAACCTTTCGCTTGCATCAACAACTTTGGTGATATGATAAACTTTGGGCCTTCCCAATAACTTGCTGATTAAAGACATTTTCTGTCTCCTTTATTTTTCCTCCGGAGATTCTACTGGTCGTCTCGGTTGCTTTCAACAGAGCTATTTTCAATAAGTTAAATCGAAGAAAATATCTGAAATTAGCGCTCTTTTAGCGCGCCCCCGTGTCTATTAAAACATGGTCAAAACAATAAGAAGCCAAAGGGGTTTTTCGATGGGAGTGGTGAAAAGTCGCCAGCGTCCGCGCTGCGCTGATTGCGGGTCATCTGCGGTCACCTTGCAGGGCAATTGCGTTTGGCACTTGCCGAGCCAAACATGGCGCGCCGTGCAACCCGAATTGGCACAAGGGGCCGACGGTGCCTTCCGCCCACAAAATGGCGGCGGCAATTTCTTCTGCCAAGACTGCGAAGATAAGGTGGGGATTAGGTTTGGGCGGTGAAAATCTACCTCTCAAACCCCACAATCTCCCCCGTCCGCGTTTCGCTTTCTGAGAGAAGCTCGAGGAATAGCGGCGCGACATCGGCGGGGGTCGGCAGGGTTTCGGGGTCTTCGCCCGGCATGGCTTGCGCGCGCATGGCGGTGCGCACCGGCCCGGGCGACAAGAGATTGACGCGCAGCGCATCGTTTTCATGCTCATGCGCCCAGCTTTTCACCAGCGCATCCAGCGCCGCTTTGCCGGTGGAATAAGCGCCCCAAAACGGGCGGCATTTTTGCGCTGCGCCGGAGGTGGTGAAGACGGTGCGCGGCGCATCGGCTTGCAGCAGCAGCGGTTCCATGGCGCGAATGAGGCGCGCATTGGCGGTCACATTCACGGCCAGCACTTTGTCCATTTCCTTCGGGTCAATATGGGAGACGGGGGTGAGCGGCCCCAGCACACCGGCATTGCCGACCATCAGGTCAAGCTTGCCCCAACGCTCGGCAATGCTGGCCCCCAAGCGGTCGAGCGCATCGCCATCGGTTATGTCCATCGGCACGCCGGTGGCCTCGCCATTATTTTTCTTTATCAAATCGTAAAGTTCCTCCAGCGCGCCTTGCGTGCGACCGAGCATCAGCACATGCGCGCCCTCGGCCGCCAGTGCTTCGGCCACGGCCCAGCCAAGACCGCGCGTCGCGCCGGTGATCAGCGCCAATTTGCCGTCAAAGCGCATATTAACCTTGTTCCGCCAAAAGCGAGAGTTGGTGCAGTTTTTCGTCGCCTTGCTGGTCGGTCAAGCCGGTCGGGTAGTCGCCGGTAAAGCAATGGTCGGTGAATTGCGGACGCTCGGCATTGCGGCCTTCAGGATAGCCCATGGCTTTATAAAGCCCGTCAACGCTCAAAAAAGCGAGGCTGTCAGCACCGATATGGTCGCGCATTTCTTCCAAAGAGTTTTGCGCCGCCAGCAGCGCCTCTTGGTTGGGCGTATCAATGCCGTAAAAATCAGGATGGGTGATGGGCGGCGCGCCAATGCGCATATGCACTTCGGTCGCCCCGGCATCGCGCATCATTTGCACGATTTTCACCGAAGTGGTGCCGCGCACAATCGAGTCATCAATCAGAATGACGCGCTTGCCTTCTACGTGAATGCGATTGGCATTGTGCTTCAGCTTCACCGAAAAGGCGCGAATGCTCTGCTGCGGCTCAATAAAGGTGCGCCCGACATAGTGATTGCGGATAATGCCCAGCTCAAACGGCACGCCCGAAGCGTCGCCATAGCCAATGGCGGCGGGCACGCCGCTATCGGGCACGGGTATCACCACATCAGCCGGAACATGGCTTTCCTCGGCCAATTGACGGCCAAATTCTTTGCGGCATTCATAAACGCTTTTGCCGCCCACCGTGCTGTCGGGGCGGGCGAAATAAATATACTCGAAAATGCACGGGCGCGGCTCCATGGGCGGGAAGGGTTTGACGCTTTCCAGCCCGTCTTCCGTGATGATGACAATCTCGCCATTTTCCACTTCGCGAACAAATTTCGCGCCGATAATATCCAGCGCGCAAGTTTCCGAGGCGAGAATATAGGCTCCGTCCAACTCACCAATGACGAGCGGGCGAATGCCCAGCGGGTCGCGCGCGCCAATCAGCTTTTTATTGGTCATCACCACCAGCGCATAAGCGCCTTCAATTTGAAACAAAGCATCGGTAAAGCGCGACAGCGTGTTGATGCGCTTGGAGCGCGCCACCAGCTGCAAAATCGTTTCGGTGTCAGAGGTCGATTGGAAAATCGCACCCTGTTTCACCAATTCATCGCGCAAGGTCAGCGCATTTGTCAGATTGCCGTTATGCGCCACGGCAAAGCCGCCGCCCGTCAAATCGGCAAAAAGCGGCTGCACATTGCGCAAAATCGTTTCACCGGTGGTGGAATAGCGCACATGGCCGACGGCTGAAGTGCCTTGCAATTGGTCAAGCACATTGGCTTTGGTGAAATGGTCGGAGACCAGACCGAGGCGACGCTCGGCGAAGAAGTTTTTACCGTCAAAGGAAACAATACCGGCCGCTTCTTGGCCGCGATGTTGCAGCGCGTGCAGCCCCAAAGTGGTCAGCGCAGCCGCGTCGGGATGGCCGAATATGCCGAATACGCCGCACTCTTCGCGAAGCCTGTCATCGTGGTGTGGCGGTTGATGAATGTCGCTCATTTGACCCCTTCCGTGTTGCGGATCAAGCGTTGCATCTGGTCGCGTTCAAGCTGTTTATAGCCTGTGTCTTCGGTGCTGTCTTGCACTTCTTCAACGAGATTTTCAAGTTCTTCGCGCGCCGCCTCGCGCAGCGCCTTTTCGCCGCTTTCGCGCAGCGCCTCTAACTCAGGCCCGCCAATGGTTTCACCTATATTGGCGACGCTGAGCGGCAGTCGGTCAAGCGGCACAATGGCAACAAAAGCTTTGGTGCCGGTTTGTAAGACGGGACGCAATTTGGCCTCGGCAATAAAGGCGGGATGGTCATTTTCGGGAATCACTGCGGATATGCCGAAATAGGCCATGCAGACGATGAAGAAGCCGCGCAGCAGGCCAAAGCCGACACCCAAAGTGCGGTCAAGTGCGCTCAGTCCCGTGCCTTTAATGGAGGCGGCAACAAAATGGCCGCCAATGGAGAAGATGATGAGGCTGGCAAGAAACACGATGAGCATGGCGCCGCCGGTGACCGCCCAATCAATGGTGATATAGCTGGCCAGCATTGGCTTGAGCGACGGGCCGAGGAAAATGGCAGCATAGCCCGAGACAATCCAGCCGGTAATGGACAGCACTTCTTTGGTGAAACCGCGAATAAGCGACAGCGCGGCTGAAACCAGCAAAACGGCGATGATAATATAGTCGAGCGCAGCCATGCATTTGCCTATCATGAGTCGGGCTGGCAAGCGGTCGGCTATTGTGCCTTCACACGGCGTTTTTAATCGACTGACGCGGTGACGCCCAAAACCGCTATCAAAGCGGCCAAATCTTCAATTTCACGCAAGGTAACATTTTTTGAAACATCGCCCTTGCCCGGTTTGGGGGCATAGGCGGATTTGAAGCCGAGTTTTTCGGCTTCTTTCAGGCGCACATTATTTTGCGCCACGGGGCGCACCGCACCTGACAGGCTCAACTCGCCATAAACGATTGTGTCGCGTGCTATCGGCTTGCCGCTCAATGAGGAAATCAGCGCAGCGGCGACGGCGAGGTCTGCTGCCGGTTCGTTGATGCGCAAGCCACCTGCCACATTCAAAAACACATCGCGTCCGGCAAAACTCAAGCCGCAGCGCGCTTCCAACACGGCCAGCACCATAGAGAGGCGGTTGGCATCCCAACCGACAACGGCACGGCGAGGCGTGGCCAGAGAAGACGGTGCGGCCAGTGCCTGAATTTCAACCAATACAGGGCGCGTGCCTTCAATGCCGGCAAATACCGCTGCCCCCGGCACATCGGCTTCGCGGCCTTCGAGAAACAGGGCAGAGGGGTTTTGCACTTCCATCAGCCCCGCGCCCTGCATTTCAAACACGCCCATTTCATGAGCCGGGCCGAAGCGGTTTTTAATGGCGCGCAAAATACGGAATTGATCGCCGCGATCGCCTTCAAAATAAACCACTGTATCGACCATATGTTCGAGCACACGTGGGCCGGCAATTTGCCCGTCTTTGGTGACATGGCCGACCAGCACTAGCGGCGCATCGCTGTTTTTGGCGAAATGTATCAATTCTTGACTGGCGACACGCACTTGGCTGACCGTGCCCGGCGCGGCTTCAATGGCGGGTGACCACATGGTCTGAATGGAATCGATAACCACCAGCGCCAAATCGCCCTGCTTTTCCAGCGTTTTGATAATATCGGCGACATTGGTTTCCGAGGCCAGTTGCACATCGGCATCGGCCAGACCGAGGCGGCTGGCGCGCATACGCAATTGCGCCAGCGCTTCTTCGCCCGACACATAAATCACTTTGCCGCCCTGTTTGCTGACGGCGGCAGCGGCTTGCAACAGCAAGGTTGATTTGCCAATGCCCGGGTCACCGCCAATAAGCGTGGCTGAGCCGGGGACGAGTCCGCCGCCCAATACGCGGTCAAATTCGCCGATACCTGATTTACGCCGTTCGGGTTCTCTATCGTCACCGGCCAATGGTGCCAATTCGACGCTTTTGCCTTTGGCTTTTTTGGCGCCGCGCCCAACCGGCGGGGCAGAGCTTCCGGCAATCTCCGAAATAGTGTTCCATTGCTCGCAGCTTTCGCATTTGCCTGACCATTTGGTTGTGACATTGCCGCATTGATTGCAGACATATTCGCTGACGGCGCGTGCCATTAAATAGCCTCAGCGTTTGGCGCGGTGTCGAGTTGTTGTCCTTCAACCTCAATCGGCCCGTGTGCCAGACCGTTGATAAATTGATTGAGGAACGGGTCGTCCGAGGCTTCAAGCGCTTCGGTCGAGCCCTGCCAAATAATTTCGCCCTTATAGAGCAGCGCTGTTTTATCGGCGATGGCGCGCACTGAGGTCATGTCGTGGGTGATGGTAATGGTGGTCGCGCCAAGCTCCTGCACGCAATCGCGAATGAGATGATTGATGACATCGGTCATAATCGGGTCGAGGCCGGTGGTCGGCTCGTCGAAAAATATAATTTCCGGCTTTGAAGCAATGGCGCGCGCCAGCCCGACGCGCTTGTGCATGCCACCCGATAATGAAGCGGGTGAGAGGTCAAGCAGTTCCGGCCCTAATTCGACTTGTTTGAGCGCATCAACCGCCAAATCGCGGGCATCGGTTTCGTTCATGCCGTCATTTTGAATGGCACGGAAAGCGACGTTTTTCCATACCGGCAGGCTGTCAAACAGCGCCCCGTTTTGAAACAACATGCCAATTTGATGGTCAATATCGGCACGGCTATTGCGCGCCATGCCGACGGTTTCGCGGCCATCAATTTTGAT
>Ga0181568_10000700_pt1 | contig 30238 bp, 36 predicted proteins | sample 101ome_20_FD_133758 | JGI IMG/M metagenome (GOLD analysis project Ga0181568, IMG submission 133758) | Coastal salt marsh microbial communities from the Groves Creek Marsh, Skidaway Island, Georgia - 101404AT metaG (megahit assembly) | ecosystem: Environmental > Aquatic > Marine > Intertidal...
ACACCTCCGCCTACAACCACTACTCCTCCGCCTACAATCACTACTCCTCCACCTACAACTACTACACCTCCACCTGGAACCACAACACCTCCTCCGAATTACGACTTGTATGGTTGCTTACTAGTTCACAGCGGAAATATAAACCTACCAACTAGATGTGAGTGTATAAATGTAGGACCACCACCCCTTCCTATAGGCCTAAGTTATTTTTCAGCATATTACCAAACATACGGTGAATGTGTGGAAAATTGCTTAACTCCTGAGGGTCAAATTGAAAACCAATGTGGAAATGGTGGAGTTTGCTGGGTAGCTGAATGTGATCCGAATGGAGAGAATGGTGTTGTAAAATGTCATCAAATAGCAGCTGGAACGGATGCTGAAGGTTTTTGGATTCCATGTGATGATCCAGTAACTCCTCTACAGAAACCTTTAAGAGCTAGTTGGACTTACGAAGATAGGTGCAATCATTATGCAACCTCCAGGTTCTTTAATGGAGAAGAATGGTTAACGGAGTGTGGATTTGATAATCCATGTCAAGATGAATGTATTAATCAAAAGACGGAACAAGCGGTATGGGGTACCGCTTGCGTTGATGCAGCTAATACCTTTGGCGTATTTGGTACGACCTGGTGCTGTATCGAGGATGACTGTGAAGACGATCAAACGTACTACAGATACTGTTGTGACCAAAATCAAGAATGTTCAGTTTTTGACTCTGTTGTTGGCATACTAGGGGCCCTAAAGAACTGTGATGCAGGTGTTACCGATTGCACTAATGAAACTAAAACTGGGCCCAACAGTACGGGTTGTAAAACTGGATGTTGTACATTAATTAATGGTGTCTCCCAGTGTATAGGAGACCCTGATCCGAGCGCCAATTGTCCGAATAAAATGTGTACTCAGGTTCCTCCTGGTCAAATAAATGAATGTGCAGAGTCATACTGTCATTTTTCTACAGTATGCGAGGTTATGTCCTTGTATCAGGATGCAGAGACATTCACTATGAATTGTAACGTACCAGTAATTGCGGAAGATGTTCCAACATTGACATGCTATGACACACAAATAGAATGCGAAGAAGGTGGGACTGATATATTTGAAAACACATGTGACAGATGGGCATACCCATCTGATTACGATTGCTCTGATCGTGCGTCATTATTGTGTGTTCGATCAAATGTTGGATATGCTAATAGTTGGAGTTGTAATGCGGACCTTACAACCATAACATGTCCTGAGGGTAGTGGTAGTGGTAGTGGTAGTGGTAGTGGATCCGGCTCAGGCACTGGTACCGGCACTGGTACCAGCACTGGTACCGGCACTGGTACGGGCACAGGCACCGGTACCGGCACATAGTGAAATTTTATTCATGAAATATTGCATACTAAAAGGCATAGAAGGATGGGGAGATAGATTACAATGTTTATTGCAAGCAATAGAATATTGCGAAAAAACAAAAAGAACACTAATCATAGACTGGAGAGACACAAACTGGCAACAAGATCGATCCGATCATATAATAAATTATTTTTCAATAAAAAATATAAACACACAAAGTATTGAAAATTTTTGCATTAACGAAAAAAAAATAGATAGTATAGTTCCTGATTCATGGAGAGATGAAATATACAATTCAGATTATCAAAAGTTTATTTACAAAAAAAAATATCACCACGAAAATCAAAATTTAAAAATCACTGAAATATGCAAAAATCAAAAAAAAGATTTTCCAGAAAATATAGTTGTTTACTGCGGTATAAAAGCAAGATCTTTTAAGTTTAAATATTTTAAATATATTGATTTTTCAAAAGAAATAAAAGATCAAATAGAAAAAACAATGAATGAATACAAGTTAATGAAGTATCAGTATAACTGTATACATTTAAGGAACAGAAGCAAGCATTGGTTTGGAGTTAATTTAAATAATAAAAGGTTAAAGCAAAGAATCAAAGACAAATTCGCATATAAGATTGATTATTTTGAATTTTTACAAAAAAAACATAAAGCATTAAATAGTAATTTACCGACAATCATCATTAGCGATGAAATAACGCAATCTAAAATATTCAATAAAAATTATTATAATAACGAGCTAATAGAAATACGGGCTAGCGAAGAAAAAGCAAAAAATCTTTGTGGTACTCATAAAATATTGCTAAAAGATAAAAAGCAAAAACATATAATAAATGTTCAGGCATTAGTAGATTTCCATTTAATGATTTACTCCAAAAATATTATAAACGACGAAATATCATTATTTTCAAATATGGCAAAATCTATTAAGAAAAATGATCAACCATCAATATAAATTAATATTTTTACATATACCAAGAACAGGTGGAACATCGATAGAGAATGCTATATGTGGTAAAGATTGGTTTGATGTTCACGCTCCAAGTAAACACTTAACCGCTCATAGTGCAAAAAAAATATACGCCGAATATTGGGATAAATATTTAAAATTTACTTTCGTGCGTAATCCTTGGGATAGAATGGTTTCCATGTTAAAATATGAATGGTTTTACGGGGTAAAAATTAATCAAGAAAAAAAAATTTTACTAGACGATTATTTTGATAAATTTAAAAAAGTTGAATATGATGAAAGGTTTTTTAATTCCAATCAATTCAATGATTATCAATATATAGAAAATTCTGTATATCGTAATATCATTGGCGATGATATGGATTTTATTGGTAAATTTGAAAACCTGCAGGAAGATTTTGAGCGAGTGTGCAAATTGGTTGGTTTGCCAGCTTCTAAATTAAGTCATATAGAAAAAAGTCAAAATAGAAAAAAATATCAAGAATACTATACAGAAGAAACTAAAAATTTAATTTATAATAAATTTAAAAAAGAAATAAAACAATTCAATTATCTATTTTGATTGAAGGTTATTCAAATGGAGTATAAAAAAATAATTTTTATTGGTTTTCAAAAAACTGGAACATCCATGTTTAGAGACATATTTATTCAAAATGGGTTTACTGCAGCTCATGGGCGCAGGGAGGGATTATGTAGCAACAATTTAGAAACTATTTTAAGTACAGTAGATAACCATGTTATATGTTCTGACTGGTGTGAAGATCATTTATCTATTGATATATTAAGAGCAATGAAAAACAAATACCTAGATGCATTATTTGTATTAAATACAAGACCTATGTGGGATTGGATTGAATCTAGGTTTAAACATTACGATTGGTGGTTTAATATCAAAAACAGAAAACATCAATTATTACAAAATTCATATTTTGATCCTACTGAAATTTCAGAAAAAAATGCAGAAATATTTATTCAGCAAAGAAACAACTTTTACAATTGCTGCATAGAAGTTTTTAAGGATAGTAAAAATTTTTTAGTCTTAGATATAACACAGTCTAACTCAATACAAAATCTATCAAATGCAATAGGATTTAATTTACAATATCAAAATCGATTATACAACAAAAGAACCTTAAGCGAAATAACAAAAGAGGGTAAAAATAAAATTTTAGATGTTAAACAAAAAATTTTCAACAAATACGGAAAGCGTCTGATGTCATCCTCCTTGACGTTTTATGATGGTGTAAATAAAAATTTATTGAATTTCCAAAATAACATTAAAGATAAATACTGCTTTATTGTAGTTATTGAGGATACTGAAATTTTCTGGAGGCAATTGGAGTTACTATTATTTTCATTTAGAAAAAATACTAAAGATTATAAAAATTCAAAGTTTTGGATTTTAATAAACGATGGAAATGTTAACGAGGATAAAATAAAAAAAATTAAAAATAAATTTAATCCAATTGAAATAGTTCAAGAAAAATGTGAATTAGATTTTAGTTTTAAAGATGAAAATTATAAAACTTACAGAAAATATAATGCTTACAAATACTTCAATCAACAAGATAATTTTGAAAGAATTATTCATATAGATGCAGACTTTATTTTTACTGGAGATTTTATTGAAGAGATAAAAGATGACAAATCTCCATTCTCCGCACATATGTCAGGCCATGATGTTGTACCAAGAAACCATTTCGAGTTTGTTAAAAATTTTCTAAAATACACAGATAAAAAAATGAATGAGGTTCAGGTCAAATGGCTAAAGGAAATTAAAAAAAACAAACATAAGCTAGAAATTCCTAATTTTAATTCAGGATTTTTAAATATGAACGGAGATGCGTTCACATGCATAAAAAATAATATTGAAAACTATTTGAGTAAAATTTATTCAAAACATGAAATAGATTTTAAAAACCAAATACAAAAGATAGGGCATTACGAACAAATTGCATTAAGCTTGATTGTTATAAATGAAATTAAAAATTATTCTATATCAAAAATCTCTTTTTATGGCCCAAGATGTTATCATATGTTAAAATTTTTTTATGGAAATGAACATTATGGCGGAGGAAACATAAAAAAAAGAAGAAACATACCAAGCGAAGTTTTATGTGTTATTGACCAATTTAAAATTCCAATATTAAAATCAAACCCTATTTACAGATTGGGTGATGTTTTATACAGGAGGTATAGCTGGAAAAAAGAAAGGGAAACCTTACTTTTCAAAAAAGAATATAAAAATACATTCATGTATCAATATTTATCTCAAATCAAAAACCCTCTTGAGGTCAATCCAGAAGAGTTACGAAAAGAAGATTGGTGTTATGGATTAGATGATATTATGGCTTTTCGTAATGCTTTATATTGGCTAAACACAAAGTTTAAAGATGTAAAAAAAATTATACCCAATACTCTTTATGTTAATGTAAGAGCTGGAGATATTATATCTCTAGATAAAGACAAGTTATACATAAATAACAAAAAAGATTTATATCAAAAAATAGAGCAATACCTAAAGAAACACAAAGAAATAGATTCAATAAAAATAATTACAGCTCTTCATTTTGGAGACAATAAAAATAATAATCCAAGATATCAATATAAATTTTCAAATGAAGACAGAGACAAAAATTTTAAAGAACTTCATGAAATTAAAAAATACATAAAAGATAATATATTTGATAATGTAGATTTTATAGATAGAGATATTTATTTAACCAACGAAGAAACTATTGATCTCGATCTTTATATTTTGTCTAACGCAAAACATGTAATATTGGAAAAATATGGAGGATTCACTAAATGCATTGAAGATGCTCGGGATATTTTAATTAAAAAAAACCCAATCATTTTAAAACCAAAGATATACGGAAAAGAAACAATAGAAAATTTTTCAGGGAACATATTGAATATAAAAAGAGAATCAAGACATGGCTTTTTCTCTTCCTGCTCTTTATGTTTATTTGAAATAATTAAATTTATAAAAGAAAGAAAAATCTGCCCTAAATTGAATGTAGAAGCTTTTCCTTTGTATAAACAAGGTATAAAGGATAATGTGTATGATTTATTTTTTGAAACTAAAAATACAGAAATTGAAATTAATGATTTTGAATTTAAATTAAGATCACATAATATTTTCTATAAAGAAAATGACTCTTTAAATTTGAGGGTTTTAATTGATAAATGGTTTACCCCAAAAAAAGAAATCCAATTAATAAAAAATAATTTTATTATAGATTTAAATTTAAAAACAAATCAAACATTAGCTGTATATTATCGGGGGCTAGACACTCAAAAAGACAGAAATAAAAATATTACATTTTACAATGTATTTGTAAATAAAGTAATTGAAAAATTAAAAGATAAAAATATAAAATATATTTTACTGCAAACAGATGATAAAATGTTTGAAGATTATATTATGAACTCAAGAATTGAAATGCCTATAAAAAAAATAAAAGAAATTCCATCTGTATATTCAAATGTAGGTTTTCATTATTTAGAGAATGATAAAATTGATCATGCAAAAAAAATGCTAGCTTCGGTAATTTTAATGTCTGAGTGTAAAAATGTTATATGTAATTCTAGTAATGTATCTAGGTGGATATGGCTATACAGAAAGCAAAATAGTGGATTTAACCAATTTGTAAAAAATGTATTTTTATGATATGTTTTTTAAAGAACCAAGTAAGACTCTGCAATCTTTAGCAGAAATATCAGAAAAGTCATTCCATGTCTTTATGACTTCTGTAGATATTGATATTTTTTTAGACTTATGTAACTCTCTTAATACTGGGAGGAAATCTTGATAACTGGAAATAGCATGATTATCTTTCAATTCTTTTTTTAAGAAACCAGAAGGAGAAAGATCATTAGAGCTTGAGGAATCTGATTTTCTATTATCAGACTTATCAATTTCATCGTCACCAACAATATGAACATTTAAGAAGTTTCTAACACATCTAACGAATGATCTATTGCACGCTATGGTTTCCAAGAATTTTTTCGCAAAACTATTAGTGTTTTCAATAGTTGCATTTGCAACATCTTGAAATGTAATACTTTGTCCACAAGTTTCAAAATTAGGTAAGAATGTCATTTTGCATATTACAGCAACATGATCTAGCTCACACTTAACAACCTCATAAGAGAGATTAGAGAAGCCACGTAATCTAGCTAGCTCTTTAATTCCACTTAACTTAATTAATAATTGATGGTCTGCTAATCCATCTATAGATCGAGGTACATCTTTTTTGCGTAGATCAAACCAAGACTTATTAGGGAATAAGTGTTCGTCTTTAATCATAGATCTCCAATCTACAGAGCCATCTTCACTGAAGGTGTACTCTATGTTAGAAAGTAATCCATTTTCGTCTCTAGAAAAATTAGTAGTATTTTTAAAGGTAGCTGTTTTTTTAACCATAATGATATGGTACTACATTAACTAAAATAAGTCAAGAACTTTCTTCAAAAACTCGGCAAAAATGTATATCTTCACTAAAATCTTTTATTTGGATAGGGTTAATGGTGTGAGAATTTTTACCTAAGTTTAAAGAATAGTAACTATTATAAACAGATCCTTCACTTACAATGTTACGTTTACTAAGAAATTTAACTTTGGAATTTTTAGAGATTTTAGGTAAATCTGGAAATTTTAGATTATACTCAACCACGTTAAAATCTAAAAATTTTAGCCTCAATTCAGATAAGTTTTCTTTTTCTAGGGTCAGTAATTTTAATGTGCAGCCAGAAGATTGTATTAATTGTATATCTTCCTGCTTGGTTTCGTGGTCTATAAATACACTAATACCATTTATATTATCTTTAAGATAGTTTAATACATTAACTGCAATTGGTTGATTAGTAACAACATTAAAAATCTTGATATCTTTACATTTTAATAAAAAATCTAGATCAAAATTTTTATCCATTCTAATATTGGGAACGCAATCCATTTGAATATTATTTGGATTGTATTTTCCGGGAATGATATCCAGACCTTTATTTATATAAAGGTCGCCAGTGAATAATGTAGAAACATTTTGAAGTTTATTTTTAATACTTAAAGAAGACAATACTTCTTTAGCTATAGTTTCTGGGTTAATTATATTAACACTTTTAGGATATTCCTGGTCGGAGAAAAAAGGTTTTTTCTTTACTGTAGGTTCTATTATTTTTAATTTGCTTGAATCTGACCAATAAGGTTTTTCAGTATCTTTATAAGAATAATTATAAGGAGAAACGACAGGTTTACCGTAGTGAGAAGATATATGAGAATACAAATTATCATTACCTAAGTAAGCTAATGATTTCTTGATAATGTAAGAAGCATGTAAATAGTTAACGTGTGTGTAAGGTTTGCAATAATAAACGGGAGATTTACTAGAGCTACCCAATTCAATTACAGATATTCCATTATCTTCTAAGTAAGGTTTTAAATGAAACATAACATCATCGTAATAATCATAACTCTTCGATTCAGATGTTGAGTTTTGAGATATGCAAATATATTTTTTTTCCAGGATTGGATAAAAACATTCATCTATGGAAGGACGACTAATCTTTGATCCACAAGATAAGGCAAAACTTTCTAACTTATGCATAATTTAAATTGTAATTAATTTTATTTTTACCGCCATGTACATAATTAATAATTTTATGAGTATTAATATGAGGCAATAAAACAAATTCAAACATACCTTCATAATCCCCCTGACCTTCAGACCATACAAAGTTTTCCATTATTGGATTATATTCAAGCAATTTATGTATATAGGGATTACCATACAATATTTCAAAGTTCTCTTTTTGAGTGGCGTAATATATATTATGATCTGGATGTTTATCTTTAATATATTTCAAAAGAGAAGTAGAATTAAAAACATCTACTTCATTGTATGGTAGGGCAAATAAAATTCTTTTGCCTGAATCATCCTTAGATAATAATTCTTCAAAACCTATAGATGTATTTTTTTGGTTTTCAGTTACCGCAACATTAACAAAGTATTCATAAGTTTTCTGCCTATCAAGATCTGTTTTTAAGCGGTGCTCCCAATGAGCAATTCCATTTTGATCCTCTTTTTCGGCGTCAATTTTTAAAATGTTTTTATACAAATCAATAATAAAATCCCTATCATTTTCAATAGCTGGCGGTACATAAGTTGGGTCTTTCTGTACATATGAAAAATCAAAATCCCAAGAAGTTGGTTGCATTTTAGAAATTAATTTTTCAAATCTTTTACAAACTACATCAATAGAGCAAAAATCAACAACAAAATCTCTAGCTTTTTTACCGTAATTTAATTTGTCTTCATTAGACATATCATAAACTTTTTTAAGTTGTGTAGCAATATGATTTGATTCTGTAGAAGCTTTAATAAATTGTGTGCCAGGCTCTCTATATTCAGTCCAATGCAAAGGGAGTCCCCCACTTTTTTTGGAAGAATAATCTGTGCCGCAAGAATAATTTGTAACTAAAGTAATAAGCTCAGTCAGCTTAGCTTCTTGAATAGGTATTTCTTGACCACCAGAAGTAAAGGGGTGACAATAAACGTCCATTAAGTTATAAATTTCGTTTAATTGAGACTCAGATACACCTCTTAAGATTTGTGTAGTTTGCTGAGTTTTAGAAGAATTGCAAAATCTACAATCTAAATCTTGACCAGAAAAAGGCTTAATTTCATACTGCTTGCAATTATCACAATAATAAGTAGTAAGTACTGAAGATAAGTCAATATTTTTTTCTCTCAAAAGACGCGGAATGTCCCAACCCTCAGACCAATGCGTGTGAAGTAAAAGTTTTGCATTTGTGTTTGGATTTTTTTGTTGAAAAATCTTAAAACCTTCCAGTAAGTTGGGTACACTTTTTCTTAATTGGTTTCTAAAAACAAAACCTACAATAAAACTATCTTGATCAATGTTATGAATTTCTCTTAACTTAGAGCGCTTACTGTCATTAAATCTATAGAAATTGTCAGTATCAACTGGAACTGGAAGTAGATGAATATTTTTAAAACCCTTTTCCTTTAATTCTTTTTGAGCGAAAGAAGCTTGAACAATTATGTTTTGTGTATTTTTAGCAGCATCAATGTGTTTATCGAGTAGCGGCAAGCTATCTATTGGAGTCCAAATTAATGAATTGATTTTCTTCCACCATTTTTTATCCCAGAAATTTTCTAAGCCCCAAATATCTTCTATACCCAAATATATATCTGGCTTTTCTTGTTTAATTAAATCATCAATTTTATAATGACCATAGTTTGCAGACCTTACCTTAGATTGATCGGATTTAATTTCTTCAATTAAGTTTGGTTCATGTGGAAGTGCCCCATAACACTTCCACGGCATATTGGAAAGCTCTGGGTCGTTCCACATTTTACCATTAGCGAATTCAATAACTTCATATTTTCCAGTTTTATGTAAATAGGTCAATAAATGCTTCATATGTTTACCAAAGCCAGTTTTTGCTCTACAGCTATTACTATGAAGAACTATTTTCTTTTTTTTCATTAAAATTCGTATTTTTCGTTAGATTCTGAGGGGGGTTTTTGTTGAGTGGGCTTTTTGTATGAAGAATTTTCGCAAATTTTAAATAAAATAGTTTGACATAAAGATTTAATGCATTCAGCTTCACCTGGCTCTAGTGGAATTTTAAATGTTTGATTTCCGTTTCTGGTTAAAACCAAACCAAATGCGGGCAATGTACTTTTTTCTTCGTAGGATTCTTTTGTTTTAGAATTTATTTTTGTTTGAGTGACCTGTTTATCCCATGGTGAAAGTTTAATTTGAGTTTTATTATCTTCATAAGCATGATAAGTGTTCCATTCATATCTATTAGTAATAGCACTAATAATCGCTCCGCATTCAAATTCATTAAATTTAATAGAAATATTTTTATTTGGATCTTCTTTACTACCAGAAAAGGAACCTATTTTTTTTCTATCATCCCAAGAATGTTGGGCTATTGCGTTAATAAATAAAGATGGAGATTTATCTCTTTGATTCTCTCCTATGTAGAAGCTGAAAGCAAATCCAGTATTACTTTTATTTGGTTTATATATTTGTATGCTCATAAGTCTATTTTAACATGCTTATTTTCAAAAGTCTTAGGGTTTTTGTCAGGATGTATTGCCCCATTACGCTCCTTTGTGTAGTTATTGTAATACTTTTCTTTTACTGGATCGACTCCTCCATTTTGTGAAGCTCTTTCTTTAGAAAGTTCAGCACTTCTATCTAATAAATCGCCGACCGTACCTTGAGTTTTTCCGGTTTTTTCCACAAACTGTTTACTATCCCATGGGTCAGTTTTGCCTGTCATATTTAATTCTGGTGAGTAATATTCTCTGTTCCATGTTACTCCGTTGTCATCAATATAAACTTTTTCATCGTTCATATGAAAAAATATATCAATAGTTTCGCCACTATTAGGGTTTGAGAATGTGTAAAATGGCATTAGAAAAAAGTGACTATAATTTTATCTTGTATTGTTACTGTGTTAAAGTAATTAAAACTTCCTTTTTTTTGTTGAACGGAAGAGAAAAAATCCTTAAAATCACTAATAGTGTTATTAATAGAAAACACTGTACCTCTTAAATCTTGGCCTCCAATTTCACTACAAAGCTTGTCAAAATCTACTACATCAGGATTGTTATTAATAAATTCAACAGTAAAGAAATCTATATCAAACCTATATTTATGATAGTTTTGAATTAATACTGGCCTGCAGCCACATTCTTCATTTTTAAAAAAATTAGATATTGGATCAGATATTTCTTGGTATTTGTCTAGCCATATTTTATTATATTCTTCTGAATTGTGTAGTAAGTATAAAACTACAGAAAGAGAATATGTATTATATCTCGAGTCGTATTTAAACATTTTAAATTTTAAGTTTGGATTTTATATATGCTGTGGAATATTGAATCAGATTGAGTAAAGAATCAAAAAACCAACAGAAGGCAGAAGTGGATAATGCATAATAAAGATACTGTAAACTTAACTTAGGTTCAGGTAGTTGATTTATTACGCAGAAAATTAAACCAACCCAGAAGCCTAAACACAAAGAGCACGAAAATAACTTTTCTAAATGCTTGGACTTAGAGGTTATATAGTTTCGTGGTTTGAGAAAGATATAACTATCTTTAATTATCCAAACTAAACCCAGACTGCTTAAGTAGTGTATCAACATCTTTTACTAGTTTTTTAATATCTTTTATATCTATCTTGATAGAGTCGTCGTAATCATCTTCTATAATAAAGTGATTTTTTTTATAAATTAAATTGGGGCAACAAGGGGGGCAGAAGCCCGGAGGACCGCATAAGCGCAACTCATTATTTTTCATTATTTGATTGTAATTGAGCTACCGCATCTTTCAGTAAAGCCGCTTCTTCTTTTTTTATTTTTACTGAATTACCATAGTCGTCTTTAATTTTAATAAGGCCATCTTTATCTACTTCTACGCTAGGGCAATTAGCTTTACCACAGCACATAAAGATTCGATTTCCTTCTTCTCTTAGGTAGAATTTATCATTCATAGTTCATTATCTCCAATATTTTATTAAGGGTTTTTTCGTAAGTAAATTGTTTTTGCAATTTAATGCCTTCTTTATTTTTTGTTTTACAATTTTTTTCAGCATCTTTAAATGAGGCAATCATTTTTTCGTCAGAAATTGTATTAATATTACCTTGATTAAATGCGCTACCCTCTTGAAAGAAAACTTTATCATATGCGGGTAATTGGCCATCTGGATCAATTAGAATTGAATTTTTTGAGTTAGCCCAATCCTGGTGAGAGGTGTGGTTTAAAACGATACTCCATTTACCTAAAGCTGTAGCATTAAACGCTGGTAAGTTCCACCCCTCGGCCCCACTAAGACCGCTTAAATCTATATCAATAGCATTAATGAATTCATTAACTTCTGAATTGGTTTTAAGGTGAGGTAAAAAGTTGACATTACCAACTGCTTGACCGCCCAGGCATTGGCTTATTAGGTTTTTCATATCTTCAGGCTCAAAAAAGGAATTATTAACACAGCAAGTTAACTGATAATCGTAATTGTTGCCATATGTTTTTATCCAATTTTGTATGATTTGAGCAGTATTTTTTCTTTTTTCGAATTTACCCATTAATCCAAAATGAATTTTATTAGGTAAGTATTCTTCGTTAGAAGGCTCAAAGTCTTCATCAAAGCCGATTGGAACATAATATGTATTAGTGCATCCAGCATCTTTAAATTTATTAAAAGCATGTTTACTTGCGAAGATACAATGGTTTTGTAAGTTAACTATAGACTTTTCTACTGATGTGGGTTGATCAAGCTCATAAAAAGTAAACAATGTTTGATTATTAGAAATTCTGGATTCTGCACCATTAATATGCCATTGACATAAAGTTTTAGTGTTTGAATCTATATCGTGAAACCTGTTTTGAGCAACAGAAATTAACCAATCCATAAAATCTTTATCAGCCTTGTCAAAAGCTTCAAAATTTAACTTGTCTCCAAAAGGAAAGAAAGATAAATTGATATTTCTTTTATACATTTGCTTTAGCAAGTTATAAGAAACATTACCAAAGCTTAATGAATTGATTGCCCCTTTGTATATTAAAGATTTCATTGATTAGAATGGTACATCGTCCATATAGTCAGTTTCGTCTTCCTTATTTTCAAGTTTTTCTTCGACTTTTTTATCGTTTTTTGGAAGATCCTTATCTGGCTTAATGGATTCTTCTGAACCTAAGAAATGAACTCTATCAGCAACACAAAAAAGCTTACTGAATTTTTGTCCATTTTTTTCCCAACTGTTAGTTTTTAACTTACCTTCAATTGCAACCTTGCTTCCTTTTGAGAGAAATCGCGTGCAGTTTTCTGCTTGTTTATTCCAGGTTTCAACATCTATATATGTAGTTGTTTGATTTTTTTGCCCATTAGTATAATAATACTCATTAATGGCTAGCGAGAATGAACATACTTTTGATTGGCCAGCATCTCTACATTCTGGATTTTTCGTGAGATTACCTATTGCTATATATTTATTCATAATAATTATTTTATATTTTTTTGTTTCTTAAAGTTTTCGATAAATGCGTTATGTATATTAATACAACCTTGTATACTCATATTCAAATTAGAGCTAATGTTTTTCCAAGGCATTACAGAGTTATTTTTTCCAACAACATATCTCAAGTAGAATATTTTACCAATACGCTTATCTGAATAAGATTGAGCTTTATTTATAATTTCGTTAAATTTTTCAGATGTATCTACATCATCTTCTTTCGATAGATAGTTAAAGTAGTTAATTAAATTCTCTTCGACTGGGAGATGTAATCTCTTCTTGCTTTTGTTGTACATATTTAGACACTTCCATTTAATTTCATTACCCAAATAAGTACTAAATTTAGTACCCTTATCAGGATCAAACTTTAATGCTGACTCATATATTTGATAGTCTTTATCATCTATCAGCTCTTGTCTCAAACTTGAGTTATATCCTGATGACATATAAGAGTTAATCATATCTATACAGATACCTGAATGTCTATCTATTAATACATTTAAGCATTTATCTGTAGATTTATTTTTTTTAATATTAAGGATTAATTCCTTGTCTTCAATTTTGTTGTAGTCTGTCATTTTCCTGTGCTTCCAAAACCCCCTTCACCTCTTATCGTTGTAGATATCTCTTTAACATAGTTAGTATTAATTTCATTATGCCTTACTGGTATTAGTTGAGCAACTTTATCTCCTTGTTGATAAACTCTTTGTGGATTAATTGAAGTAACTATACCCTTTGCATTACTACCTTTAAAGCTTTTACCTTCAACTATTTTCATATCTTCTGGTTGAGCTATATATTTAAAGCAAACTTTAATATTGCCCCTGTAGCCAGAGTCTATAACTCCCACAGAATTAGCTAACACTAAATTAGTTTTTATGATACTAGATCTAGGGTATAATAGCATATAAAAATCATATTTACCATTAACTAGTTCTGGCTCTAAAATTATTTCGGTATCGTATTCTATGTGTGATATTGCAGTGTAGTATAAACCTTGATATATGGATCCAATTACCCTAGGCTGATTGACAGCCACAATATCAAATCCAGCGTCTCCTTCGTTAACTGGTTGATTTAGTATTCCTTTGGTTTGTAGAATATTTAATTTCATTAGTTATTTGAATTAGTTAACATTAATAAAGTCTCAGATAATTCATACTGTCCTATCTCTTGTAATATGGAATGGGTTGAGAAAAAGTTTGCATTCATCACATTATCTGTGTTACAATAGTTTTTATTTACTATGATTGTAGTTGACAGAAGTAAATTTCCTCCAAGTTTAGAAAGAAGATACATTAGCGCTGATGTTGCTGCTGACTTAGGATCATTACCATCAACTTCTATCTTCCAATTAGCTGAAGAGACTATAAATTTTTTAACTATTTTTTTCATAAAAACTCAGTATATCAAGAAAATCCATAAATGTCAAGAAAAATAAAATACTATGTATTTTAAGTATTACTATTATTTTAAATTTATAATAAATAAAGAATAGACATATATGTATTACTCTATATTATAAGAATATATATTATATATAAGTAATAACTTTAGTCAATTAAAAAATGCGCATTTCCATATTTAGTTTATTTAGGGATTCAGAGGATAGTATTCATAATTGTTTGGGTAATTTAGAAAAAATAGAACAACAAACTGATGCATCCTTTAAATATTTTTTCTACGAGAACGACTCAACCGATCAAACGGTAGACATCTTATCGCAATGGATGGAGAATCGTCACGGTAAATTTTTATCTGAAAAATTAAATGTGCCAAAATTTGGATCGACCTTACAAAAGGAAAGAATGTTACTACTATCAGATGTACGTAATAAAATGGCAGCATTAGATCAAACTAAAGACTCTGAATTTAGTGTCATCTTCGACAGCGACATTAATTTCAAACCACACATAATTAATGACTTCTTAAAACTTAAAGACTTAACTTTTTCCATGCTCACCTCAAATATTAGGCAAGATATTCCTTGTAAGATGGGTTCAGGATCCAAAGATTCATATTATGACAGCTCTATACTATACGACAAATATGGAACACAGTGCATGACTTGGAGCGATAACCCTTTTTACGATACAGCTGATAGAGATCTTTACGAACAATCCAAACCGATTCAAGTCAACAGGGCTTTTGGCAGCTTTGCGTTTCTCAAAACAGAGTATTTCTCTCAATGTTCGTGGTCATCAAAAGGAGAATCGGAGCATTTATCTTTTTGCGATAAACTTAATCAACTTGCGCCAATATATTTCATACCATCCATCAGGCCAACAGTACACATAGAACAAAAGAAATGGGATCACGAAGATCGCGTCATCACTCACCAAAAACACTTATTAGAAAATAAGTGGAACAGGTTTTTATGGAAAAATAAAATTCAATCCTTATGATTAAATATGAATTTTAAAATCAGCTATGCTATTACTGCCTGCGATGAACACAAAGAATTAAATACTCTTATCAATTTCCTACTCGACCACAAAAGAGAAGAAGATGAAATAGTTATTCAAGTAGACAAATCAAATCACACACAAGAAGTATCGGATGTAATAGAAGCTCATAAACTTAAAAAAAATGAATTTGAATTAAATAATGATTTCGCATCATTTAAAAATAATTTTAAAAAAATATGCAAAGGTGATTATATTTTTCAGATTGATGCTGATGAATTACCTGCTGAAGAAACAGTTAGAAATTTACATTCTATTCTTGAATCTAATATTGATATAGATTTATTTTTAGTTCCTAGAGTCAACATCGTTAAGGGAATAACTGAAGACCATATTCAAAAATGGAATTGGAAACAAAACGAAAATCAATGGATAAATTGGCCAGACTACCAATACAGAATATTTAAAAACAACTTTAATATCAAATGGCAAAATAAGGTACACGAACAAATTGTTGGTGCTAAAACTGGAGTTCAACTACCAGCAACAATTGAATACTCACTTATAAGGGTTACTGACATTCATAAATTAAAAAATCAAAACACAATCCCAAAATCCCAAAAAGTTAGTTTATGTTTAGAGGTCGCAAATACTGATGACTGTATTGATCGATTTTTTCATTGGGCTATTCCTAGATTTGAAGACATTATTGTTCTTAAATCTGATTCAGACGATCAAACTGATCAAATTATAGATAGATACTATAATGAATTTAAAAATCAAATCTCAGTCCACTATCAACCTATTAAGAATATAGCGGATCAAAAACAATCCTGCATTAACCTTTCCAAAAAAGAATGGAAATTGATCGTAGATGCAGATGAAGTTTTAGAAGATAATGATTGGGATTTACAGGTTCAAAAATTAGAATCGCAAAATATTGATTTATGTTTTTTTCCTAGATATAATTTACAAAAAGATGAAAATCACTTTTTAAGCAAAGCTTACCCAGATATGCAGCCAAGGCTTTTTAACTCTAGAGTTAAGTTCTCGAGTGACCCCATGCATGAAACTCATCATGTAATGACCGATTACAGAGACAGTACAGTCATCAATGATTGCCATATTATTCACTGGGGGCATATTCGCAGTGAGTCTCACAACTTATGGAAAAGTAAGATGCGTAAAAAATATGCCAGTACAGATCTTTGTGACGGGGAAGGTTTATTGTCTCATGAAAATTGGTTTCACGAAAGAAATGAAATTCTCAAATATAATGAAAGCGTAAATCCCATACCCACCCATACATCTACCTTTATCCAATCTCTAAACCATAATAGTTGACCCTCAAATGCTTAGCGTTATTATACCGACATATCGAGAACCTAAACATCTCGATTTATGTTTACAATCAGCAATTGAAGGGCAAACACAAGAAAATGAAATCATCGTCATCGTAGATGGTTTCTTAGATGAAAACAAAGAAGCTTTATCCAAATATCCTAATATTAAATGTTTAGTGTTAGAGCAAAACAGAGGTTTATCATTTGCTACGAATATAGGGGTTTACCATTCTTCTCACGATAAAATTTTAGTTGTTAATGATGATAATGTTTTTCCTACAAACTGGGACTCCATAATAGAATCTGACTTAAAACCTAAATCGGTATTAACGCCAAATCAAATTGAAGCTCAGCCTTCAGCAGTTTTTCGTCAGTTTTTTATTCATGATTTTGGCAGCAACCCAGAATGTTTTGACTTAGAAAAATTTCAATCTTTAGAGCAAACTTTCAGGCTCGATAGTATAACCAGAGAAGGTTGTACTTTACCTTTTGCTATGAATAAATATGACTTTCTTGCGGTTGGTGGGTGGGATGTCATGTATCCCTCCCCTCATGTAGTTGATTGGGACTTCTTTTTAAAATGTGAATACTGGGGGCTACAAATGCTACGCACATACAAATGCAATTTTTATCATTTTTATGGTGCAGCGACAAGACAAAACTTTCAACAAAACCTAGAATCTTCACGCAAAGAAGCTCTCGCTCATCAATTTTTCACTAATAAGTGGAAAGAGCCTGCGACAAACAACCCATTAAACAACAGCAAGATGTTGACAAAATTTACAATAAATGAAAAACATTCATTGTAATTTAAGGTAAGACAAAGTAAATCAAAAAAAAGAAATTTAAAAAGATTTAATTTATCTAAATTGTGAATAACTCTTAATTTATTTTCTTGAACTACACTATTTTTTTTGGTAAACTATAAAAATTAAGTTTATCTTAAATATTTTAGAAACCACAACCCCAAAAGTGTAAAATTATATCTCATGGATATCAAGGTAAAAAAAAGAAACGGAAGATTAGAAGATTTTAATGTAGAAAAAATCAATGCCAGCGCTCAAAGAGCCTGCGAGGAAATTGAAGATGTGTCAGCTAGTGAGATAGTTTTAGATGCCCAACTTCAATTATTTGATAAAATCACAACCAAAGAAATCGATCAAGCTTTAATTCTTTCTGCCAGAGAGAAAATTGAGAAGGAGCCAAACTATTCTTTTGCTGCTGCCGGACTACTACTTAATAATTTATATAAAGAAGTTTTCAAGGAGGGCGTAGACTCTGATACATTTCGACTACAATACAGAAAAAGCTTTATACAAAACGTTAAAAAGTTAGTTAAAGCCGATAGATTAGATTCTAGGTTACTTGATTTTGATTTATCTAAATTATCAGAAGCAATTAAGATTAGGAGAGATAAAAACTTAAAATATTTAGGCGCACAAATTTTATATGATCGTTATTTTATTAGGTTAGATAATAAAGTAATGGAAGCTCCACAATCTTTTTACATGAGGGTCGCGATGGGATTAGCTCTCAATGAAGAAAATAAGAATGAAAGAGCTATTGAGTTTTATGATTTAATTAGTAAGCAACTTTACACTCCTTCTACTCCAACCCTTTTCAATAGTGGAACAACTCACTCACAACTTAGTTCTTGCTATCTTAATACTTTTGATGATAGTATTGACGGTATCTTTGACGGTGCTTGGCAAGAAGCTCGTAAATCAAAGTATGCCGGTGGTCTTGGTCTTGATGTTACCCCTTTTCGTTCTACAGGTTCTCATATTCATGGAACTAACGGCATTTCTAGCGGCTTGGTTCCTTGGCTTAAAATATACAATGATTTATTGGTTGCAGTAAATCAAGGTGGAAAGCGTCCAGGTGCTGGTTGTGCTTATTTAGAGCCTTGGCATTTAGATTATGAAGACTTTTTAAATCTTCGCAGAAATACTGGTGATGATAGACTTCGATGTCATGACATGAACACAGCTTCTTGGATTCCTGATGAATTTATGCGTAGAGTTCAAAATGAAGATGTTTGGTATTTCTTTGATCCCAAAGATGCAGATCTTCATGATAGATTTGGTGAAGATTTTGATAGAAGATACAATGAGCTATGCGATCAAGCTGAAGAAGGTTTAATAAAGAACTACAGGGTAACTCCAGCTAAAGAGCTATGGAAAAAAATGCTTAAAGTATTATTTGAGACATCTCATCCATGGAACACCTTTAAAGACCCTTGCAATATTCGATATACAAATCAACACGAAGGTGCGGTGCGTAGTTCTAATCTTTGTACAGAAATCACACTACACACCAAACCATCTGAATACAATAAAGGAGAAAAAACTAAAATTGGTGAAACTGCAGTTTGTAATTTAGGTTCAATTAATGTATTAAATCATTTATGCGAAGGTGGAGAAATTGATTTCGATAAATTAAAAAATTCAATACACACTGCTGTAAGAATTTTAGATAATGTAATTGATATTAATTTTTACCCAACTAAAGAAGCTAGCAACTCTAACCTCAAGAATAGGCCTGTAGGTCTAGGTGTGATGGGCATACACGACGTCCTTCATGTTAAGAATATAGCTATCGACAGTGATGAAGCTGTAGAATGGAATAATTATTTCTTTGAATTTTATAGTAGAGAAGCTATACTAGCTAGTTCAAACTTAGCTAAAGAACGTGGAGCTTATGAAAACTATGAAGGTTCATTGTGGTCTAAAAATATCTTACCAATAGATAGTTGGAATAATCTAAATAAATACAGGAAATCTAACGCAGGTAAAGGTGAATCTTTAGATTGGTCAGGAGTAAGAGATTCTATTAAATCGAATGGAATGCGTAATAGTAATGTTATGGCTATTGCCCCAACCGCTACCATTGGTTATATTAACGGCGTTGAGCAAAGTATTGAGCCTAATTTCTCAGTTCTTTTTGTTTATGAAAACAAGAGTGGTAACTTTTATATTACAAATCCACACTTTGTTAAGGACATGAAGCAAGCCGGTCTTTGGAATACAGAAATGTCTAGTATGATCAAAAGTGCTGATGGAGATTTGTCTTTATTAAATGGATCTATTCCTCAAGAAATTAAAGATAAATATAAAACTGCATTTGATAGAGATATGTTCAAATTGATTGAATGTAATGCAGCCAGACAAAAATGGATAGATCAAGCTGTAAGTTTTAACCTTTATAATAAGAGTACATCTTTAAAGTATTTAAATGATATTTATATGTCGTGTTGGGAAAGAGGTTTAAAGACAACCTACTATTTAAGAAATAGAGCTGCTAGTAAAATTGAAAAGTCCACTTCTACCGAAAATAAAGAGCCCTCAGCTTGTAGTATTGAAGCTATGAAAAATGGTGAAACTTGTGAATCTTGTCAATGAATAAAGCGGGTGGCATAGGTGTTGTATATAATGATCTAATCCTACTTGGTTGCCGCACTGAATATGTAGGCGGCAAGCGTGTACCATTCGGTGGTTATTGGGCTATATTCGGAGGATCTTGTGGAGAAAAGGAAAATCCAATGATTTGTGCTATTCGAGAACTAAAAGAAGAAACACAAATCGACATTGAGTTTCATAATATTATTTATAGTCGTTCTATACATAATGAAGATAATATATTTAATGTATATTTTACTGAATTAGATTACCAACCAGATGTAACTTTAAACGAAGAACATACTGAGCATGGATGGTTTAGTATAGATGAATTACATAGATTTCCATACGATATAGATCCAAGATTAGTAGAAGTTATTCAAAAATATAAAAAATATAGATATAGTAAATAATTTAGTGTACTATATATAGTTATGGAATTAGACTTCTCAGATGAAATTAGAGCACGTATATTAGCAGAAGTTGGTTCTGAAGAAGAAATTTCTAAAGAGTCATGGGCTGCCGAAAAACAAAAAGGTAAATCCCTTAATAAACCATTTCGCACACCAGGCGGACCTAAAAAGTTTTCTGTTTACGTTAAGAATGAAAAAGGAAATGTAGTTAAGGTAAACTTTGGAGATCCAAATATGGAAATCAAGCGTGATGACCCTGCTCGCCGTAAATCCTTTCGTGCTCGTCATAACTGCGATAATCCTGGTCCAAAGACTAAAGCTAAATATTGGTCTTGTAAAATGTGGAGCAAGAAGAGTGTAACGAAAGTTACTAAAGGGGAAGAAGAAGCTGAAGAGGAAGTTTTAGAATTTCTTGATGAGTCTGAATCCACCCTCACAGAAAAACAAAAAAAACTCCCCACGGCCATTCAAGAATCTATCAAGAAAAAACAGGGTAATAAATCTAAGGATTCTGAAGATAAAAAAGAAAAAATCGAAAAAGAATCTGATGCAAAAAAAGGTCTTTGGGAAAATATTCGCGACAAAAAGAAACGTGAAGGAAAAAATTATCGCCCAGCTAAACCAGGCGATAAAGATTACCCAGACCCTAAAGCTCTTAAAAAAGCTCAAAAATCTAGCGAAAAGAAAAAAAACAAGTAATAAACCTATGATAAAAGTACTTGTTACTGGGGTAACTGGTCAAGACGGTAGTCATATGGTTGACTATCTCCTTAATTTATTTTCCAAAAATAATACAGAACATAAAATTTACGGGACTGTACGTAGATTAAGTGTAAAAAATCACGACAACATATTACACTTAAAAAACCATCCAAACTTTCAGCTGATTGATATGGATCTTAGTGATGCTCATAGCATTAGGGACGTAATTATTGATGTTCAGCCTGATTATTTTATTAATTTTGCCGCTCAATCTTTTGTTGCTGGCAGTTGGAAGTATCCAGTTCAAACCTGGAATACTGATGCTAATTCGGTTATGGATATTTTAGAGTCATTGCGTCGCTTTGCTCCTAATTGTAAATTTTATAATGCTGGATCTTCTGAAGAATTTGGAGATATATCTTATTCACCCCAAGATGAATCTCACCCACTTAATCCTCAATCTCCATACGGTGCAGCTAAATGCGCTGCCAGACATTTAGTTCGAGTATATAGAGAATCTTATGGACTATTTGCTATACAAGGTTGGTTGTTCAATCATGAAGGAAGTAGAAGAGGCATTGAGTTTGTTACTAGAAAAATAAGTAACGGTATAGCTAAAATAAAAATAGCTATCGAACAGGGTAAAAAGATACCAATTCTAGAGCTCGGAAATTTAGATGCTGAAAGAGACTGGAGTGATGCTGAAGATTTTATGGAAGGAGTTTGGTTAATGTTAAATAACTCTAAGCCAATTAATTATGTTTTAGCGAGTGGAGAAATGCATTCAGTCAGAGAATTTGTTTCTATTTGTTTAAACAGAGCAGGCATACAATACAAAATAGAAGGGTCTGAAGATAATGAAAAATTTTTGGACTCAGAAGGTAATATTTTAGTTCAAGTGAATCCTGAATTTTATAGGCCAGCAGAAGTGCATGAGCTACTAGGCGATCCTTCTCTAGCTGAATCTGAATTAGGTTGGAAAAGAAAATGCGACTTCGAATCATTAGTTCATAAGATGTACGATAATGATTATAAATTATTGAATCAATGAAAAAACTAAATGTTGTTATTGCTGGTAGCAACGGAATGGTAGGTTCTGCAGTTTATAAAACTTTATTCGACCACGAAGATTACTTTCCCATCGCTCTCAACAGAGATACTGCTGACTTAACACAAGCATATGATGTTCAAAACTTTTTTAAACTAACTTCCCCTGATATAGTTATTAACTGTGCAGCTAAAGTCGGCGGTATATATGCAAACAAAACATACCCAGCAGATTTTATCCGCGACAATTTATTAGTGAATTTAAATCTTACTGAAGCATGCTTCAAGCATAAAGTAGGTCGATTTATTAATTTAGGGAGTTCTTGCATTTATCCAAGAGATGCTCAACAACCTTTGTGTGAAGAATATTTACTTACTGGCCCTCTTGAAAAAACTAACGAAGCATATGCTCTTGCTAAAATTACTGGCTTAGAAATGTGTCGTCATTATCGTGAACAGTTTGGCGTATATTATCATTCTTTAATGCCTACAAATCTATATGGTAACAACGATAATTACCATCTTAAAAACTCACATGTGCTACCTGCCTTGATTCGCAAATTTCATGAAGCAAAAGAATCTAATGCCGACAGTGTTGAAGTCTGGGGGACAGGAAAAGCTAGACGAGAATTCCTACATGCCGATGATTTAGCTGATGCTATTTTATTTTTGTTGGATCTTGATGATGTTCCTGACATTATTAATATAGGTACTGGTACAGATATTACTATCGCAGAACTCGTCTCGCTAGTAAAAGATACAGTACAATTCGAAGGTGATATATTATACAATACAGATATGCCTGACGGTACTCCTGTTAAGCGTTTAGATATGACGATAATGAACAATTTAAATTGGAAGCCAAAAATTTCACTACGAGAAGGTTTAAGTAGAACATATAAAGATTTTTTGTATAGATTAAAAAATAATAGTTTAAGAAATTAAATGAGTGTAGTTATATTATGTAATTATGGCTCCACAAAGAACACAAAACTTTAACAGCATTCGACTAACTACAAGTAATAATAGTGAAAACAACATTATACTTCAAGAAATTAGTGGCCAGTTATATATTAATAATCATTTAGTTGTCACCTCAAACAATATAGCATCATTAACTACAGTTACAACTATAGAGTCTGATGTATCTAATTTACAAACCGATGTATCATCCTTACAAACAAATGTAGAGGCTCTACAAGGTTATAATTATTTATCTACAGAAAACTCTAATAACTTAATTACTGAAGATGGTAATTTTATTATCTTTTAAAAATTAATTGGCATATTTTTTGCAATATTATATTCAGAAATGCTCATTATGAGGTTTCTTGAGTGCCAAATGGACTCATTAACTTATAGAAATAAAATATAATATGACAAAATTACACATTAAACAAAACCTGCCAATGAGCAGGGAGGAGTTTGTAACTCCATTTGATTCGTTATTTGACGATATCATACAAAAAGCGCTACCATCATTCTCGCAAGAGTTTGGAATTGGTTTCTTCGGTAACAACAGTTACCCTAAAGTGGACGTAATGGATCATCCAGATAAATTAAAAATAGAAGCGGAAATCCCCGGTTTATCTAAAGAAGAAGTATCTGTAGATCTCGAAGAAAATGTATTATCTATTACTGGATCAAAGCGCGAATCTAAAAAACAAGAAGATGTTCAATATATTCGTAAAGAATTAAAGCGTTCGAACTTCAAAAGATCTTTTCAGCTTAATCGGGAGTTTAACTTATCTAAAATAAAAGCTGAGTTCTCTAATGGTTTACTTCATATAGATATTCCTAAAAAAGATCCCGATAAGCCTAAAAAAATCAAAATATTATAACCATAATTAGCCCTCTTCGGAGGGTTTTTTATGTGTATTTTAATATGTGAGAAAGAAAACACTAGACGATTATAAAAAGAATGCGCCCGAAATTCCCACTAATACTTGTCCATATATAGACTTTATAAAAGAAATTATACAAGAAGTAAAAGATGAGACTGATTCTCAATTAATAAAAGAAAAATTAGAATTAGCCAATAATTCATTAGAATATATAAGAATATCTAATGAAAGTTTACGCCAAAGCTCTCACTATTGGTTCATTAAATTCAAAAACTTATTTAAATAAATTATGCCATTACCTAAAAAACAAGGACAAGAAAATAAATCTAAATTCATGTCTCGATGTTTAGGTGATTCAGTTATGCGTAAAGAATTCGGCGATATAAAACAAAGAATTGCAGTTTGTTTATCTAGATACAAACGAAAAAAAGATCAAAAAAACAAAGATTAGTGTAAATACTATTCATGCCTACCTTGCAAGAGATTAATAATAGAATACACTCTATTCCTACTCCTAGTGAATTAGAGTCTTCTTTAATTTCTATTAAATCAGATATTGAAACAGTATTATCCCAACCAGACGATGGATTCAATGAAAATTATTATAAAAATCATACTGGTCGTGAATTGTTTAGAAAATTAAATAATTTTGGATTAGATAATTTAATATTTGATAGTTATGACAGTGGTTTTCGTCCAACCACAATTGATGGAGTTTCTTTTACTTCTTTAATCGCAGACAATAGTTCTACTCCATCTTATACATTTGAATCTAGCGGATTAAATGCTACTATAAAACTTAAGATATCTGGTAGTTCTGGGGAATTCTTAACTATTCGAGAATTGACTGATAATATAAATTTTCGCTTTACCATTGGAGGCACAGAACTGGCTCCCACTTTAACCCTCAATGATGGAGCTTCTGATTTTGGTACTCTTTCTGAGGGTCAGTCTACTACATATACTTTAAGTGACAGTTCTGTTTTGACTTTCCTTTTTGATTCTCTGGGTAGTATTATTTTACATATTACTAAATCTATTAGCGAAGATGTTCAAGATTCTATTTTAACTGAAGATGGAAGAGTTTTAACTACTGAATCTAATAATCCTTTAGGTTTTTAAGTATAAATTTTTAAAAATAGTGTATAGTTATATATGGCAGAAAATGTAAAAATCTCACAATTAACAGAATTAACTGATCCAAACGGAGCAGACATTCTTGCAATCGTTGACGACGTAGCTGGAACCGCAACCACCAAGAAAGTATCCGTTACCAATTTAATGGGGCAAGCATCTGCTTCCAACCTATCCAGTTACGACTTCAACGGAAACGCTATCAGTAACTTCGACGCATCCATCAACGATCAAACGGGAACCACCTATACATTAGTAGCTGGAGATAACGGTAAAGTAGTAGTGTTAGACAATGCTTCTGCTGTAACTGTCACAGTACCAAGCGGTTTGGGAGCAGGGTTTAATTGCAGCTTCGTACAAAAGGGAGCAGGTCAAGTATCGTTCAGTGCTTCAGGAACTACCATCAACAACAGACAATCTCACACCAAGATCAATGGGCAGTACGGAGTAGCGAGCATTGCTGCTTACGCAGCTGATACCTTTGTTCTTGCTGGAGATACTGCTAGTTAATGTTTGTATTACCAACAGTTGCCCTAGGTGTATTTGCGACTATCCATAGATTAATAGGTGTTTCAATAGATTTTGATTCGGAGTCCAACATTTTTTCTTCAACACCCACCAATCCAACTGATGAAGTTACGGTTGCATATGGTACAGATACCAGAAACCTATATATCTACGACGGCGAAGATTGGTATATTTATGATGACATTTTAATTACAGATGCAACATCCACAGAAGCAGAAATTTTAGCATCCACTCCAACCAATCCAACAGAAGGCGTAACAGTAAAATATGCAACAGACACAAACAATTTGTATGTATACAACCAAGGAGTGTGGTTTATCTTTAATAATGACTAATTATAGTGTATAATATATCAACATGAGCTTTTATCCAAAATGTACCAGCGCAACACGACCTGCCAATCCATTGACAGGTGACACACTTTTTGAAACAGATACTAATAATATAATTGTTTACGACGGTACGAATTGGTTGGTTTACAATTACGACTTCACGACCGCCAATACATTAAGTTTAGAGTTTGATGGTAATGACCGTTTAAATACCACATATCAAAGTGCTACGGGAGGTGATGACTTTTCGGTTTCATTTTGGATGAAGTCAGACGGAACTGGACCGACTTACCAAGATATTTTCAGAGATGATACAGGTAGTAGTTACGGTCGCTTGAGTTTATTAACAATTCCCGGCAGTAGCACTCCGTTTGATTTAAGATACGGTACGGCTAGTGGTTATAATTATGATACTACTATTAATCCCGGCACTATTTACGATAATCAGTGGCATCACATAGTTGTTGTTTTAGATAATAGCGGTACACATACGAATGTTAAGATTTATAAAGACGGTAATACCACTCCTGTGTACAGTGCTGACGCTAACACGACAAACGGGTGGCTTAATGACGGCAAGCAAAGTGCTAATTCACAAACGAACTATGTAATAGGCTCAACACCTACAGGTACTGAATACCCTTACAAAGGTAAATTAGACCAAATAGCTTTCTTTGGAAGTGCATTAACTACTACAAATGTATCCAACATATACAACAGCGGTAACGGGGCTGCCGACATAATTAATCTAGGATTATCTCCAGAGGCTTACTATAGAATAGGTTATTACAGCGAAGATACAAATAGCGACAACAGTGTAGCTAGTGCTGGTAGTGATATTGGAACAGTAGCAGATTACAGTGGAAACAATTATGATTCGACTCAAGCTACTGCCTCAAAAAAGCCTAACTATGTAGCGGATCCTGCATCCTAATTATCATGAAGAAATATATTTTATACAGTACACAAGAAGAATGGAACGCTAGTAATGATGCAATGAATACATTGTTCGGTTTGCCTGACATTAATGGGAATGAGCGATACGCAGAAATGGCACAGGTGAGCAACTCAGATCATGCCGATTACGATAAGTATATATTCCCAATCACCACCCAAGGAAACTTTGTCACGCTTAACGAGTTCGATATTAGTGACATGGTAGAGTTTGATCCTGAGTGGGCTGATCCTGACACAGATATCGTCTAACATGAGCACCATCAGTACCATCACCAGCAGCACACGCAGTTCCGCCGCAAGTTCTGGTAATATTCGCTTCGAAACAGACACAAAAAAGCTTGTGGCTCATGATGGTACACGTTGGCGTGAGTATCGCGGTCGAGGCATGTGTGTTGATCTGTTTGACACGCAGAGCAATTTGCTACAAACCACTCCTGAGGGTGCGGATGACAATTTTGTTGTGCTAGCATATGCCACAGACACCAATGATTTTCTGATTTACGATGGCTCCGTTTGGTACATTTACAACAATGATTAACACATGAACACCACAATTCCCACAATCACATCAATCACACGACCCACCAGTGGCTTGACAGCTGGTGATCAATACTTTGAAACAGACACAAAATCGTTCATCATTTGGGATGGTACGAATTGGCGGGGGTATGTTAGCGACGGTATACTCTTTGCAAAAGGCACACAGAGTGCAGACTTTGGCGGAACGAATGAGTATGTTTCTATAGCAGATGCAGACAGCCTTAGCTTTGGTAATGGATCAACCGATAGTGCGTTTAGTTTAGCAGCTTGGGTGAAGTCCGACACATCAGGAGGTACAAGAATAATTGTTAAAGGTGAAGGTGTGCCTCAAGAATATGCGTTTACTGTGAGTGGCGGAGGCGTTCCGGGTCTAAGTCTATATGACGAAAATTTTGATAATAGAATACAGATCAACTCAAGCACTAATATCACATCGGGAGTTTGGCAGCATTGGGCAGTGACATACGATGGAAGCGGTTCTTTTACTAATGGTAAAATATATTTAAACGGTAGTGCTGTTTCAACTACTACTGCAAGTGCTGGCTCTTATACGGCTATGCACAACACCTCCACACCACTAGATATAGGTAGGTTTGATGTAACCATTAGCGGTACAAACTACGAAAGTTTTACAAACGGACACCTCGATGATGTAGCAGTTATTGCTAAAGAATTATCCGCTTCTGAAGTGAGTGCTATATATAACAGCAATCTTTACCCAATTGAAACTGTAAGCCTGTATAGATTTGAAGGGAATGCAAACGACAGCGTAGGATCAAACAACGGCACAGGTATAAATAGTCCAGTGCTTAACTCAACAGATGTAAGATAATATGAAGAATTATGTTATTATAGATTCCTCCGAGGTTGGTAGCGTAGACTTCGATCAAGTGTTAGAAACATCCGCAGAAACTTTAAGGTTCTCATTAGACGGTACTAAGACATTTGTTAAGTACGAAGGCACACAACCATCCTTTCTGCTCGGTAAGACGGAGTACAATCACGAAGAGATACTAAGCATCTTGAGTGGTCCTGAGTGGGCTGATCCTAACGAACCTATTTAATAGCCATGCCAACAACAATACAATTTACAATCATGAGAACATACACAATCATACCAAGTGTCAATTTCAGCCAAGTGCTGCAGACATCTGCTGACCCAATCAACTGATCATCATGCCAACCAAAATACTCAGAACTACCAGCGCCACTCGACCCATTTCTCCGTCAACTGGTGAAATGTATTTCGAAACAGACACAAAATCGTTCATCATATATGACGGTACTAATTGGCGGGGGTATGCTTACGATACAGTATACGGGTGGACAGGCAATAGTAGTGCTTCGATTTTTTTAGATGGTGTAGATGATTATCTATCTAGTAATTTCAGCCCTAGCACTATAGGCACAGGCGACTACTCTGTTAGTTTCTGGTTTAATATGGATACAACTGCCACAGATGACTTTCCTTACTTCTTTGCTATGGGTACATCCACGACATCAAGTAACACAGTTCAAGGTTGTGGTCTATCAAACAGAAGTGGAACAACTTATAAGGTTAGAATTAACAACAAGTCTTCCTCGATCTACACACAAACCGAAGGTTCGGGATTAGATATATCTGCTGGTACTTGGTATAACTTTTGTTTTGTTCGGGATGGTAATACAATAACACTTTATAAAGATGGTTCATCCTATCTAACTTTATCTAATACAGAAGTAGGAACTAATAATCTAAGTGAAGGAAGTAATTTTTATTTAGGTTGGGGTGTTAATTTTGGGAATAGATTCGTAAAAGGATTACTTGATGAAGTTGCCGTATTTAATTCAGCTTTAACAGCAAGCGAGGCGGGTTACATTTACAACGGACAAACTAATACTGGTTCGGGAACAGCTACAAGCGGAGTGCCGGGAGACTTAAATTCTTTTAGTCCGCTCCATTGGTGGAGGATGGGTGATAATAATGACCGATCAGGTAATATTATTTACGACCAAGGCAGTGGAGCTAAAAACTTAAATCTTCAACCTTCAGGTGGACCTCTTTATTCAATTTCCGTTCCTTCATAATTATGAGAACATACTGTATTATAAATTCTTCGGAGGTGTCTAGCGTAGACTTCGACCAAGTATTACAAACTTCTGCTGACACACTCCGCTACTCTGTTGACGGATCGAAAGCAATATTGAAGTACGAAGGCACACAACCATTC
>Ga0181568_10000703_pt1 | contig 30186 bp, 19 predicted proteins | sample 101ome_20_FD_133758 | JGI IMG/M metagenome (GOLD analysis project Ga0181568, IMG submission 133758) | Coastal salt marsh microbial communities from the Groves Creek Marsh, Skidaway Island, Georgia - 101404AT metaG (megahit assembly) | ecosystem: Environmental > Aquatic > Marine > Intertidal...
ATGGGCGCGGGACGACGACGAAGAGGGCTGAAGATGACGATGAAGACGACGACGACGACGGCGACGGCGACGACGGCGAGGACGACGCGCGCGGTGGTGGTGACGGGACGGTGGACGCGCGCGATGGCGTCGCGCGCGGTGGTGACGCGCGCGAGACGCGCGGGGGTGGTGACGCGCGCGGCGTCGGCGGCGGATGGGGAGACGAGGGGAAACGAGGAGGAGGGAAAAGGCGAGACGAAGGCGACGACGACGACGGACGGGAAGGAGACGTCGGTGGAGGGCGACGGGGAGGAAAAGCGAACGATCGTGGCGCGAGCGAAGGCGTCGGTGTCGTCGTGGTTCGGTGCGCTGCCGTTCGTGAAGAATAAGAGAAAGTGGGATAAACTCTTCGAGGAGGCGGACGCCGAGGCGTTGGACGCGGACAAGCAAGACGCGCTCATGCGAGAGCTCTTGGCGTACGATAGGAATGACGATGTGATGACGAGATTTGAGACGAGAAAGTACGCGAGCGGACCGGTGTCGGTGATGGCGTACGTGACGGCGCTCGTGAGAACGAATAGATTGGAAAATTTCGCGGTGGGGGGAGACGCGGGCATCGGCAAGGCGCCCCCTTTGGACGACGGAAGGAATAAACTTCCGGATTTGTTGGGAGATCTCTCCGAGCGATCGAAAGGGAAGAACGAGTTGGTGCCGTTGGAGGTGGGGAAGAGCGTGCAAGCGCCGTTTCACGTCAACGTCATCGGCGGGGGCGCGGGGTTCGCGCAGCCGGAGAGCGCGGCGAAGAAGCTCTTCAACGCGTTCATGGGTTTCGTTCTCTTCATAGCCACTTTAAGTTTTTTGAGCACCCTCGCGCTGCGACACATTGCCGTGCGCGTGATCGAGCACAGAGGTCCGAGCAGCAGTCATTCGCTGCCGGGAATCTCGGACAGCTCGAGCTCCGATCAGACGTCGACGTCGGGACTCGGACCGCAATCCAACGGTCCCAACTTTGATCCGAAGCAGTTCAACAAGGACACCGTGCCAGAGAAGAGTCTGAAAAAGTTTACAGACGTCAAGGGTTGCGACGAGGCGAAGGAGGAATTGGCGGAGATTGTCGAATATCTGCGAAATCCGGACAAATTTACGCGTTTAGGCGGTAAGCTTCCGAAGGGCGTCTTGCTCACCGGACCGCCGGGTACGGGGAAGACGTTGCTCGCGCGCGCCGTCGCCGGCGAGGCTGACGTGCCTTTCTTCTACAGAAGCGGAAGCGAATTCGAAGAAATGTTCGTGGGCGTCGGGTCGAAGCGCGTGCGTCAACTCTTCGCGGCAGCGAAGAAGAAGACGCCGTGCATCATCTTCATCGACGAAATCGACTCCATCGGTACGTCGAGAAAGTCGATTGAAAATCAGCACAGAAAGACGCTCAACCAGCTCTTGACCGAGATGGATGGTTTCGAGCAAAACGATGGCATCATCGTTCTCGCCGCGACCAACATTCCCGAGGCTCTCGATCCGGCGCTCACGCGTCCCGGGCGTTTCGACCGCATGGTGCACGTTCCCAATCCGGACATTGGCGGTCGTCGCGAAATCCTCGAGCACTACTTGGACGACAAGCCGACGACGAGCGACGTGGACGTGGACAGAATCGCCCGCGGTACCGCCGGTTTCAGCGGCGCCGAGTTGTTCAACCTCGTAAACATGGCGGCGGTTCAGGCGGCGATGGCGGACGCCCCGGCCATCACGGCGGCGGATCTCGACTGGGCGCGCGACCGCGTGTTGATGGGCGCTGAGCGCAAATCCGCGGTGTTGAGCGAAGAGAACCGCAAGCTGACGGCGTATCACGAGGCCGGTCACGCTCTCGTGGCGCTCAAATCCGACGCCGCGCTTCCGATTCACAAGGCGACCATCATGCCGAGAGGCTCGTCGCTCGGCATGGTGACGCAGCTTCCGGACAAGGATGAGACGAGCGTCAATCGAAAGCAGCTCATGGCTAAATTAGACGTCTGCATGGGTGGAAGATTGGCCGAGGAGCTCATCTTTGGTCCGGATGAGGTCACCACCGGTGCTTCGGGGGATTTGCAGCAAGCGACTCGCCTAGCGTTTTACATGATTAGCGACGTGGGGATGAATTCGAGTCTCGGTCCGGTGCACTTGTCGAGCATCCGCGGGGGCAACTCGGCGCGCGGTGCGTCTGGATCCACGGAATCTGCGGTCGACGGTGAGGTGATCAAACTGTTGAAGGAATCGCAGACTCGAGTGCAAAAGCTTCTCAAGTCCAACTTGGGAGATTTACACACCATCGCCAAGGCGTTGATGGAGAAGGAGACGCTCACCGGGAATGAAATCCGCGCGCTCATCGGTATGCCGCCCGCGAAGGAGCCGGTACCGCTTCAGGCGCGCGCGAAACCGAAGGTTGTTGAACCCAAGCCCAAGGAACCCGAGGCGCCGAAGGAGGAAGAGGAGGAAGAAGCGACCAAGGAGGATGAAGAGACGACCATCATCGTCGTGCTTCGACAAGACGAAGATTCGTCGCCGACGGACAGACCAAACTAGATCACACGTGTACGATATGACCACTCGCTCGACCATCAATTCGTGCAGATATGGATTGTTTAAATTGTACTTACTACAGAATCTAAACCTACCACCATACGTTCTCAGAGAGAGCCCTCGCGACGTAGACGCGCCAACTCTTTTGCGATTTCGGCGCCGATTTTGGCGTTGTTCTTCACGAGCGCGATGTTCGCCTTGAGACTCTCCCCTCGCGTGAGCTCAGCCACGCGTTTGAGCACGTACGGCGTCACATCGCGCCCGATGATCTTTTTCTTCACCGTCTCTCGCAGTGCGCGCGATATCGCCGCTTCAATGGTGGCGCCCAACGCCTCGTGTTCGCTCGGAATCGGCACGGCGAACACGCACCCGTTTTCAAGATTCAATCGCGCGTTCGATTCGATCACCTTCGCCGCCTCGAGCGCGGAATCGACGCGAGCGGGCGCCTTGTGCCCACTTTTTCTCGTGAAAAACGCTGGAAATTCATCCGTGCCGTACGCGCATACCGTCGCTCCGTGCGTCTCCAACACCTCGAGCGTCCTCCCAATGTCTAAAATCGACTTGACGCCCGCGCAAATCACAGCCACGTTCGTCCGCCCGAGCTCGATCAAATCCGCGCTCACGTCCATGGTATTCTCCCCTCCCTTGTGGACGCCCCCGATGCCTCCCGTGACGAAGACATCGACGCCAGCCGCGCGCGCTAAAACCATCGTCGCGCTCACCGTCGTCGCCGCCGTCTTCCCGCCGCCGCACGCCACGCCCAAATCTCGTCTCGACGCTTTGACACACGCCGAGCCCATGCGAGCGATTTTTTCCAACTCATCCCTCGTCAATCCCACCCTCGGCTCACCGTCCACTACGGCGCACGTCGCCGGTATCGCCCCCGCCGCTCGAACCGTCGCCTCCACCTCGAGCGCCGTGCGCAAATTCTCTGGGTACGGCATCCCGTGCGCTACGATGGTGCTCTCGAGCGCGACGACGGGCGCGTTCGAGGCTAACGCCTCACGCACTTCGTCCGACGCGCGCACGCGCGCGACGTCGCGCGACGACGACGAATACGAGGAGGACACGCGACGACCGGTGTCCACACCATCATCATCGTCGTCGTCGTCGGGACGCGCGTCCGCGCGCACGTGCGACGCCACGGATGCGATGCGTCGTCTCACCGTCTCTCGCGCGTCGTCGTCCATCGTCGCGGCGTCGCACGACGCGTTGCCTCGTCGTCTCGCGCGTCGTCGTGAGCGGTGGGATGGAAATCTTTCAAACATCCAAAAAATGTCATCGGTCATCTTCAGACGCTTGCGCGCGACGAACGAACGGTGCGCCGACCGCCGTGATCGACATGACGACGCCGCGCGTGACGCTGTACGCGTCGCCAAGACCGCGCGACGGGGCGACGCTGGCGTACGACGCGATCGAGTGCGAACACGCGCGCGCGCTCTTGTTAGTGTCCAACGTCGACCACGTCGTGGAGACGTGCGCGAGCGCGAACGCGTCGCCGAGCGGCGCGGTGCCGTGCGTGGAGATCGATGGTGATGTGGATGGTGACGCCGCGTTCGACGGACGCGCGCCGAGGAGCGCGAGAGAGGCTGGATACAGGGCGAGAGCGGCGACGGCGGCGAGAGCGAGAGACGCGGACGGCGATGCGGGGGCGGATGAACGCGCGGTGATCGCTGGCGTGAACGCGATGGTGCGAGAGAATTTACGAGTGGCGAGTGATTATTTCACCTTCGTGGACGAGCGAGGGTACGGGGCGTACAGATCGGAATTGTCGAAGACGTTGCCGTTTCCGCTGAGCGCGTGGACAGCGAGATTGAAGGCGAGCGAGGCAAAAAAGGAGCTCGAGCGCGCGGGAGTGGACGGTGAGCGCGCGTGCGCGGCGTGCGTGGAGGCATACAGCGCGATGAATAACATGTTGGTCAACGCGTCGACGAGATACGGGGACGATTCGTATTGGATGTGCGGGAAGAAGCCGAGAAGTTGCGACGCCGCGGCGTACGCGCAGTTGAGTTATCACGCGCGCTCGCCCTCGTGCGAGGCTCTGCGAACGGAGATGAAACGATTCCCGCGATTGGTACGATATATCAACGACGTCACTGAGCGCTTGAACGCGATGCAGAAGAATCTCGTCAAGAACAGCGACGACGTGCGCGCGGCGGAGACTGTCGATTCGAGCGCGTGGGGCGACAGATATGATTCCAACCACGCCAAACAGCGCTCGGGTTGGAAACCGCGAACGACGAAGAAGACGATGAGTCAAAAGGATAAGGATATGCGTCGCAAAGCATGGTATTCGGTCGGATTCGCCGCGGTTTCCGTGATCGCGTACATGTTCATCGGAGGAGTCATCTCGCTGGATTTCGGCGACGACGACGAACGAGAGCAAGACGACGAGGAGGAGGACGACGACGATGACGACGCGAACGAAACGTTCGTCAGCGACGATGACGATTTAGACGACGACGAGTGAGCGCGCGATCACACCACCTTCTAATTAATATCGTTACAGTTCTAACGTCGCGCACCCAGACAACATCCAAACATGGTGGAGGAGAGATACTCGTAAAACGTCGGCGGTTTCTTGTTATGCGCTAACCGCGCGGCTTGTTTCCTCTTTGACGCCGTGTTTTTGTAATCCATTCGTTGACGCACCTTGTGATAGTCCGACGCGGGGTCTTCGTTGTGAACCGCCCTTCTAAATTCCTGCGCGAGTTCATCCATCCTCGACTGCGGCTTGTCCTTGGCCGCCTCGGCCGCCGCTTCCCTTCGCAATCTCTCCTTTTTCTCCCTCTTCGCCTTGACGGCGTCCTCGTAATCCTTCTTCGCCTTGTCGTACTTTTCAACTATTTTTTGCGGCACGACCGCCGAGCCGATGTTGTGCGCGTTACGACTTCGCTTCGTCGCTTCGTCGTCCATCTCTTCCTTCGTCCAAATCGCCGGCTTGTCCCCGCCCGCCAACGCCGAGTACAAGTCAGCCCCCACGTTCATCACGTTCATCCCAGCGCCGTTCACCGATTCATCCACCGTCGTGCTCTTCTCATCCGCGAAATCTGCATCCACGCTCGCCATGCTCGCCCCGAATCCACCCCTCCGACTCGAGTGCCTCGAGCTCGACCGCGACCCCGCGCGCGACGAGTGTCGAGACGAGCTCGAGTACCCCGCATCACTCCGCGCCTGATCGATCCGCTCTCGCAATTTCTCCAACTCGGCCCGCGTGATCTCTATCGCCTCATCCTCCTCCTCGAACGTCTCCGATCGTCTACTCACCGACTGCGACCGTTTACTACTGTACACCTCGCCCAGACGCTCCGTTCGCTTGTGCCGCCGCGCCCGCTCTCGACCTCTCCGCTCCCCATCCCCAGGGTCCTCGTCCTCGCTCGACCACTGCGAGAGCCCGACGAGACTCCCTCGATCGCGAGATCGAGAATCGTTCGATCGCGCGTCGAACGTCGTCGGTTCGACGCCTCGACGTCGGCCCATGAGAAATCAATCCAATCCGCCGTCGTAACACCACGCGCGTCTCGTCTCTTCGTCGACGCGTTCGCGACCGACGACCGACGACCGAGACCGCGCCGACGACGACGACGACGCGACGGAACGACGAGCGCACGACGCGTCCGCGCCCGGCGTCGACGGACGTCCTCGACCGCCACGCGGCGCGCACTCCGGTCGTTCGCGCGCTCGAGGATTTCCTCTGTGGGCTCGGAACAGAGTGGGAGGGGCTCGTCGGTGAGTTATGAACCTCGAGTGGTGAAAACGGCTGAAAACGGTCGGTCGAGCTCGATAGACGCGAACGACGACAGACGACGACGACGACGAGGACGACGACGAACGGACGACGAACGGCACGCGGGAGGTGAACATGGTGAACATCGTCGACGCCGAGAGCGCGCGCGAAAATCTCGCAAAGGTTCGAACCGCGGCGGAGGAACGGCAAGAGTTGCAGCGATTGGCGAATGACATTCTCGAGGAGAAGCAGGCGCGCGGGGACGCCGAGGACGAGGACGAGGAGGCGTCGAGCGAGGACGAGGACGAGGATTCGGACGGGGAATCGTTGGAGGAGGAGTTCGAGGCCGGACCGACGGTGTGGGAGGCTGCGGCGGAGGAGGAAGTTCCGGAGAATCACTGGGAATATCACATGCGTAAAAACATGAACGACGGTCGCGGCGATTCCGTGGCGAGAAATCTCTCCTACGTGCCGGTGTGTAATTGCATGCCCGTGTGCACGGGCGAGCGATGTAAAAATCCGTACTTTATGTGGACGAAGAAACGGTGAGGGCGCGAGGGGACGCGCGAAGACGAACGCTCGGCTTATTTATAAATGAACATCTAAAAATTCGTCGGCGTCGCCTCGACTGGATCGCCTCTGTCGTTTCTTCGCATGATTTCTCGCGCCAGGCGAACTTGTCTTCCGAGCACGAAGACAGAGACGCGACCTTGGCCCAGAGCTCCGCGCGCGGTTCGTCCGACTCGACGCACGTACTCGCTCGGATCTCTCGGAAAGTCGAAAAGAATGACGTGCTTGACGCGCGACGCGTCCAAACCTCTTGAGGCACGATCGGTGCACACAAGGATGTGCGGAGTCTTCGAGGGCGATCTGATGAATTCTCGCAGGTTGGCTTGTTGCTGCTCGCGAGATAACGCCGCGTGGTAGGGTAAGATTTTATACTTGTCCCCGTCTCGATCCGCGCGCGTGAGAAAGTTTTCAATCTTTCTGCACGTGTCAATCTTGTTGCAAAACAGAAGCGTTCTGTCCGCCTTGTCCACGTCGAGCAGGTCGATCAACGCTTTGAATTTTCTGTAAAATCCAGACTGATCGTCGAACACGTCTCCGCCGCTACAATCGATGAGGCGCTCGATCATGCCCGCCGCCGGACGGTGCAATCCGGGTCCCTGCACGACGCGAATGTCGCTCTCGAAAAAGTCCTTCAACTGCCTGAGAACGTCGTCGGGAATGGTCGCGGTGACGAGAACAAATTGCGTGCCCGGCTTGGTCGCGTTCCGAATCGGCGCCACTTGTTCGGCGAATTCAAAGTTTTCGCCGAGCAAGACGTCGCACTCGTCCAAGACGACGGCGTCGACGTCGTCAGTGAGCATTTTCCCCTCTTCAATCAATCTCGCCACGCGTCCGGGGGTGCCGACGACGATGTCCACGCCGTCCACGAGCGCTTCGATCTGCGTGCGAGACTTGCTCACGTTGTTCGCTAGGAGCGAGCGAGATCTCAAACCACCAAAGGATAATTGTTTCACGACTTCGCGCACCTGCGTGGCGAGCTCGCTCGTCGGCGTCAACACCAACAATCTAGGTTTTCTCGGTTTGCTTCGACCCTTCTGCTCCTCGATTTTTTGCACGCGCTGTAACAGGGGCAGTAAATACGCGAGCGTCTTCCCGCTTCCCGCCTGATCGGCGAGCAAGACGTGTCGCGCGCGCTCGGGCGACTGCGCGTCGTCGCCGCTGAGCACTCTGTACGACATCGCCTGGATGTGCGAGGGACGCTCGATGTTGAAGCGTTCCTTGAGCGACGCTCTCGCCTCTTCGCTCGCTCCGAGCTGACCGAATCTCGCGCCCGAGAAGAACGAATACTCGTCCAAATCTTCGGGTTCGCGCGTGTACACCATAGGTTCGAAATCGTCCTCGACGTACTTGCTCAACAGTTCCGGGAGGTACGGATCGTTTTGTCCCGCCCCCCACTGCCGACCGTCCTCGAGCTCGTCCTCTAACCCTTGTAAAATCCAATCGTCGTCGTCATCGTCGTCGTCGAAATCGTCCTCGTCGTCATCGTATTCATCTCCGCGTCTCGTATCTCCGCGTCGCTCGTAGCGGTCGCCGCCGCCGTCCCGAAACCCACGCACACCCTCCCCACCTCGTCCACGTCGCGCCTCTCCGCGCCCACCTCGTCCACGTCCATCGACTCTTCCTCCACGCGCGCCTCGCGCGCCTCCTCGCCCCCCTCGCCCACCGAACCGTCCTCCGCGTCCGCCGCCGCGTCCCTCGAATCGTCCGCCGCCGCGTCCTCGTCGTCCCGACGACGTTTCTCGAGACGACGCCCGATCGTCGCCCCACCGCTCTCCACCACCGTACGCATCCTCACGCGCGAACGCCGACCCGAACGCCCGTCGATCGTCGCCGTCGTCATCATCACCCCCGCGTCGCGGTCGCGTCCCGTCGGCGCGTTCGACGACGCGAAACCCCCCGCGTCTCTCCGCGTCTCTCTCCGCCGCCTCTCGCATCCGCCGTCGCTCGTTCGCGTCTCTCTCGGCATCGCGCGACGACCATCGCGACCCGTCTCGTCGCTCTCGTCCGCCTCGTCGCCCGCGATCGTCGCGAAACCGCGCGTCGGCGTCGGCGTCCCACGCGCCGTCGCCGCCGGCGGCGATTCGAGACGACGACGCGCGACGCGTCCACCGCGCGCGCGAGACGGCGACGCACGGCGCGCGGGAGAGCGCGACGATGGGTGACGGCATCGCGCGCGTCGACCGGAGGAACGCGCGAAGAGAGGGTGCGTCGTCGAGTCGACGAGTGCGGGAGAGAGAGAGTTATGGACGCGTTTGGTTTTACAACAAGAGATGGTTACTGATTGATTTGATTTGATACTCGCGCGTGAGTGCGTCGCGAAGATTTACATGTCATGTGTGTGAGTACAAAATTGTGATGCGCGTTCGCGCGCGACGAGGCGCGAGGGCGTCGTTCGGTCGGTCGGTCGAGTCTCTCCGACCGACCGACTGACTGAACTTTTGCGCGCTCGTCGACGGCGAGACGAGAATCGGACGGCGTTCGTGGTGTATCTTTCTGTTCAGTGTGGTGAGCGTGTGCGATGTGTGCACGTGTGATGTACGGTGTGCGCGTCTGCGGGCGCGTGTTTAAAACACCGCGTTTTTAGAGAGACCAAAGATGCCGATTTCGACGTTGAACGCGTCGACGTCGTCCTCGCGCGACAAATCGACGCGACCGCCCTCGGCGCGTTCCCGCGCCTCTTCACGAGGCTCGAGCGCGACGAACCGGTAAAATCCCTCCATCGTCCCTCGACACGTCTTCAGAGGCGTCGAACTCGCGTATTCAAACGTCTCCCCCCTCCGAATCGACGGTTGTTTCCCGACGACGCCCGCGCCTCGCACCGCCTCGGCGCGCCCCTCGTCGTCGACGATGAGCCACGATCGACTCAACAATTTCACCGTCCCCTCGGCGCTGACGTTCGTGATGGTGACGACGTACTGGAAAAACCATCGCTCTTCCTCCGGCGCGCTTCGATCCGCCACAAATCTCGATCTCACTCGCACTCTCACCCCTCGCGTCGTGCGTTCGCTCTCGCACGGCGTCGCCGCCTCCACCGCGTCGTCTCGATCCATCTCCTCCAACGCCGCGCGCATCGTCGCCGCGCGTCGGTAATCTTCGCACATCAACGCCTCTCTCAAATCATCTTCACACCTCGCTCTCGGATCGCGTCGTCGAACGGCGATGAGTTCGTCGCGCGCGCGCGCCGCGCCGAGAAAATTCTCCGTCGTCACGCAATCGCGCAATCGCTCCTCGAGCCCCATCGCCCGTCGTCGCAGCGCGGGATCGCGAATGGCGTCGACGAACGAGACCATCGATCCATCACCGTACAACCGTTGCGATTTCACGGGATCGAACAGCTCGTACGAGTGCGATCGATCGACATCCGGCGGCGCGGAATCTCCTCCGTCGTTTCTCTTCGCGTAATTGTAATCCTCCTCCTCCCCTTTATGGTCGTCCGATCGTCGTCTCGGCGTCGCCCTCGTCGACAAAATCGACGATCGTCGACGACGTCCCGACGTCCACACCACCCGCGCGCGTCGCGTCGTCTCACGCGTCGTCACCGCATTCGTATTCGTCGTCGTCGGGAAGGATGATGATGATGAGGACGCGCGTCGCCTCGTCATCGCCATCGCATCACCGGCGGCGCGCATCGTCGTCATCGTCATCATCATCGTCGTTCCGTCACCACGCGACGCGTCCGCGCGTCGATCGTCTCTCGCGTACGAACCGTGCGTCGATCGGTACGTCGATCGCGGTCGTCACGAAGCGCGCTCGTCGTCGCGCACTCGCGTTCGATTCGATTCGATCGATCGATTCGAACGATCCGCGTCACCGACGAACGAACGAAAATGTCTTTTTTGAACGACCGACGAATGACTTTTTCGTCCAAAGATCGTCTCGTGGAGATCGTCGTGTCGTCGATCGATGGATTGGTTTTTTCGATGTCGTGTATGGTGTGATGTGTGTATAATGGGGTCATTTTTGCCGATCACGACGAAAACATACTCGGCACGGTCCCTACAGTGTACTAAATCGGTCCCTACAGTGTACTAAATCGGTCCCTACAGTGTACTAAATCGGTCCCTACGGTGTACTTAATAGGCCCGTGTGTACTCCATCGACTCGACGTCTCATCGGTCGATCGACTCGTCCTCGACGTCGCGCGACATCGAGGCTGGGCGATCGATTCCATCCATCGGTCGATCGATCGATCGATCATGACGTCCGCGACGACGACGCGGTCGTGGGAAGAGTTGCGACGAGAGGCGAGACGGGCGGAGAGTCGCGTGGAGCGAGAGTTGGGGGAATTGGGACGACGAGGTGAGGTGGGACGCGCGCGATGGATGAGATGGATGAATGCGTGAATGCACGCGTGACGAGCGAGCGAGACGCGCGATCGCGCGTGAGGGTGACTGACGATGCGTCGACGATCGGTGCGCGACGTAGGACGACGCGTGAGGTACGGTGGTGATGACGAAGAGTCGGCGACGACGACGTTTGAATCGGTGCGACGCGTGGAGGAGGAGATCGCGCGTTTGCGAAGCGTCAACGAGGAGATGGAGGCGTGTTTGCGGGCGGACGACGCGCGCGCGCGAGGGGCGAGCGCGAGAGCGAACGGTGAAAATAACGGTGAAAATAACGGTGGTGGTGGGTACGTGTATCGAGACTCGCGGGAGCACACGCTGCAGAGACACAGGGAGGTGTTGCAGGAATACGACGCCGAGCGGGGACGATTGCGGCGAGACGCCGAGGAGGCGTTGGATCGAGAACGTCTCTTGGGAGGGGTGCGAGCGGGGCAGGAGGGGTCGTCGGACGAGAGCGTGGAGGCGAGGTTGATTCGCGAGCGCGCGCGCGTGGCGGGGAGCACGAGCGCGGTGGATGACATCATCGGCGTGGCGCAGAACACGGCGCGCGAGCTCTTCGCGCAGCGCGGCGCGTTACAAAACGCGGGTGCGAAATTAATGTCGATGACGAACCGAGTGCCGGTGTTGAACAATCTCATCTTGGCCATCAAGAAGAAGAAGAATAAAGACGCCGTCATCTTAGCCGCCGTCGTCGCCGCGTGCACGACGTTCGTATTGCTTTATTATTTGTCCAAGTAGGGGCGGCGAGACGTTTGACGGTCCGAGGAGAGCGTCGAACGCAGAACGCAGAACGCAGACTGCAGACGACGATGTCGAAACCACTTTGTACGAGACGACGCGTGGCGTTTACGTGTGTCTGCGCGCTCGCGCTCGCGTTTCCGACGCGGGCGAACGCCGAGTCTTCTTGTCAGACGCTCGTTTTCGGCAGCCTGAGTTCGTCGTGTAATTTGAATGGCCAAAAATCAACCGAAGAAAGGTGCTGCGCGTCGCTCAAACAGGCGAACGATCGGCGCTGTTTCTGCGAGACGCAGCTCATGAACACGATTCTCCTCGTCATCGGCGAGCAAGGGATGGATTTCTTTCGGAACTTTGTCCGCGACGCGTGTCGGGGCGAACTCACCGAGGGAGAGGCGTGCGACGACGTCGACTACGACGACTACGACGAGTGGACGAACCCGAGTCCACCGCCGGCACCACCACCACCGACGACGACGACGACAACGACGCCCGCGGGGAGCGTCCCGCCTCCGCCGCCGATCGCGATCGATTACAACTCGCACCGCGATCGCGAGATGCAATTTTACGAGCCAGCGCCGGCGAGCGAGCCGACGCGAACGCCGCTGTTCCCGATCCGGGCGCCGCCCGAAGAAGAAACCATCTCGAGATTCGTCATCGATCCTCGTCGTGACGGTGAGATTGGATTCACCGCCGACGCGCTCGTGGTGACGGGTTTGCGCAACGAATTAGATGGAAATTCGAGCGTCACGTTCTTCGCGCCGACGAACGAGGCGTGGTACAGTCTTCTCTTCCGCCTCGGGATCACCAAGGATGAACTCTTTTTGGAAACGTCTTGGCTCTCCGACGCGATGCGGTATCACATCGTCGTCGACGACGCGCACACGACGAGAGTCGGATTCGGCGCGAGTCTCGCCACCAAACTCGACGACGAGTCCTTGCGCGTGGAAACGTTCACCAACGGCGGACGCGCGGCGGAATCCGTTCGCGTGGACGGGTGTCTCGTGCATCCGAACTCAAACCGTCGCAACGTCAAGGTGGGCGAGGCTGGAATGGTTCATTTTATCGATTGCGTGCTTTTGCCGCCTCGAAGACGCTTACCGGCGAGGCGCACGCTGCGAGAATACGTCGAGTCGGCGAGCCATCTCAGCATGTTTGCCAACGCGCTGAGAGGATCCAAAGTGATGAATACGTTCGATGGTACGACGCCGTACACGGTGTTCGCGCCGACCAACGCCGCGTTCGTGCGTTTTCTGCGCGATCCGCGTCTCGGGGCGTCGTTTTACATCGACTCGTCTGAGAAGACACGGGACGATTCGCCGACGCTCGCCGACGTCGTGTCATATCACATCGCGCTCGATTTTCACTCGATCGAACAACTCTCGACCGACCGTGCGTCGAACGCGTTGGTCGCCGTCGATGCCCCGGGCGAGGCGTCGCGTTTCAGACGGCTGTTCGTCGACGCGGGCGCGGTCCGAGGTACCCGAGTGAACGGGTGCGCCATCGTCGGCGAACAAGTCTTCGCGAGAGACGGCGTCCTGCACGTCATCGATTGCGTCCTCGCGCCGAACTTTTTCGACGACCTGATACCTACCTAGACATACTAGTACATTACATACAGATTCTAACATTGAAAGCCAATCAAATTAACTCTCGCTCGCCGCCGCCGTAATACATCAATTGCGCCACCGCCACCGCCATCGTGAGCGCCGCCACCCCTCCGAGAACGCCGTAAAACGTCCCAAACTCCGCGTCGTCTTTTGCTTCGTTCCCAGAGCGACTCGGCGCGAGCAACGAGAACACCTTGGCGTACGTTCGCCACGCCAACATCGCGCCGAGCGCCACCAAGAGCGAAATCGTCGGCGCGTGCGTCGCCGTCTGTCCCAATCCGCTCTTCACCGCCACCGCAGCCGCGCCCGCCTGCACCGGGGCCCAGATAACCCACGTCTTCACGCATTCATCCATCGCGCGCTCGACCGTCGGCGACTCGTCGCATCGCGTCGCGTACGCGTTGGACACGACCGCGCTCAGCGTCACCCACGACGCCACGGCGGTGAACGCCTCCGTCCCGAACGCCGCCGCCGATTTCGCGGAGACGTCTATCGGCGCCAACCATCCGGGAAAGTCTTCACGCAGGGACACCGCGGAGACTTTTTTCGCCAGTTCGAACAGCCACACGACGGTGACGTCGCCGAGGAGGAGCAAGACGTCGTCGAGTTCCGGCGGCGATGGAAAGGCCCCTCTCGCGTCTTCGCGAGTCTCCGGTCGCGCGCGGAGACGTGGACGCGCGCGAGGCGAACGCGAGGTGGTGGACGCGCGTCGTCCGGACGTCTCCGGTCGCGCGTGGACGCGCTCGAACGCGCGCGCGAGACGCATAGCGTGTCCCGAGGAGGAGGACGCGTCCGCCTCACTCTGAGGCGACGACGAATGTCGACGACGATGACGACGACGACTCGAGCGAGCGAGACGGCGCCGCGCGGCGGTGAACGACGCGGAGGGGTTCGCGCGATGCGTCGCGAGCGTTCGACGTCGGTGACGTGCGCGAGGGCGAGCGCGAGCGGCGACGATGGGCTCGCGTCCTCGTCGTCTCTGTACTGTGGGTTGGATTTCGGAACGTCGAGCGCGCGCATGGCGCTCGTGGACGACCGCGGGACGCTCGTGCGCGTGGCGTCGCGCGCGTATGAACCCGCGGACGCGCGCGTGGGGCTCGCGCGGGCGTGGGAGACGGCGCTGTTTCAACTGTTGGAATCTTTAGAGACGGATGAGCGCGCGCGGCTCGAGGGCGTGGCGGTGGACGGCACGAGCGGGACGGTGCTCATCGTCGATTCGAGGAGCGGTGAGGTGTTGCGCGCGCCGTACATGTACAACGATACGTTTCCGGATCAGGTGGCGAACGTGCGAGGGTTGAGAAACGGTCCCGGAAAAGACTCGACGGAGAGCGCGTCGAGCGCCGCGTGTAAACTGGCGAGGTGGTATTACGAGGATCGAGGCGCGCGAGCTGACCGCGGTGAGGGCGAGCACGACGCGTTGTTGCACCACGCGGATTGGTTGGCGTATCAGTTGCACGGAAAGATGGGGATGAGCGATTTCAACAACGCGTTGAAGCTCGGATTCGACCCGGATCCGAGCGTAGAGGCGTTTCCGAAATGGTTGAGAGACGCGCCGTTCGGGTACATGCTTCCGAAAGACGTGCGCGCGCCGGGGACGTCGTTCGGGGCGATGCGCGAGAGCGTCGTCGAGCGGTTCGCGTTTTCGCCGACGTGTGAAGTCATCGCGGGGACGACGGATAGCGTCGCCGCGTTCGTGGCGTCGAGCGCGTCGAGCGCCGGCGAGTGCGCGACGAGTCTGGGAAGCACGCTCGCTTTGAAATTGATATCGGACACTCGCGTCGACGATCTCGACACGGGCGTGTATTCGCATCGTTTGAACGGCAAATGGCTCGTCGGCGGCGCGTCCAATCTGGGTGGGTGGGTATTGCGTCGATTCTTCACAAACGAAGAGCTCGCGACGCTCAGCGCGAAGATTGCGACCGAAAACTATCGAGCGACGGAGGATTACTTTACGGGCGTCATGTTAGGGTTCGGTATGAGCGTCGACGAGGCGTCGGCCATAGTGGAGGCATCGCGTCCCGAAGATGACGCCCAATTCGTCGTCAACATACTCGCTTCCATCGCCAACGTCGAGGCGAGATGTTACTCGCGCATGCGCGACTTGGGCGCCTCTCACGGAGTGCAAAAGGTGTATACCGCGGGAGGTGGGGCGAAAAACGACGTCTGGAGCGATATGCGTTCGAAAGCGATGGGCGGTGTTCCAGTCGTGCGATCGGAGTGCGACGAAGCCGCATTCGGCGCCGCGTTGCTCGCCAGACAAGGTCGCAAGAGACTGGAAACGTACTGAGCGAATAGCATCGATCGTTGATTCGGCGGTGCGCTACTATATAATTTTCAATACTCTACTTTTATTAGTTGTCGTAAGGATTTAACGCTCGCTTAAACTTGGCAAACAAGCCTTCATCCTGCTTCTCCGTGTCGTCGCCGTCGACGGCGGTGAGAAGAATCACGTCGTCGAAAGGATTCATCTTCCCCTTGTTGGCTCTGATCTGCTCCTCCGTAATCTTCGTCGAGTCGTCGCGCTCGCGGTATCCATACTCGACGCGTCCGAACGCCGGCGGTTTCGCCAACGCCGGGTACATCTTAAACGCCGCCTTCCTCAACGGTTCCTCCGCGTTCCAAATCTCCTTCTTCACGTCTCTCGGTCGATCCACCGCGATCGGTCCGACGGGAAACCACTGATTCGGCCCCGCCGCGCGCACGAACACCTCGAACACCGCTCCTCCCTTCGCCACGACCGCGTCGAATCGCTCGCCCGCCGCCACCTCGGCGGCGCTCGGCGGCGCTGCGGCCTCCGCGGGTGCACCCTGCGCGCCGCCCGTCTTCGCCTTGCGTCGTCGAGGCTTTTGTGGCTTCGGCATCGGCTTGCCTCTCTTCGTCAGCTCGACGGGCGGCGCGTCACCGTCGCCCGCGGACGCGCGAGAGACGACGCGGTGACGGCGACCGCCGGTGGAGGCGTCGGATGCGTCGCGCGCGACGCGCGCGGACGCGCGAGAGACGACGCGGTGACGGCGACCGCCGGTGGAGACGTCGGATGCGTCGCGCGCGACGCGCGCGGGCGCTCGGATCGAGGCGTTCGAGAGCATGTCCGTCGTGCGTCGCGCGAGCGTGAATGGCGCGGCCGTGTCGACGTCATTCGTTTGTGCTTTTTCGCCGGGACGGGACGGGACGGGACGAGGACGAGGACGACGCGCGACGCGAGCGTTAAAGAAGCAAAAAAGAAAGCTAACTAGGCATCGTTGACGTTACAGGGTTGTTTGTCTATCAGTGCGTCAGTCGTTGAAGTTCTTCGACTCGGCGAACGATTTCGGCGCGGTCGACGTCCATCTCGGCGGCGACGGCGTCGGCGCGCTCGGGACTCAAGTCGAGGTACGATTCTATGAGGTCGCCGTCGACGAAATTACTCGCCGGATCGCTCTTCCCGCGAAGGGTGTGACGGAACGAGCGCCACTCGGTGTGCTTGAGTCCGCCGACTCCCTGAATGTGCTTGTTCATAGCCGTCTGCAGACGCTCGGTGAACTCGTAGACGTCTTTTGGAAGGCTGGCCAAAACGCCAATGACGCCGTTACCTGTACCGAATAAGAGGGTGGGCACCTGTAAACTCTCGCCGTCGCGAAGACTCATCACTAAAGATCCTCGCGTGAAGACGTTGACGAGTTCTCCGAGGTGGTACTCGCCCGTGATTTCGAGTCGACTGCGCTCCTCATCCGTCATGGCGTTGACGTTGCGAGAGACGGTGAACAAGTTCAAGTTGTTCTCGGCTCCGAGATACGTCTCGTCGTCGTCTAACATGGCGACGGCGGTCATCCAATTCGCGTTGAAATCTCTCGCGGTTTCGTCTATGGCACCCTCGTCGGGCTTGTAAAGCAAGAGCGACATGGACTTCATCAAATCCCCGACCAGAATCCAATCGCCTCGCGTCTTCACCGCAAACGTGACGATTTGTCCGTGGTGCGAGCACTCGCTCACGAGCTCGTGCACGTCGTCGTCACGAGGAGACCACTTGAACAGTTCGAGCTTTGAGTTTATTCCAGCGAGTAATTTACCCTGGAATGGATTCAAGTTGTACACCGCCCCGCGCACCTCCTTTTCACACACGAGGGACAACGCATCGTCTATCACCTTGAACACTAAAATGCGTCCTCGCGTTGGTTCGTCTTCTTGCTCGAGTGCGAACCCGGTACCGACGACGTAGTACGTCGACTCTTCACCCGCGAACGAGCACGACGTGAGAGCGCTAGCTAATTCATTCTCCTCCAACTGAAACTGGTTCAGCAACTCGAACGAAGCGTCGTCGACGAGTCTGATGAATGTGCCTTGGTCAACCTTTGACCACAAGTGTTCGACCACGACCGCGAACGTTTTCGTATCCGCCTGATGAGCGATGCGTCTCGGCTGACCGCCCAGTGGAATGGTGCGGATGTGCAGTTTTTGAATATCGTCGATGCCGCCAATGGTCAAATCTTCCTCGCCCGCCAACGCCAGGGCGTCCGGAAACGCCTCGCTGCTGAACGGACACACGTGCAAGACCTCTTGAACGTTGACGTTCGAGTATATCAGTTTTTTGTTGTTGCTGAAAATGACCGTCGGTCTGTCCGAAGCGGCGAACACGCTGTTGACGTTCGTCGCTTGACTCTTGAAGGTTTGCAGCGTGATGGGCTTGGTGCCGAGGCTCAACTTTTTGCGTGCGCTGAGCGCGCCCGTGTTCGGATCTAACACGTACGTGATCAACTGACCGTCACCGAGACCGACCAAGAGATACGGGATGTCTTCAAACGAACACAGCAACGTGGAACGCGGAATGATGTCTTCTCCGGTGCTCTCCTTGGCGATGACGCTCAAATCCGTCATCGAAGCGAGCACGATTTCCATCGACCATAGGCCCACGGCGCACACGGGTGAGCTCGTTTCATCGCCCAACGGTGTACAATCTAAGCAAGCGATTTCGTTTTCAAAAGTCGCGCTCGCAACGAGCTTCAGTTTGCCTTTTTGAGCGCTCAGGCAGTGCAACTGTCCACCCGAGGAAGCCGCGAGAATTTGCGTCGGGTTGCACTTGGCCGAGAGGATTTCCGAGGCATCTTTTGGCTTCCACTCATCTTTCAGAGTCCCATCGCGCGAAACGAGCCGAACGCTCGAGTTCGTGACTTGAACGAATGAGTTTCCTTGAATGTTTCCGCAGCACAGAGTTTGAGCATCGGCGTTGAAACCGGCGATTTCCGTCTCGTCCAGGGTGTCGCCGTCATCGCCGACAAAACCTAATATACGCGTCTCGTTGATGAAGGTGACGACAAGATACTTGTTCACTTGACTAGCGTCACCGTCGCGAAGCGAAAATAATCCTTTCACGCCCGGAAGCTGAATGACGGCTTGCTCATCGATGCCGATGCCGTTTCTCACCACGCGCAAACTTCCATCCTTGAACGCCCCGCTACATGTGACGACTTGGCCTTGACCGTGTCGCTCCAGGTCGACGAACGAAAAGTCTACGATCGGTCCGAGGTTGGTAAATTCCTCTAAGATTTGCACGTACGTCGGGTTGCCATTTTTGTCGATGTGCGACTTTTCCGCGTGCAACTTGATGAGTTGCGAATCGCCGTACGCGCTCCCGACGAATACGACGCCGTTGTCGAGGTAACTGAGCGTGCTTGGGATAGACGTCTCACCCAAACGTTCGATTTTCAGTTCTTTCACTCTCTTGCCGTCGTGTAAGATGACGAGCAAGTATAGCGTGCCATCGTGGTCTCCCAACAGGTACCTCGAGCCATCGGGATCAATGGCGCCGTAGCACACAATGCTCGCCCGCTCGGGGATGTTGATCGCTTTGAGAAACACATCCATCTCGTCATCTCTCTTATTCAAGTACACGATGGTTTCTTCGCCGAGGACGATGACGCCGCCGATCGGCGCCGGTACCGGAATGATTTTGTTTGAACCGCCTTCTAAATCGTTCTGCGCCCACGGCGACGATACGAACTCCTTCTCTCGTAAACCAATCTCGTACGTCTTGATGTGCACGGCGTCTTTCGTGTCTCTGTAGAGCACCGCGATCGTGGGTTTGCTCGTACCGTGCAAAAACTGAATGTCCTCGACGCTCAACTCTTCAAGACGAATGTTAAACGCCTCCTTGACGACGCCGTTCTCATCGCACGGAATCACCTTGAACAACCCATCGTACAGCTGTAAACCGATCGCTCGACACTCGTTGTCTACGATTCCAATCTGTCCATTCTCCGCCGGACGTCCGATGTTGTCTCGCACGTCACCGAACGCCTCCGTCTTCAACTCCTCAGTCGACTCGTCGTATGACAAAACTGAAAATCCAAAGCGTTCCGTCGTTAAAAACAATCTCGCCTTGACCCCGCGCTCGACGTCGCCTCCACACAGCGACATGGTGGCTATTCTTCCATTCACTGGCACGTCCAACATCGGCTTCAAACCGTCCGTCGTGAGTCTGTACACCTCGAGTCTCGTGCTCTTGGCGACGACTAAATCCAACTGCTTCGACGACGTAAACGGCCCCACCGCCGAGTGCGTCACCACCGTGGGTTTATGCGCCTACGGATCGACGATCACGGATCGAGGTTAGTCTTTTCGTGCGTTTCCCGCGCCTCTCTCGCGTCACCCAACGCGCACAGCCCTCGCGCATCCCCGATTCACGCAGTCAACTTGAAGCACCAATCGAACGAGTAGTTGACGCTCTCGCGTCCCGCGCGCGTCTCACGCGCGTCTCCTCGCGCACCGTGACGACGTAATTGTATTGACATCGCCCTTCGCTCGCGTCGGACGTCGTCATCTCCATCGTCATCGCGCGCGAGCGACGACGACTGGGGCGAGATCGGTGGACGGGTTTTTTATGCTCTAGCGGCGGCGGTGGCGTTACAATACGAAGGGATGAGTTAAGTGATGATGGTTCGCTCCGAAACCGGTGAAAGGATGCTCACGCCACGGGACTCGGTTCCGTCTCCTTGCGCTGCTCGTCCGTGAGCGCCTCGAACTCGGCGAGATCGTCCAAGTCGTCGTAGTGCACCGTTTCGCCCTCGTGCAGGGCGCAACGCGCGGCCGAGTGTTCCTCGAGCGCGGCGCGTAAGAGCTTAATTTTGGCTATGGAGGCGGAGAATTGTGCGACACACCCCTCGGTGCCGCGATACAGCTTGAAATACGGTAACACCTTCACCCCCAGAGACTTGCACAGATCCTTGTTATCATCGAAATTGAGCTTGACGAAGACGACGTCGGGATAGGCGGTGGCGATTTTACACAACTTTGGGTACAGCGCGCGACACGCGCCGCACCACTTGGCGTACACGTCCACGACGACCAATTTATCTGAATGTTCGTTCTGTGCGTCGAAAATCATCGTCAGTCGGCGCGTTCGATCGTTTACGCGCGCGCGGTCATCGACGCGACGAACGCGTGACCCTGCGCGGCAGCTGCGAGATATTGCGTGCAATCTGCGTCCGCGCCACGCGTCGCGACGGCTTCGCGCCCGTCGCGACGGCGTGCGTGCGTCAGGGAAATGATTCGCGTCGACGACACGCACCAAGAGCGTCAAAAACGCTTCGACGCCGTCGCAATCGATCATGTTTTCCGCCGTGTTCTTGTCCCACCACGGCTCCTTCGACGTGATCCGCGCGCGTCGCACGCACGCGTCGCCGCGGCGCATCTTCGCGCGTCGCGTAGACGTCATCGAGTTCATCGCGCGCATCGTCGCGCTCGCGCGCGCGAGCGTGGAGGCGGACATGACCGCTCGGTGAGGCGACGACGACGAGCGTCGACGTGTGACGACCGGCAGCCCCCGGCGGCTGCAGTCGACGACGCGCGCGCGAGGTCGATTCGGGCGTCGACCGCGACGGCGACGGACGACGACGACGACGTCGTCGTTCGATCGAGTCGTCGACGCCGCATCGCGCCTCGGTCCTCTCGCGTCGTCATGGTGGCGCGCGATGATGTCGACGACGTCCCAGCCGCCGGTCGAGGCTTCGCGCGTCCGGGGTCTCGTCTGTCCGTCGCCCCGGGATTCGACGTCACGACGCCGTACTATCGCGCGCTGTGTCGACAATTTACCTCTCGCGCGCGCCTGTGGACGGAGATGGCGCATCACGACTGCGTGGAGCGGTTAAAGTCGAGAACGATGACGCGCGGGGAGTCGCGGGTGACGGCGCAGTTGGGCGGCGCGTGTCCGAGCGGGTTGGCGCGCGCCGCGGAGCTCTTAGAGAGTGAGTACGGGTACGATGAAGTGAATTTAAATTGTGGGTGTCCGAGCGATCGCGTGGTGGCGAAGAAAGACGACAGTAAGTGCTTTGGAGCGATGATGATGATGAACCCGGAGAACACGGCGGAGTGCGCGAGACGCATGGCGGAGGCGACGGATGACGCGAAGATCACCATCAAGCACAGACTGGGCGTGCGATTCGATAAGACGATGACTAAAGAAGAGAAGACGGACACGTACGAGTACTGCGTGAACTTTGTGGAGACGATACGAGAGGCGGCGGGAGTGGATCATTTCATCGTGCACGCGCGCGCGGCGGTGATGGGCGGCTTGAATCCCGACGCCAACAGACGGATACCGCCGCTTCGATACGACGAGGTGTACGCCCTGTGCGACGATTTCACAAAGTGTGATTTCACCCTCAACGGCGGCGTTGACTCGATCGCGCGCGCCAAGGAACTGTTGGATCGAGAGGATGGGAAATTAGCCGGCGTCATGATGGGTCGAGCCTTTTACAAACATCCCTGTCTCTTGGCGGACGTCGACCGCGTCGTCTTCGGCGTCGATGTCGACGCGTCGACGCCGCCGTTGACGCGTCGATCCATCGTAAAGACGTACGGTGAATTCGGCGATGGCGCAATGGCGGAGGAGCTCGCCCACGCGGACGCCACCATTTACGTCAGAAAGCGCAAGGCGGTGGCGAGAAAATTATTCAAGGCGCTCGGCGGCGTCACCTACGGCACCACCACCGGCGCGAGAATGTTCAATCGCGCCGGTGACGTCATGCTCGCCGCACGATACGACGCCTTACCGATCGATCCCGAAGACGATCGTCCCTTCAGCGTCAATCTCATGGAGTGTTGCGTCGACGCCGTGAGTCGGCGCGTCCTCGATTCGCCCCTCGTCGACGTCAACCCGGAGGGCGAGAACACGAACTCGCGCGCCCTCGAACGCGACGACGACGACGACGACGACGACGACGAGCGTGCGGTCGAGGTGAACATCGAGTCTTTATCAATTAAGTAGATAGATAGATAGCGCATAGAAACAAGTAGTGGGAGCGCGCATTGTAACGACGCGCCCGAGGAGCGCCGGCGGCGGCGAGATCCAAAAGAGTCATTCGCCCGCTGATGCATCTCGTCGTCATTCGTCCGCAGACGCCGACGCGGGGTGCGACGCGCGCTCGGTCGACGGCATGGCGCCGTCGGCGCACCGCACGATCGGTTTCAACGGGTACGCGGTGAAATTTTCCCCGTTCGCGCCGACGCGACTCGCCGTCGCGAGCGCACAAAATTACGGCATCATCGGTAACGGTGCGCAAATCATCGGTGACATCGATCCGGTGAGCGGTGAATTCATCGAGTCGTGTCGATTTCACACGCAGGATGGATTGTACGATTGCGCGTGGAGCGAGGGGCACGAGAACGTCATCGTCTCGGCGTGCGGTGACGGGTCGGTGAAGGTTTGGGACGTGGCGGCGGGACCGCGCGCCAACCCGTTGAGGAGTCTGCACGAGCACACGCACGAGGTGTACGCGACGTCGTGGAATTTAGCGGGGGCGAGGGATACGTTTTTAACCGCGTCTTGGGACGATACCATCAAACTGTGGAGCATCGACCGAGGAGAGAGCTTGCGAACTTTCGCCGAGCACGGATATTGCGTCTACGCCGCCGAGTGGAGTCCGCATCACGCCGACGTGTTTGCGAGCGCCTCGGGGGATTGTTTATTGAAGATTTGGGATCTTCGACAGCCGCATGCGACGCTGAGCGTGCCCGTGCACGATTACGAGGCGTTGTGCTGCGATTGGAATAAGTGGAACGATTGCGTCGTCGCCACGGGGAGCGTGGACAAGTCGGTTCGGTTGTGGGATATTCGAAACCCGTCTCGAGAGTTACAGACGCTCGTCGGTCACGATTACGCGGTGAGAAGGGTCAAGTGTTCGCCGCACGCGGAGAACGTCGTGTACACGTGTTCGTACGACATGACGGTGGGGATGTGGGATTGGAAATCGCCGACGCCGCTGATGAAACGATGGGCGCATCACACCGAGTTCGCCGTCGGTTTGGACACGTCGTGTCTCATCGAAGGTTTGATCGCGTCGTGCGGGTGGGATGAGATGATGCACGCGTGGAACGCCGTCGACGGATCGCCTCCGCCCGCGCAGGTGATCCCTCGCCCTGGTCCGGGCGTCGGGTTCCCGCCGCCGCCGCCGACGCTCGGCGCGCCAGTACCGCCTCGCGCGTGAGCGGAACTGGGTCTAGACTAGACGACGCGATGCAGTCGCCCCATGTACGATACGCGCGCGTGCGCGACGAAGCATTAGCTATGGATTTATGGAAGTATGTTAGGAAGCGAGCGATGAAATGAAAAGGAATGAATGTAGAATGCAACTCGAACCGTTTGCGCCACAGTTTAAAATAAATACGGGCAGAGGACGTTTACGCGGAGAAGGAGGGAACGCCTTCGCACTTGCATCCAGAAACTTGGATGATCTTGTTGGCGGCGTAGTTACCCGCGGCGCAGCACTTGGCGACATCACCGCCTTGGATGAGCTGGGAGATGTAACCACCGACGAACGCGTCGCCGGCGCCGTTGGTGTCGACGAGGTCCTCCTTGGCGAGCGGGATGATGGCGTACTCGTTGACGGCGCCGTCGCGCGCGACGACGGTCGCGTCCGCGCCTTGGGTGATGACGACCGTGCGAGACGGCTTACCCTCAGCCACGGGCATGGCGGAAATCTTGAGCGCAATCTCCTTCACGTCCTTGGTGTCCCACTTTTGGGATTCGGCAAAAGTCACCGCCTCGGATTCGTTGCCGAACAAGATGTCGACGTACGGGAGCGAGTTCATGAGGCACTCCAAGAACGGCGGCACTTGCATCAAGAACGGCGCGCTGAGGTTCATCATGAACGTCTTCTTGTTCTCGCACGCGTGCTTGGCGACGCGCATGATGCTCTCCGGGCTCACCGTCATGAAGAAACCCGCCATGTAGTAGAAATCCGCCTTTTCCACGAGGGCAAAGTTTTCGCTCGCGTCCAAGTGTTCCGCCTTGTAGTTATTCGCCGCGTTCAGCGCCGCGCACAGCGATCTCTCGCCATCCTTCACGATCACCGCGCACGTGCCCGTCGGCGTGTTCTCGTCAACCATGTAATTCGCGAACACGCCGTCCCCCTCGCACGACGCCCGCATCTGCGTCGCGAACGCATCCTTCCCCACGCATCCCATGTACGCGGTCGCCCCTTCCTTTTGCAACATCCACTGCGCCACGCGAATCGAGTTTTGCGTCGCACCACCCGCGATGTATTCCACCTCGTGATCCCGCACCATCTCGTCGTACAACTCGGCGTGCTTCTCCTCCGCGAGCACGGCGTCGTTGAGCTTGAGATCGTACTTTTTCAACAGCGCGTCATCCTCGACGACGACGGAGATGTCGAGGAGCGGGTTACCCATGCCGAGCAATCGAACGTGAGACATGACTGACTGACTGACTGATTGTCTGCGTTCGCGCGACTGATTCGATTCGACGCGCGCGTCGGTCTCTGCCCGTCCCACTCCGTCCCGCCGCCGACCGATCTATCCACCCATCGCGCGCCATCAATCACATCGATCCATCGCGCGCGCGTTCGACGTCGTCCGAACGGACGTCATCGACGTCATCGACGTCATCGATCGATCGTCCGAGTGCACACTCGAAGAGGAGGGTTGGCGAAACGACGGCGAGCCGTGGGGCTATTTTTTTCAAGTCGAGTCCTCGGCGCCATTCGTTCGCGTGCGTGCGCGTCGGCGGGCGGTGGTGTGCGCGGCGAGGGCGAGCGAGGACGAGGACATGTCGCGACGGTACGATGATGATCGCGACGGGGGGCGGCGTCGAGGCGGGGACGACGCGGCGCCGCGATTCGGTGGCGCCGGTGGCGGTGGGGGGCGAGACGAATTCCGCGGCGATCGAGGGCACGGTGGGGGCGGTGGGCGGTACGGGTCGAGGGACGATCGAGGACGCGATCGAGGACGCGATCGCGACGGGGGGTATCGCGATCGAGGGTACGATCGAGGGTACGATCGCGATCGAGACCGGGGCGGCGATCGAGGACGGGACGATCGAGGCGGCGAGCGGCGAGAGCGATTCGGCGGCGGCGGCGGCGGCGGCGGCGGCGACCGAGGAGGGGCGAGGGACGAGAAGTTTGATCCGGACGCCGATTGGAGGTGCGATCAGTGTAACAACTCCAACTTTTCGTGGAGGAAGAGCTGCAAGAGGTGCGGCGCGGGTAAATCAAAGGAACTCAAGGAGAGAGAACGCGCGGCGCAGCACGGCTGGTTACTGGACGGTTTGGAGGACACGACGAATCGAATCTTTATCAAAGGGTTCGACGTCGCGAGCACGAGCGAGGATGACCTGCGCGAAGTGTTTTCGGGGATCGGTATCATCTCCAGAGTGAAACAACGCACCGGATTTCCCGATCAGTGGCCGTACGCGGTGAAGATTTATCGCGACGAGCGAGGCGAGAAGAAGGACGAGGCCGTGATCACGTACGACGATCCACACGCCGCGCAGTCGGCTCCGAGCTTTTACGATGGGTATGAATTCAACGGTAAAAAGTTACACGTCTCGATCGCGCAGAGTAGACCTAAACCTGAGGGTGGAGCGCCTCCGCCGCCGCCGGGTGGCGGGGGAGACCGCGGAGACCGCGGATACGATCGCGGCGGCGGCGGTCGAGATTACGGTCGACACCGACCGTACTGACTCTGGAGAGTAGAATCGTTTTGTTAATGATGAGAAATACGTACTGTGTGTATCTACTAAAACACTAGTAAAACAAATAAGCTACTGCTTTCGCGAAAGCGTAATAAACATGAATGACTACTAAAATTAAATTTGCTCGCCGTGAAGCGATGAACAAGCTGCTCACGCTCACGCATCGTTGGTGAGCGTGAGAATTTTCAAGTGACCGCGCGAACTCGCGGCAAGAATGTGCTTGGAGTCCGGCGACCAGTCGACAGCGGAGATGAAACCTCCTTTGTCGCGTCTGCCCGGGTTTGACTGCGACGTCTTGTCCGCGAAACTGTATCGCGCCACCGGTACGGATGAAGATTTCGCGTACACGTGCAAGACGTTATCTTCAGATCCGCACGCGATGTAACCCTCGGAATTGGCGCTCAGACCGACGAAGTTTTTCTCGTTCGTGTGACCAGAGAACGTGCGCACGCACGCCTCTTGAGAATTTTGGCTTTTAATGTTCCAAAGCTTGAGAGAATTGTCTGTGGATGCGGACACCAACTCGTCGCCCGCCCAGCGGACGTACGAGACCGCTTTACGGTGTCCGCGTAAAGTAGTGAGCGGCTTGCTCGGCTGGCGGAGATCGTAGCAGTGAATGTTGTGATCGGCGCTACCGATGGCGAGCAGGTGCGCCGTCTCGGGATGAAACTTGACGGAGCAGACGTTGGCGCGATTCTGGATGGCGCACGTCGCCGTCTTCGTCGACGTCGAGTACACTTGAACCGTGCCGTCGTCGGAGGCGCTCGCAAGTTTGGTGGGATCGATGCGACTGTAATCGATGCTCCAAACGCGACGCCTGTGGGTATTATTCTCCCACGTCGACATTTCCTTTTGTACGTCCCACAGTTGAACCACACCCTGATAATCGCCAGACGCGATGGATTGCTTCACGTACGGGTTGTAACAGAGCGACGAAACCTTGGCGTGTGCTTCGAATTCGACCGCAGGACAGTGCACGCGGGCGCCCATGTGCATCACGGCGTCCACTTCGTAAATACAAATCGACTTGTTTGTCCCCGCCGTGGCGAAAAACTCTCCGTCTCGATCCCAGCTGGCGCAACACACCATGAAATTGTTGGCGACAAAATCACTGACGTCACCACCGATCGCGGCGCGACTCTTGATCGACACAGCGCGTGTCGCCAGGCATACGTCGCTCTCGAAGTCGTCGAGCACGGTGCGAAGCGACAGCGTCGCGTCCGAGCCATCTTCACGGAATCGTTTCAACCACGAGGCGTCCGAGTCATCGTTCGTCGTCGTGTTGTGTTTTGTCGCTTTCAGACATTTTTGGAAAAGTTGTCGCTCCAAGTCGCCGAAGACGTCAGGCTCGAGAGAGCGAGCCGGATTGAACGCCGAACGCACGACGGCGTCGACGCCTTCCTCTTTGAGAGTTTCGTCGTCGTAGCACGTGATTCCATCGCACGGCTGCGAGGGGTGAACACCGCCGGTCTCGTCGACTCTGGCGCGCTTGCGCACGGAAGACCCATCCGGCGACCCACTCGTGTGCGCGACGCTGATACCAGCTTGGGCGAGAAGCATGTCGAGCATCCCCTTGGAGTGCGACAGTTCAAGAAGCTGGGATCCTCGCGCGCTACGCAATGTCTCCAACACGTTCTCCAAGTTTTTAAGCGTCTCGATGCGCCTCTCGGTCTCAACGCCCTGCGACCGCGCCTCGCCGGCGATTTCTCGCAAGCGCTCGCTCGCCTCCTTGACGTCGGCGCGATTCTCGCGTCGAACGAGAGACACGACCACCTTCGCCGCGTCAATCTCAGCCGTCATGGCTCGTTCGGCGAAACCAGTCATCGAGATCACGTACTTGAGCGCTTCTTGAGGATACTCCGCCTCGTACACCGTGATGAAGACTTCGGGCCAGAACATGTTCAGAATGACCAAACCGACGACGAAGCGGGAATCGTGATCGTCGAGCTCTTGCGCCAGCTCGACGAACGGATTCTCACCATCCTCCATCTTTGAGACTTTCTCTCGCGCACTGAACGAAATGGCGCCTTGTGGGCTAATCTCGAGACAGTTGGCGTCGAACGATTCGTACCAAGCTCGTCCGCGAGAACCGACGTCGTCGAGAAACGCGAGAATTCGCCAACCGACGTGCCAACGCTCCTCCTTCGACACAGCCTGAGCGCCGGCGACGTCATCGTCGAGCCATTCTTTCAGTCCCCTTGGCCCATCTTCTAATCCAGCGAGAGGTGGTGGCAGAGGACGCGCGCGCGCGGGCTCCGGCGCCGAGTCTCGCGGCGCCGCGGCGCCGACGCGTTTCACCGCGATGACGCTCCCTTGAGATAAATTATCGCGCGGGCTGCGCGTGTACGTCCCGGCATCGCCCACCTTGGCGCCGCTCGCCGCCGTCTCGACGACACTCTGCGTGGAGTTGTTCCTAATCATGCGCAGCGGCGGCGAGAGCGACGCCTTTTCTTCGTTCGTCCCGGCGTCGTCGGCGGAATCCGGCGGCGCGCCCGTAAAACCGGCGTGTTCCGGTACCGCCGGCACGCCGTGTGCCAACTCACCGCGATAATCCTCTTCGTCGTCCAACACCTCTTCACCATCCTCAAATCTAGGCACCGCTCTTGCCGTCTGCGCGTGCGACTTTCGCCACACGTGTTGCCACATGTGCATGACGGCTTTTCTACTCACCGGCTTGAGAAGATAATCCTCCGCCCCGTACTGAATGCATCGGAACACCGTCTCGCTGTGTTCGTTCGCGCTCATCATCACCACCGGCATGTCTCGCAATCGCTCGTCGTTTCGGACAATCTGTAACAGCGCCGGTCCGTCCACCCCCGGCATCATCACGTCGGTGAGCAGCAGGTGAAACTCGATGCCTCGACGCAAGAGCTCCAACGCCTCCTCCCCGCTCGACGCCGTCGTCACCCTGTACCCACACCGTCTCAACAAACTCGACGTCACCGTGCGACAGATTCTCTCATCGTCCACGACGAGCACGTGCACCTCCGACGTCGTCACCGGTCCGCCTCTGCGTCCTCCGACGCGCTCGGCGCTCGCCGTCGTCGTCGTCGTCGTCATCATCGTCGTCGTCGTCGTCGTCGCGTCGTCGCCCGACGCCGCTCTCCCCACCCCCCCCACCGACGCGCGATCACGCGCGCACGACGTCGTCATCGATCCCACACCACCGCCCTCCACGCCCTCGTCGTCTCTCACCGTGATGTCGCCCGAATCAATCTCGTGACGTCGACGCAGCCGCCGACCGATTCGATTCCAGACGTCGACGAACGAACGACCGTCGCTCGCTCGCTCGCTCGCTCGCTCGACGACGGTGGACGACGGTGAACGACGGTGGACGACCGCGGACGATGCTCTCGCACCGCCTCCCGCGCGGTCGCTCGACCGCGCCGTCGTCTCCCGCACCGTCCGCGTCATCGTCCGCTCTCGTCGCTCGCTCTCCGTCGTCGTCGTCGTCGTCGGTCGCGGGAGGGGCGACGGGGGACGGGCGGTGGGACATCACACTCGGCAAAGACACTCTGTACTACGAGAGGAAAACCACGCGCACGCGCACGCATACAAAAAAAAGAACCCGCGTCGGTCGGACAACCGGAACCGATCGCACCCGACCGACGTCATCGAGTGCATCGAAAAAACGAGCGTGTGAAAATATCGCGGCGCGTGGGGGATAGGGTTTCCACGCGTCCGACCATGATGGCGATCGGTCGTGGGGTG
>Ga0181568_10000706_pt1 | contig 30103 bp, 25 predicted proteins | sample 101ome_20_FD_133758 | JGI IMG/M metagenome (GOLD analysis project Ga0181568, IMG submission 133758) | Coastal salt marsh microbial communities from the Groves Creek Marsh, Skidaway Island, Georgia - 101404AT metaG (megahit assembly) | ecosystem: Environmental > Aquatic > Marine > Intertidal...
AATTAAAATCACTTTAATTTCTCCTCTGTAATCAGCATCAATGGTTCCTGGCGTATTTAAAACCGTAATACCTTTTTTAGCTGCTAATCCACTTCGAGGTCTTACTTGAGCTTCGTAACCCTCTGGTAGTGCCATGGATAATCCGGTTGGGATCATGGCTCTTTCAAGCGGCTTTAAAGTAATTGACTGATCTAAATTAGCTCTTAAATCCATCCCAGCAGAACCTTTTGTTTCGTACTGTGGTAATTCATGTTTTGATTGATTGATTATCTTTACTTGAGTCATCTATATGGCTTGATAAAATCCCTTTAAATAAGTATTCTAAGATAGTAATTTTCGGGGGTTTTCAATAATGATTATTATGCTAATATATGTTAACAAAAGCACGGTACTTGTAATCATTTGCGCTCCTGATTCTGGTTCGGGAATCATACTTATGAAGTAGGCGCCAAGTGCGCTTATAGAATAGAAGAATATCTTTCTTAAATTGTAGGGTATAACTAAGTGTTTTCTTCCCCATATATAGGATATAACCACCATACTCAAATAACATATAAGTGTTGTCCATGCAGAGCCCATATAGCCTAGGTGCGGGATTAAAATAAAGTTACCTATTATTGATATAACAGCACCTATAACTGAAATAATTGCGCCAAAGTGTGTTTTATCTGTAAGTTTATACCAGACTGCTAGATTGTAATAAATACCCAAACAAAGATTGGCCAATAATATGATAGGAATAACCTTGTAACCTTCTTCAAAACCTTTTCCAGGAATATGTTTTATTTGATTTATAAATAAGGCCTCTGCTAAGAAAATTACCCAACAAAATAGTATAAAGTATTTCATAATCATAGCAAATAACTTAGGAGAATCTTTATCTCTGGCTTTTGAAAAGAAGAAAGGTTCAGCAGCCATTCTAAATGCCTGAACAGCTATAGCCATTGACATTGCCATTCTGTAATTTATACCATATATACCTAATTGAGCTAATTTTTCTTCTGTTGAACCCTCGAGTAATTTAAGAAGTATTGCTCTATCTAACATTTCGTTAATAACTCCAGCAAAGCCAACTATTAATAGTGGTGAAGCATATTTAATCATCGAGCGCCATACTTGTCCATCAAATTCAAAAGGGATACTTACAATAACAGGTAATAATAGCACCAAAGTTAGTATAGAGGCAATTAGATTGGCTTGCAAAAGATATCCAATATTAAAGCTGGGGTCATAGTGATAATCAAACATTTGATAAATTGAGACCTCATCTGTTCCAATAATTAATGGACCCATAAAATAAATACAAAATGAGAAGTTAGCTACAATGTTAATTAATCTTATAGAGGCAAATTTTTCAGCTTTATTTTGAAATCTTAGATAAGCAAAAGGAATAGCGCAGATAGCATCAATTGCCAATACACAAGCCAACATTGTTACAAAATTTTCATAGTCAGGTATCTCAAGAAAGTCAGCAATTATAGGCGATAGTAAAAATAGGGAGATGCCTAGCAATAGCGAACTTCCACTTAAAGAAATAAATGCTGTTGATACAATTTTTTTGGGTTGGTCTGATTTGCCTGCATACCTAAATAATGCTGTTTCCATTCCATAAGTAAAGAGCACCACAAAAAAGCCAACATATGCATAAAGATTGGTATAAACACCTAGTTGTTCTTCGGAGAAGTATTTGTCTTGAGAGAAAAATATTGGAATGATGAAAGTTATAAGTCTTCCTAGGATATTTCCTAATCCATATACTGCCGTTTGGCCAAGAAGTTTTTTTAATGGGTTCAATCCAATTGCTTTTAGCTAAAGATACGGAATTTGATTATTCCTTCATCTAACGAATAATGTTTAATTTAGTCTAAATACGAAGCGTTTGAGAGGTATAGTTACAAAATCTACTGGTAGTTGGTATTCTGTTCGTTTAGAAAATGGGACAGATCTTGAGTGTCGTGTGAAAGGAAAGTTTAGACTTAAAGGATATAAACTTACTAATCCATTAGCTGTTGGAGACAAGGTGCTGGTTAAAATTGATGAGCTTGATGAAAATATTGGCCAAATCATAGAACTTGAGCAAAGACAAAACTATATTGTAAGAAAGTCTGTTCACGCAAGGAAACATTCCTTAATAGCCTCTAATATTGATCAGGCTCTATTAATAGTGACCTTGGGTTATCCTAGAACTTCCACTGGTTTCATTGATCGTTTTATTGCAAGTGCAGAAAGATTTAATATACCAACTGTTTTGGTGTTTAATAAAATGGATCAGTATGGTCCTGAGTCAATGAAGACTTTAATAGAATTAGAAAACTTATATGGAAATATTGGTTATAAAACTATGAAAATCTCTGCTTTAAATGGGGATGGGATAGAGGAGTTAAAATCACTTATGAAGTCTAAGAATTCATTAGTTTCAGGTCATTCTGGCGTTGGAAAAAGTACGCTGGTTAATGGTTTAATTCCGGATTTAGATCTTTATACTCAAGAAGTGACTGATTATGGTAAAGGTCAGCACACAACAACTCATGCTCAGTGTTATGAATTAGATTTTGGCGGATGGATTATAGATACACCAGGTATTAAAGAGTTTGGCTTAGTAGATATTTTAGTAGAAGATTTGGATAAGTATTTTGTAGAAATATATAAATATAAAGCAGCTTGTAAATACAATAATTGCATACATTATAATGAGCCAGCAGGGTCCTGTGCTGTTAAATTAGCATTTGCCGAAGGCAAAATCGCCAGTAGTAGATATGAAAATTATCTTAAACTTGTAGAGGAAATTAAAGATTTTAAGCCTTATTTATGAGAATCGTTATTCAGCGAGTTAAACAAGCAAGTGTTAGCGTTGATCAAAAGATAGTTGGTCAGATTTCTCATGGTATGTTAGTTTTATTAGGTATTGAAAATAGAGATAATGAATCAGACATAGATTACATTGTAAAAAAGCTTAAAGGTCTAAGAATATTTAATGATGAGGAAGGTAAAATGAATTTAAATATTGAGTCGGTTAAGGGTAGTTTTTTGGTAGTTAGTCAGTTCACTTTATTAGCTAGCACAAAAAAAGGTAATCGACCATCCTATACTCGTTCTGCGTCGCCTAATATTGCTCAGCAATTGTATGAAAAGTTTATAGTTAAACTTAAGGGAGAAACGCAACTAGATGTAGCCTCGGGAGTATTTGGAGCTGATATGCAAGTTTGTTTGAATAATGATGGTCCTGTGACTATTGTTATGGATAGTCAAGCAAAAGAGTTTTAATTTTGCATATAGTCAGTAATACTATTGGTTAAAGTTTTTATTCTTTCATAGTTTACTTCATAATATACATATTTACCATTTTTAAAAGTTTTTACGAATCCAGCATCTCTGAGTATGCCAAGATGTTGTGATGCAACAGATTGTTCAACCCTTAACTTAATAAATAGTTCAGTAACGTTCATCGGTCCATTGGTGTCAATCATATTTAAAACCTTTTGTCTTAGTGGATGATTTACTGCCTTTAGAATGTCTGATGCTAATTTTAAAGCTTTAAAGTCAATATTCTTGTCATTGATTGCTGACGATTCTTCTAATGCTTTACCTATTCTTAAGCCTGATTTCATTTTTAGGGTGGTTTAGTATATTAAATTTTCATTAATATGAAATGTACCACGAATAAAAAGAGTTTAAGATTAAAAAACGAATTAAGAAGTTAACACTTGTTGTAGATATAAACAGTAAGGTGTCTATTTTCCTACAAAGTCTTTCAAATAATTTGGTTCGAAATAGGCTAAATTGGCAAAATCCTCTGCTTCATATTTATGCATGGCTAAGGGTATTAAATATTTTGCACTGCATTTGATTTGTTCATTTAAATAGATATTACCTTTATGTTTATATAAATCATAACATTTTTGAGCTCCAGTTCCACCAAGTATTATGCTGTATTGAGCTAAATAGGAGTCTAGATTATTCTCATCTATTATAAAAGGTCTTAGTGTTTTGATGGTTTTGAAGTCTTTATTGTAAAATGCAGTATATACTTCCATTCTTCTAGCATCAATCATTGGACAATATAGAACCGGATCTTTAAATTTGTATTTGGTGCTGTTTTGAATAAGTCCGTGGGCTAGAGCTTCAATTGTATCAATTGTAATGATTGGTTTTTCAGCTGCGTAGGCTAAACCTTTGGCAACAGAAGCACCAATTCTGAGTCCGGTATAAGAGCCGGGTCCGTTGCTAAGGGCAATAGCATCTATATCTTTTACCTTTAAATTATTTGCGTCAAGAATTTCTTCAATGAAAACAGTTAATACCTCTGAATGGCTATTAAATTCATTTAATTCTTTTAGTGCAATACAATCATGGCCCCTAGATAAGGCAACAGAGCAAATTGGTGTTGCGGTTTCTATGTGTAATATCAATGCCATTAGTACACGCCTATTGTATCTACTTGAAATAAGGTAGTATATCTTTCCTTGTTTTTGAGAAGTTCAATTGCTTCTTTCATATAATTATCATCAGAAAGATTTGCAATAATTTTTCCTTTTTGATAGTAGTAACGCGTTAAAATTTCAATTTTTAATAAATGTTTTATTTCACTTTCAAATTTTTCAATATCATTGGCTTTATCTTCTTCAAGTTTTGTTTTTAATGCCTTCAAGTCTCTTTCAAGTGCACCATAATAGGATTCCTTTTTAGTGTTTTTTTCTAAGTTCGCCAGTATTTGTTCTGTTTTAGTTTCATAGCTATAGTCTCTTTTTTGCGCAAATTCCTTGAAATTTTCAAAAAGTTCATCGTTTACATTAAATGCTAATGCAGGAATAATAGAGTCATTTTTTGATCTAAATAATGTTACAAAGTCAAAGATGATATTTTTCTTAAGTAGCGCTATGCTTATATTACTTAGATTACTATCTTGAGCCATGTAATCAGGCATAACGCCTTGGCCATCATAAACTATTCTTCCATTTTTTGTTTTGAACTCAGTTCTCAAAGAGTCTGCCATTTTTGTGGCTTTTCCTTTTTTGTCTTTGTGAGCATAGTCTAGTTCTTGTATACATCTTCCTGAAGGGATATAATACTTTGCAGTAGTGAATTTGATTTGTGTATTATAAACAAGTGGTCTGGTTGTTTGAACTAAACCTTTACCATATGATCTTTGTCCAACCACTAGACCTCTATCAAGATCTTGAATAGTTCCTGATACAATTTCTGAAGCTGAAGCACTATTTCCATTTATGAGAATTACTAGCGGAGTTGAGTCATTTAAAGCTGGAATTTTGGTTTTGTAAGACTTTTTGCTCTCTAGGTCTCGTCCTTGGGTATACACTATTTCTTGAGCTTGCTTTATAAATGTATTTGTTACATTTACTGCTTCATTTAATAAACCACCAGGGTTGCCTCTTAAATCTAAAATAATACCCTTTATTTCATTTTCTTGGGCTAAAGCTTTGTAGGCTTCTTGGACTTCTTTACCGCATTGTTTGGTAAATCTTGTTAGCTTAATATATGCAATTCCATCGGCTCTAATATCAGCATAAGGAACACTTTTTAATTTTATTTTTTCTCTGGTGATTAATAAATCAATCGGACCTACAAAGGGTCTTTCAATTTTTAAGTTTACTTCCGTTCCAGGAGTGCCCTTGAGTAGTTTAGAAAGATCACTAGCGTTTTTGCCTTCTACCGATTGTTCATTAACGGCTATTATTTTATCTCCAGCCCTTAAACCTGATTTGGCAGCTGGTGAATTTTCATAGGGTTCTGTTACTATAACATAGTTACTATCTGTTCTTATAAGTGACCCAATTCCTCCATACTCTCCTGAAATCGAGGTTTTATAATCTTCAATTTCTGATTCAGAATAGTATACAGTATATGGGTCTAGCGATTTTAGCATAGCATCAATACCTACTCTCATTAACTCGCCTGAATCAACGTCATCTACGTATTCTGCATTAAGTTTTTTGAAAACGGAAACAAATATTTCCAAATGCTTAGACATCTCAAATTGACTACTAAAACTCAAAAATGTAAGTAAGCAGAAAATAATAGTAAAGCTAAGAAGGGTTCTTTTAATCAATCTCATAGGATGAAATCAGTTTATTTAAGCACTAAAGATAATAGCTACGGATTTATTAATTTTTTGATGCAACTTTCCATCGCCGATTCTATCTCTTGGTAGGATAAAATCTTATTATCTAAATATATAAAGAAAATACCGTACTGCAGGTTATTTTTTGTTAAATGGGTATAGAGTTTAGACTTAAGTATACGATAAGCTTCCTTAGATCTCCTTTTAACTTTATTTCGATTTGGAGCGCTTTTAATTCTTTTTTTAGGTACCGATATAGCTACCTGAGCAGGGTGCTCACCATCTTTTAGTTTAACTGGAGAGAATACAACTCTAAACGGATGTACAGAAAAAGAAGATCCTTCTGAAAAAATTTTTTCCAGAAGGATCTTATTAGTTAATCGCTCTTTTTTTGTAAATGTATTGCCCATACACTTACCTATTTAGCGCTTATTTTAATTTTTTCTCGTCAGAAACAGATAGTTTCTTTCTTCCTTTTGCTCTTCTTCTGTTGATAACAGATTGACCGCTAGCATCAGCCATTCTGCTTCTGAATCCGTGCTTATTTTTTCTCTTTCTTAACGATGGTTGAAATGTCCTTTTCATCTTACCTTAATTTTATAACGGGCGACAAAGTTAAATAAAAAGATTTATTAATTAAAACTTTGTCTTTACTAATAATTCTAACTGTTCATTGAAAACAAAAACTCTTCGTTGCTTTTAGTTCCTCTCATATTTTGTAATAGGAATTGCATAGCCTCTTCAGAGTTCATGTCACTGATGTGATTTCTTAAAATAAATACTTTAGAGAGTACATCTTTATCCAATAATAAATCCTCTCTTCTTGTCCCTGATTGAACAACATCAATTGCAGGGTATATTCTTCTATTGGATAATTTTCTGTCTAATTGAAGTTCTTGGTTACCTGTACCTTTAAACTCTTCAAAAATTACTTCATCCATTTTTGAACCTGTTTCTGTTAAAGCAGTAGCTACGATTGTTAGTGATCCACCACCTTCAATATTTCTAGCTGCTCCAAAGAATTGTTTTGGTTTGTGCAGCGCATTGGCTTCCACTCCTCCAGATAACACCTTACCTGATGATGGAGAAACGGTATTGTGGGCCCTTGCTAATCTGGTTATAGAGTCTAATAATATAACTACATCATGCCCGCATTCTACCAAACGTTTTGCTTTTTGTAAGCATATATTAGAAACTTTAACATGTCTGTCAGCAGGTTCATCAAAAGTGGAGGCAATAACTTCCGCATCAACACTTCTTGCCATATCTGTAACTTCTTCCGGACGTTCATCAATCAATAAAATCATTAAGTATACTTCCGGATTATTTTTTACGATTGCATTGGCTACATTTTTAAGCAAGACTGTTTTACCTGTTTTAGGTTGTGCAACAATTAAACCTCTTTGACCTTTACCAATTGGTGCAAATAAATCAATCATTCTTGCCGAATAGTTACCTGGATCATCATCAGATAAATTCAACTTTTGATCTGGAAATAATGGAGTTAAATAATCAAAAGGAACTCTGTTTCTTATTTCCTCAGGTGTTTTACCATTTATAGATTCAACTTTTAATAAAGCAAAATATTTTTCACCTTCTTTAGGAGGTCTAACGCTACCTCTTATCGTATCTCCAGTTTTTAATCCAAAAGCCTTGATTTGCGAAGGAGAAACATAAACATCATCAGGTGAACTTAAATAATTATAGTCTGAAGATCTTAAGAATCCATAGCCATCTTGCATTTGTTCTAATACACCTTCGCTTGAAATTATACCGTCTAATTTGGCTAATAATTCATTCCTTCTATTGCGTTCTGCGTATTTATCATTTGCTTTGTGATCTTTTTCTGGTTTGTCAGATCTCTCGGTTGTTTCTGTTTCCTTATCTTTATCTTGCCTAGGTTTAAACTTTCTAGAATCAAAGACAACTTTTCTTTCCTCAGTCTTCTCCTCTTTAGTTTCTTTTCTTTCTGACTTTTCAGTAGCTGCTGTATTTTGTGGTCTACTAACTTGTTCTTTATGCTCTTGGCTTTCCAGTTTATCTGTTTTTTCTTTTGATTCTGGATGATGTTCCTTTCTACTTATTTTTTTTCTTTCTCTCTTTGGCTTATCACTACTTCCCTCAGCAGAATTTGTTCGAGATTGCTCTTTAGCTTTAGGTTCTGTTTCAATAGGATTGATGGCTTGTCCATCTAGAATTTTATAAACTAAGTCTTGCTTATTTAATTTACTTAATCCTTTGATTTTTAGCTTCTCTGCAATTTCTTTTAATTCAGGAAGCAACATTTCATTCAATTGTAAAATGTCGTACATGTTAGAATGTGGTTTGTTAATTGGTGATAATTATTTTGATCTTTATTTGATTAGTGCTAAATGCACTAAAATTCTGTTGGGCGGTCGCACAACACCACAATAATAGTGAACTTTTACCACATTACATATATCTTACAAAGATTATATTTTATCGAATCCAGTGTATGGCCTTAAAACTTCAGGTATTATAATATTACCATCGATATAATTATTCTCTAAAATTGTTGCTACAATTCTAGGCAATGCTAATGCCGAACCATTTAAAGTATGCGCAAGTTTATTTTTTTTGCTTGCTTTATCTTTATATCTGAGTTTTAATCGATTAGACTGGTAGGTTTCGAAGTTGGAAACAGAACTAACTTCCAACCATCTTTCTTGACCGGCAGAATATACTTCAAAATCGAATGTTTGAGCTGCTGTAAAACCCAAATCTCCACCGCATAAATTTAAAATTCTAAAAGGTAATCCAAGATCTGAAATTAAGTTCTCTATGTAATTTCTCATTTCCATTAAAACTTCATAAGATTTTGATGGATGAGCGATTTGAACAATTTCTACTTTATCAAATTGATGTAACCTGTTAAGTCCTTTTACATCTTTACCATAAGAACCTGCTTCTCTTCTAAAGCATGGAGTATACCCGGTTAATTTGATTGGAAACTCTTCTTCTTTTACAATGCTATCTCTGTAAATATTAGTTAGTGGTACCTCTGCTGTAGGAATTAAATAGAGGTCATCGTTTCCAATGTGATACATTTGCCCTTCTTTATCAGGTAGCTGACCTGTTCCATAACCTGAAGCTTCATTAATTACAATAGGAACTTGCATTTCTTGGTAACCAGCTTTACCAGCTTCATTAAGGAAATATTGTATTAATGCTCTTTGAAGTATAGCACCCTTACCTTTATATACTGGAAAACCTGCCCCTGTGATTTTAACACCTAATTCAAAATCAATAATATCTTTTTGAGAAGCAATTTCCCAATGGCCTTTCTTTTTGCTTAGTGCAGGAATATCTCCTTCTGATTTAATGATTTGGTTATCTTCATCTGTTTGTCCTGATGGAACCGTTTGGTTAGGGACATTTGGAATATGATATAATTTATCTTTTAATCTCTTTTCTACATCAGCAACAACTTGTTCTTTTTCTTTAGATTTAGCTTTTAGATTGCCGGATTCATTCTTGAGTTTTTCTGCAGCGTCTCTATTGCCTTCTTGAAAAAGTTTACCAATTTCTTTAGCCATAGTATTGGCCTGGTTGAGTAATTCATCTCTTTCACCTTGTAAACGTTTTCTCTCCTGATCAATATCTAATATTTCATTAACCATTTTAGCTGCATCAATTCCTCTTTTTTCAAGTCTATTGATTACGTCTTGAGTATTATCTCTTAAAAAATGTAATTCTAACATGTTGCGTTTTTTTCTAGCTAGTCAAAGATAATTAAATCTCATCATAGGACTGCATGCCTGTTTAGACAATTTTTGTATCAAGAATTGTTTTTGTAATTTGTAGCTATGAGAAGAAGAATTATAGCGTTAAATATTGCTCTTGTTTTATCCACTTTATTAATTGCTCAGAAGCGTCCAGAGTGGAAAGGTGGGTATCTCCAAAAACTCACAGCAAATCCTTCTGAAGTTGAGTTTGTATTAATGGATGATGAGATTATTGATTCTATTTTAATTCAAAAATTTGGAAATCATAAATGGAGTCAGGTAGCTATGATTCAGAATAAAAAGATACAAGGTTCCTCTAATTATAAGGCCTCAGTTTTCTGGAATCAGGGCGAAAATAAATTTAGATTAAAGTACTTTGTAATGGATACGATATATTACTCTGAGCAGGAAACTTATGAATGTAATAGAGATCCAATTACTTACGAAATCATTAAAAAAGATAGGAAAACACAAGTGTTACAATTAAGTGCTTTTGCCGAATTTTCCATTTGGAGTGCATTAGGAGCACTAATGGCTAAAACCTCCGGTGAATCTTATGATATATCCAGTCTAGATCAAGGAGTCTACTATTTATTAATTGATGGTAGGACGGAGAAATTTCTAAAAAAGTAAATTTAGAATTTAATTCAATGATTGTCTTTGAGGCCAATTTTCGGCTTTAAATATTTACCAGTAAAAAAAGGATGATAGTTTTAGTAAGGGCTTCTGCAAGTGGTCCATGCGCTCTTTTTCTTTCAAAAAAGCTCCCACGGAAGCCTGTTCAGTAAAGGCATCCTGATGGCAATTTTAGGATGGCCTATGCAAATATAGTATTTTATAATATAAAAAGTAGAATACTTTCTAGTTTATATTTTTTGATAGTATATGTTTAAACCTCTATTAAGCCACTCAAGGTAAGCCGTTATATTTTCATTGTAGGCTCTTCCTTCATGCACTACTTCTTCAGTATATGGATTGATAAACACGTAATAAGGTTGAGATTGCTTAGAGAATTTTCTACTTTGAAATTCGCTCCACTTATCACCAACAGTTCTGAGTTTTTTTCCATCACTTGTAATATGAGGTTTTTCTAATTTTGTTCTGTCATCTACGTATAGTTCAACTAGTACAACCTTATTTCTTAAAACGTCTAATACCTCCTTATCTGTCCAAACAGCATTTTCCATTTTTCTACAATTAACACATCCGTGTCCGGTGAAGTCGATCATTACTGGCTTATTTTCTTGTCTACCAATTTCAAGTGCTTGTTCATAATCAAAAAAGCAATCTATATCATGGGCACAATGAAGATTTTGAGCACCTATCTTTTCAATATTTCTAGATTTATTGGCATCGGCATTATGCGCACTAGCTGTAATATTGTAGTCTTGTGTTCCCATATGAGGCAAGAAGCCTGAAATCGCTTTTAATGGAGCGCCCCACATACCAGGTATTAGGTAAATAGCAAATGATAGGGTAATAATTGCCAAAAATAATCTAGGAACTGAGACATAAGCTAAATCACTATCATGTGAAAATTTTAGTTTTCCTAAAAGATACAATGCAAGTAGTAATGCAACTGCTATCCATAAGGCAATAAACACCTCTCTGTCAAGAATTCCCCAATGCATAACAAGGTCGGCAACGGATAGAAACTTTAAGGCCAAAGCTACTTCTAAAAACCCTAAAACCACCTTTACTGAATTTAACCAACCACCAGATTTCGGTAAAGAATTTAACCAACCAGGGAACATGGCAAATAAAGCAAAGGGCAAGGCCAGTGCAGTAGAAAATCCTAACATTCCAATAGCAGGCCCTGCAACACCACCATGATTTGCAGCCTCTACTAGTAAAGAACCAATAATAGGACCAGTACAAGAAAATGAAACCAATCCAAGTGTTGCAGCCATGAAGAATATTCCAAGAATACCACCTTTATTGGCTGCACTATCTGTTTTATTAATCCATTTATTGGGTAATTGAATTTCAAATGCGCCAAAGAATGAAGCAGCAAAAATTACAAACAACACAAAAAATGCTATATTCAAATAAGGGTCAGTAGATAATGCATTCAAAGCATTTTCACCAAAAATCATTGTAATTAATAAACCAAGTGATACATATATTACAATTATTGAAAGCCCATAAATGATGGCATTTCTGATACCCTCTGCCTTATTTTTAGATTGCTTTGTGAAAAAGCTGACTGTTAATGGGATCATCGGAAAAACGCAAGGTGTAAGTAAGGCAATTAGACCACCACCAAAACAAGCTAAGAAGATCCAAATCATACTATCTTCCTCTCCATTATTGTTACTTTGCTTATTAGTGTCTGCTATATTAATTGCGTCCTTTTGAGTGAAAGTTACATCTACGTATGTAGGAGGTAAGCATTGTTTATCATCACAGGTCATATACTGCAGGTATCCAACAATTTTAAATTCTTTTTTTTGTGCTATTAGTTTTTTAGAGAATACAGCTTGATTATCGTACCACTTTAGGTCCATATCAAAGTTCTTATCGTATTCGGTTACAAGATCTCCTTCTTCTATAACTTGTCCAAAAGACTTTATTCCTTTCAAAGTATCAAATTCAATTGATGTTGCAACAGGTCCGCCTTCAGCTATTGAACTTGAATATACATGCCAATGATCTTCTATATTAGCTTTAAATTCTATAAGATATTCATTATCACCGGTTCGGATAAGTTTAGATTCCCATTTTACAGGATCTAGTTTCTCTTCTTGTTGGGATAAATCAGCAAATACAGCTAATAAACTAGAACACAGTGAAATTAATAATAATGCCTTTCTCATATTTAAACTTTGTTTGGTCTTCTGTGAAGACCTAAAATAATAAAAACTATTGATTCGCTCTCCATTAGAAACAGTCAAGTATTCAAAACGATATTATTTTGATATTATTAACCCTAATTAACCTAGTTTAAACTTCAAAAACTTTTTTCCAAATAGCAAAATTAATCAATCTCCATAATCTTGCGTTTCGTTGTTCTAGATGATCTTTAGAAATTAATTGATCCCAGTCCTTATTTATTTGACTCCATTTTACAAGGTTATCATCCTCTGTAGGTAGATAAGACTTAAGTTGGTCTTTGTTTTTAAGTAACCACTCATCTTCAGGACTAGCAAAGGCTATTTTATCTTTTCTTTGTGCTATTGAATGCGGCAAAAATTCTTTGGCCGCTTGTCTTAGTAGTGTTTTACTTCGTTTAAATATTCCAGGAGCTCTAAAACATAATTGTGCTAACGATTTATTATCTGCAAAAGGAACTCTGACTTCAACTGAATGTGTCATGCCATTTCTATCCGCTGTTCTGAGTAGGTTTTTTAAAATATCTCCGTTATACTCCTTGTAGAGTTGCTTGTTGATATTAAAAGAAAATGCATTACTGACTGCCGAAATATCTTTTTTATATTTTTCCCAAAGTCTGTCATTAATATATCCGAATTCCTTTTGGCTATTTCTAAAAGCTCTATTTTGAAAATAATTTCTAAATAGTTTAGATAATTGCATCTTTAAAGTATAGTTCAAAAGAAGATGTGGTTTTTCGAATTGTTTAAAGTAGTTAATCCATCTGCCAGATTTTAAACTGTTGACCATATAACAAGCGAAGTGATTATCATAACCAGAAAACAATTCATCAGCTCCTTGTCCATCTATACTAACTTTAATTTTATTTTGATGAATTGATTCAAAGACTTTATACTGTGCATAAGTGGAACAGCTTAAAAAGGGAATATCGTGTGCATATACTATTTTTTCTAGATCTTTATTAAAATCATTAGCTGAAGGGTTTACTTTATGCCAAATAGAATTGGTTTTTGTAATAACTTTTTTAGCCCAATCGGATTCATCGAATGGTTTGTTTGGAAAAATTACACTAAAGCAATGATGATCTTTTTTACCAAGGTAATCTATTATTCCAGATATTGTGCTACTATCTATCCCTCCACTAAGGCAACTTGCTACATCAACATCTGCTATTAACCTAGTTTTAATTGCTTCAATTAGTTCCTTTTTTATTGCGCTTGAATAAAATGTTAAGGACTTTTCATTATTAAATCTAGTATTTAGACTCAATCTAAAGTATTGATTTATACTAAGCTCTTTAGTGTCAATATTATAATTTAGGCAGTGTCCAGGCTTTAGTTCTTTTACATTCTTGAATAAACCATCTTCATCTAATTCTAATTTTGCTAATGCTAGATATTGAAATGCAGCTTTCTCATTAATTTCTTTTTTGAAACCCGGAATTTCAAGAATAGCCTTTTGTTCAGAAGCAAATGCAAAGCATTGCCTAGCCTGGTAATAATAAAACGGTTTTACACCAAAAGGATCTCTACTGGCAAATAACTCTCTCTTCTGTTTATCATAAATAGTAAATGCCCACATTCCGTCGAAACGTTCTTGGCATTTTCCTCCCCATTCTATAAAGGCATTTAATACAACTTCTGTATCTGAATTACTTTTGAAGCAATAGCCCTTTTTAAGTAATTCATCTTTGATGATCTGGTAATTATAAATTTCACCATTGTAGGTTATCCAATACCTTTTTTGAGGATCATGCATAGGTTGATGAGCACTTTTGGATAAATCTATTATAGCTAATCTTCTGTGTCCAAAAGATAGATTTTCAAAGTGTTCGAAGCCTTCTCCATCAGGACCACGATGCGCTATGGTATTATTCATCTTCTCAATTATTGAAGAATGATCTTTCCCGATATATCCAGTAATGCCGCACATCAAGCAAATATAAAATAAAAAAAGCCTCGATCTTTCGATCGAGGCTTTTTTTGAGCGGGAGACGGGGCTCAAACCCGCGACCCTCAGCTTGGAAGGCTGACGCTCTATCAACTGAGCTACTCCCGCAATTATGAATCAAATATAAGTAGCTTTTTTAAAAAGTCAAGGTTTATTGCCAATTTTTTTCTAATTGGTTAATTAATGATAAAATGAGCTCACTTTCAAAACCCTTTTGTAAAAGATGGTTTAAGAGTTTTTGCTTTCTTTTGTATGGGTCTTTTTCTTTTAGTGTATTGGATTTGCTTTCAAGGAGTTGTATAGCTGTGAATTTATATTTTTCTTCGTCAATTTGCTCTCTTATGGCAGATTCTATAAATGAATTAGCTATGCCTTTTTGTTGTAGATGATTCTTGATTTTTAATTTTCCCCAACGTTTAATTCTAAATTTTCCTCTAACAAAAGAAGTAGCAAAACGCTGATCATCTAGAAATTGATGGTCTATTAAGAAATTTATGTAAACATCATGATCCTCCCTCCAAACTTCTAATTTAAAGAGTTTGTCAGTTATTTCTTTAATACATCTGTCCTGATAGGTACAGAATTTCATAAGTTTGGCTTGTATGTTTTTATCCATATTAGACAGTATCTGCAAATTAAAACCTTAAAGAACTATACTTTAGCTTTTAAATTAACTAGTCTATTTTGAAGAAATACAACAACGGTTAAGAGAATAAGCGCTCCCCATTGATGAAAAACTCCCCAAAAAACTGGAATTTCGCCACAACTAAAGGAAACAACTGTTATTGCTCCAATAGTTATTTGAAATAAAATTGCTCCAATCAAAGCAATACTTCCATTTCGTACATGTAAATCTGATATGTTTTTAAAAACTTTCATACCCAAATAAATACCATAAACAGCAATAAAGAGTGCCAGATATCTATGCATGAATTGTATAGTAGCCACATTCTCCAAAAAGTTGATATACCAAGGTGTTTCATCTAGCATGCCTTTGGCTAGGAAGTCTCCATTCATTAGTGGGAATGTAGTGAACCTAAAACCTGCCTTGAGACCAGACATAAAGGCACCATATATAATTTGTATAACTACTAAAATTAATAGCACATTATTGGCTGAAGTATATTTGAATTTACTTGACTTGGTTTTATCAATAGCATCTTCTCTTCCTAACCATAAATTAGTGGCTATCCATAGAATATAACAATACAAAAAGAAGGCTGTGATTAAGTGAAGTGCTAGTCTGTAATGAGAAACTTCAGGAATATCCCTAAGACCAGATTTTACCATAATCCAACCAATAAAAGCTTGTAAACCGCCAAGTCCGAAGATAATCAGACAATTTTTAAGAAGTTTGCCCTTGATCTTACCTTTGATTAAAAAGTATACGAAAGGAATGATAAATACAATTCCAATTAATCTACCCCATAATCGGTGAAAGTATTCCCAAAAGAATATTCTTTTGAAGTCAGCTAATTGCATCCAATTATTTTTGAGTTCAAACTCCGGAGATGCCTTGTACATATTAAAAGCATCAATCCACTGGCTTTCCCCAATAGGAGGTAAGGTTCCCATGATAGGTTTCCAATCTACCATACTTAATCCTGATCCAGTTAATCTTGTAATACCACCTATAACAACCATGATCATGATCATCAAGCAACCTGTAAGTAGCCATAATATAACAGATTTATTATCCTTCATATCCTAAAATTAAGTAATCAACAGTAAACATGGTGATTATTCTATTTCATTATTGTTTTAAATCGATTAATGCAGAATCTAAATCTGCAAAATCAAAAGCAAAGCCTGTATTTAGTATTTTGTCAAGAGAAGCTCTAATACCTGTTGTAAGCAAAATACTGTTCTTTCCAAACATTAATCGAAGTAAAAATGCTGGTGTATTGGGCATGAAAAAGGGCTTTTTCAGACTTTTTGCAAGTGATTGGGAGAAATAAGCATTACTGCACTGACCAGGAGAGCAGAGATTGTATACTCCGAAAGTGTCTTCATCTTCAATTGATTGTAAAAAAGCTTTTGTTACGTCTTTGATGTGTATCCATGGGAAAAATTGCTTACCATTTCCTACAGCCGCTCCTAATCCCAAGCTAAATGGTTTTTTCATAGTTTTGTATGCACCTCCTTTTGAGCTCAATACTACGCCAAGTCTGAAAATACATTTTTTGATATTTACAGTATCTAAGTCATCTAATACATTTTCCCATTTTTGACATACGATTGCAGGGAAATCTTTACCCGGATTTTCATGTTCCGATACCGCTTTACCATGTGTTTCGCTGTAATATCCAATGCCACCTGCTGAGATAAACTTTTTAATATTTATATTCTCTTCTTTGATTGTATTTATTAATAATTGGGCGCCATTGACACGACTTTGGATAATTTTCGATTTATTTTTTTTGGTCCATCTGCACAATAAATTTTTACCTGCTAAATGAATGATATAATCTATTTCGAGCAGTGCATTTTTGTCTAATTCTGATTTTTCTGGATTCCACTTGAATTTTTTAATCTCAAGATTATTAACCCTAAAAATTCCAGATTTTCTGCTTAGCAATGCAACCTCGTGTCCTTTTTGGATTAATATTGGAATTAATTCCTTTCCAATTAAACCTGTTCCTCCCGTAATCAATATCTTGGCCATATAAAAAGATTTATTATCCTAGAATAAATATCCTTAATTTGTAATATAAATCGAAGTAAATGAGATATTTAAGCGTTTTTTGTTTGTTATTATCTTTTTCCATGTATTCTTGTTTATCAGTGAGTAAGGAAGATTACGGTAATATTTTAACTACTCACGCGATAAGTAATCCAAAAACTTTAAATCCCCAATGTCATACTTCTCAACTTTCAGATCAGATTGTTAATCTAGCCTTTCAATCCTTGGTGCATTTGGATTTATATTCTGGAAAAATGGTGCCTCTTTTGGCTGAATCACTCCCTGAATTTGAACAAACTAAAGAGGGTAAGTTAAAATATACATTTAAAATCAGACAACAAGCGTCTTGGGATGATGGTAAACCAATAACAGCTAAAGATGTTGAGTTTAGTTTAAATGTAATGTTTAATCCACATTGCAATAATGCCTTGAGAAGGCAATATCTAAGTAAAATTGAAAGTATTGAAATAGATAGTACAGACGATAAGAAATTTACTTTAGTATATGCAGAACCATACATACAAGCATGTTGGGCTTTAGTTGACTTAAAAATTATAGATCATCGAATATTTGACCCTAAACAATTAATGAAAAATTGTTCTTTGAAGAAATTGAAAGAATACGCAAAAGACTTTGATCCATACAAAGAAGATTCACTTCAACTTTTTGGAAAGCAATTCAATAGCGCAAAATATCAAACCAATACTCAATATTTGAGAGGTTCTGGCGCCTATGTTATTGATCAATGGGAGCACAATCAATACATTAAATTAAAGCGTAAAAAACAATGGTGGGCAAATAATATTGAAGTAAACCATAACCATTATTTTAATGCTAATTCCGAAATTATCCATTTTGAAATTATTAAAGATTGGAATTTGACATTATCTGCCCTTGAAAATGGAAAGTTAGATGTTATTTCATTTGTACCAATGGATCAATTTGTGTCTTTTCAAAATGATCAGGAAATAATAAAAACATATGCATTTAAAAGTGTTACTAATTATATATATGAATATCTAGCATTCAATACTTTAGATTCCTATTTTTCTGATGTAAATCTAAGAAAAGCTATCGCCAGTAAAATAGATAGGGATTTACTAGTTGATAAGGTTTTACTTGGTTTTGGAAGTCCAACTTATTCTATGATTCATCCAACTAAATCTTATTACAACAAAGAAATAGTGCAAATAGATACATCTCAATACAGTAATATTCGACTTGATCCAGACAGTATAATTAAAATATTGATTAACAGTGGTAATAAACGAAAAGAGAAAGTCGCGAACTTCTTAGTAAATGCTATAAAGTCCTTGGGAGGTAAAGCTAAAGTTGAATCATGGGATTGGAAAGTTTTTTTGGACAAGCGAAAAAAAAGAGACTTTGACATTGTTATTAATACTAGTGGTGGATCCCCTGTTCCTGAGATGCTTGCTCAGTCTTGGCATACAAGTTCAATTGAAAGTGGTAGAAATTTTAGTGGTTTTGGAAATCATCAATCGGATGCTTTGATTGATAGTATAAATATGGAAATGAATGAAGTTCAAAGAAATAGAATGTATAAAAGATTTCAATGGTTGGTTGACAAGCAACAGCCGTATGTGTTTCTTTATACCTTAAATCAACGTATTATGTTAAAGAAGAAATTCGATGCTGTAAAAATAAGTTCAATAAGGCCTAACTATTGGTTAGGAGACTTCTAGTATGATTAAGTTTATTGCAAAAAGATTATTGCGTTGGTTGCCTAGCTTTGTTGCTATTATACTGCTTAGTTTTTTATTTTGTTTAAATGTTCCGGGAGATGCAAGTCTTTCTGAAGATCAAAATACAGGAACAGTAAATCAGTTAATTGTTCCAAATACCTATCATTTACCTCTGTTTTATTTTTCTCTAAAACCATATAATTGGAACATATTTTTAAACGAATTATCCCAAAGCCATTATAAAGATCTAGCAGAATTACTTTTAGCCTATAGTGGAGATATACATGCTGTTAAAAAACAAATACGTAATATAAACAATACAAGTATAGCTTTAACCAAGCTATACTCGGAGGGTAAGATAGAGGCATATACTTATAAAAAAGATATTAGTGCTTTATCTAACTTAAAGTATGTAAAATCATTACCTATAAAAGTTTCGGGGTCTAAACCTTACCAGATACTTCTTAAAGATTTAAATGCATTTGAGTTTCATGATAATGCTTGGAAGCGTTATATACCATGCATTTATTGGATAGGTCAAAACAATATCTTTCATCAATGGTTATCATCTTTAATCAATGGTGATTGGGGGCAAAATACTAACGGACAACCAGTTAAAAAATTAATTTTCACAGCCTTTTCTAAAACTCTTTTTCTTGCTTTTGTTAGTTTATTACTAGCTGTGATGGCTATTCCTATATCTGTTCATTTATTTACAATTAATTCAGGCTTGTCAAAGCTTATTATTAAATTTCTTCAAACTACAATATCTATACCTAGATTCATATGGGCACTGGTTTTTTTATTTTTGCTTGCCAATGTTTTAAATTGGATGGATCCACTTGTATTTAAACAATTAGACCGAGGTTATTCAAAAAACTACTTTTGGTATTTAGTTCCAGCTGGTGCAATGGTATTTCCGTTTGTAGCCTTTTTACAGGATCAAATTCAAACACAATTGAGAGTTGAATTTAATAAGGATTATGTAAAGACAGCGCTTGCAAAAGGTATGGCAAAAAGACAGGTTTTATACAGACATGTATTAAAAAACAGTTTATTTCCATTTATAACAAGTATAACACATTTAATTCCTGTACTGCTTTCAGGTTCTGTACTAGTAGAAAGAATATTTGGTATCCCTGGCCTTGGTGATTTGCTTATAGAGTCTCTTAAAGGAAGAGATTTTCCAGTAATTATTGGTATCACCTTCCTACTAAGTATTATTATTAGCTTGAGTTATCTCTTAGGTGATATCTTGTATCAAATTTTCCACCCTAAAGTAAAAATAGATTCATGAATAGGTGGCTTAAATATGGATTGATATGGAATATAAGTTTATTGATACTGAGTATGTTGTGGCAATTAGCTTCTATTGAAAATCAAATAGATAATGCATTACATGGCGCTTATGCACCATTTTCAATAGGAGATAGAATTCATATTTTTGGAACAGACTACTTTGGTTATGATTTGTTAAATCATTTTATAAGTGGTTTTTCATTGAGTGTTTTTAATGCATTAGTGATTTTAGTGTTTTCAAGTATTATTGCTTTGCTATTAGGTGTTTTGGCAGGTTATTTTGCCAATGACGGAATAAGGCTTAGAATTTTGTCTTTGTTTATGCTTATTCTGTTGTTAGTTGATATTGCTTATCTGTTTTTCATTGTTCCAAGTCCTGACATATTGATTTTATTCTTACCATTTATAATTGTCTTAACTTTCATTAGCCTAGATTATAGGTTATGGCGAACTAAATATGTTTTTATACCTTTTGATAGAATTATAAGTAGCCTGTATGAGATAATGGGAAGTTTGCCTAAGTTTATTTTACTCATATGTTTGGTATTGTTCCTTGAGCCTAATTGGTTGGGCTATGCATGTATACTTTCTGTTCTAACGTGGGTTCAAAAATCTAGAATTATCAGGGCAGAGGTTATTAAAGTAAAAACAGCCTATTATATTGACGCAGCTAAGGCATTAGGAATCAAAGATTTATGGATAATTATAAGACACATTTTAAATAATATTCAAGAGACAATTCTTGTTACACGGATTTATGCATTCGGAAATTTATTTTTATTAGACGCAAGTTTAAATTTTATTGGTATCTCTGGTGTTGGTTCTAATGTGTCATGGGGGAATATATTAGCGCAATACAGGTATGATTTGAGCGCATGGTGGTTATTATTGTTTCCTTCAATAGGATTGACATTATTTTTAATTCCATTATTTTCGCTGGCTAAATACCTTGAAAACAAAACAAATTGAGATTATTATTATTTATAGCATTTTTACCTTTGTTGGCTTTTTGCCAGATGAAGCAACTACTATCTAATTCATTTAGTGTAGAGCCAAATACAAAATTAGGTGTAATTGGTCAATCAAAGGATAAAATTTATCTCGAATTAAAAGGTCAAGCCATGGATCAGGTATTGATCTTCAATGAGCGGTTGGAAATGGAAAGTTTTTTTAATGTAAATGAGCCTCACGATACTAATGAAATAATCTCCTATATATCCGCAAATGATACGATAGTATCTTTATCAAAATCTGATTTATCTAAAAGTTATTATATCGGACCATTAAGGAGCGATTCTTTAAACCACAAACAAAAGCAACGACTATTTACTTTTGATAGAGGTATTAGAAGATGGAAAAAAAATATCCGTTGGGAAAAATCTTTTGATCGCAAAGCTCTACTTTTTTATGTTGATAATAGAGATCAAAATAAAAATTACACTGCTTATTTGGCTCTTAAAAATTTCGAAGATGGTACTATAGTTAATGATTCTATTCAAACTGATATTAAAAATACAGATGCTAGAATTAAGAATGTTGCACTCGGTCAGGATCATAAAATGTATATTTTTATTCAAATTAGAGATGCAGAGAAAAGTACATTAAGTGCTGGCCGATATAGCTATTTAATACTAATTAGAGATTTGAAGTCTAAAACAACTAAGCGTATTAAAATTCATAATAACGACATCTTTATGGGAACTCTAGCAATGAAGTTAAATCCTCATTTAAATAAAATTATTGTTGCAGGTTTTTATTCTGATCGCTCCTATATAGAATCTCAAGGAATTGTTCTTTGCGCTTATGATATGATAAGTTTGAATGAAGATTATAGAGTATTTGAACCATTGAATGTATATCAACTCAGGAGGCTAGGAGCAGATAACTTTATTAACGAAAATAAAGGTGCTGAGGATTTAGTAATTAAGGAGATGTTTTTAAGATCTGACGGAGGAGTGATTTTAATGACAGAAAAACAATACTCCTCTGTGGTGAATTATACTAATACTAGTATACAAATGATGAGCTATAGTTCCAATGAGATTATTTATTATCATTACAACGATATTAATGTTATTTCAATCAATAAAGATGGACAATTATATTGGAATGTATTAATAAATAAACTGCAAGAAACCGATATAATTGCTAATACTTATGCTTCATTTAAGGCTGGTGTTAGTGATAAAGGAGTATACTTATTATTTAATAAAAGTCTAACTAAGTCCTTCGCGCTGCAACTAGACCATATAGATGTTTTGGGCAAAACAGCAAAACATCATATTATTAAAGATAGAGCCTTACTCAATAGCTTTAAGCAAATTAACAATAACCAGTGGCTTGTAATTATAGAAAGTTTCGGAGATTACAGATTATTGAAAGTTAAGTTATAATGATAGAAAGACTTAGAAATAATAATTCTTTAATTACGTTAATGGTTCTTTTAGCCATTATTATTTACAGATTAATTTATGTTAATGAGGCGGATGAGCATCTAGGTGCTATCGGACCTTTATGGTTTTGGATAGAACCTTACCTGAATAGTTTTTCTAGTTTTGGAATTCAAATTTGGTCAGCTGTCTTGTTTATTGTTTCTAGTTTAGCAATGACTTTTATACTCAATCAACATAAGATTTTTAAGAGGCATAACTATTTATTTATGTTATTGTCAATAGCCTTATTATTCAAATCAGGTAATTCGAGCTTTAATTCTCATATTATATATCTCCTTTTGATACCCTTTATATACCATCAAATCATAGAGCTCTCAAGAGCAGAATCTATTGCTTATTCTAACATATTTAATTTATCCTTAATGATGGGGGTTCTAGTTGTATTTAATCATTCTTATTTCCTACATGCAGCTTTTATATTCTTATTTATCCTTCTGGTTATTCAGTTTAATTTGAGAATTATACTTTTATATATTGCTGGATTGTTCTTGACTTATTACACGATATTTATGCTTAATTATTTGCTTGAAATGCAGAAAGACTTGGACTTGTATTGGAATAGAACAGTTATAGAGATTACAGCTTTTCACCTTGATTATTTTCAACTGTCTGTTTTACTTTTTTTGAGTTTGTTTATAGTTGCTGCTATCTTTCATTTACAAGGCTTATATGCTCGATTAATCATATTAAAAAGACGATTCCATCTAGCTAACTATTTATTGTTAATTTCTGGTGTGATTGCGTGTTTGTTGGTAAAACAATGGAATTGGATAATGTTTTTATACATTGCCTATCCAGTAACGGTAATTATAAATGATTGGATAAATAGAATTGAAAGGCCTTGGATAAAAGAAACTATTGGATTAGCTCTTATAGCTTGTTTGTTTATATAAGTTTTCTTCGTTTCATTTCTGATTTGAGTAGACTCAATTCTCTACCCATTTGACCACTTATACTAGTGTTTTCTTGAGCTCTTCTAATTAGATAGGGAATAACATCATTAACAGGGCCATACGGTATGTATTTACAAACATTATAACCTTCTTTTGCTATATTAAATGAAATATGATCACTCATACCATAAAGTTGAGCAAAGAAGACATTACGGTTATTTTTTTCTATTTGAAATTCTTCCATCCAATCAATAACCTTTTGCGTACTTAATTCATTATGCGTAGCAGCAACTAACCCAATTTTATCAATATGTTCTAAACAATAAGCTGTACCATTGTCAAATGAAAGATCAGTCTCTTCTTTAGTTGTGCAGATAGGATTTGCTCTATTATTTTTAATAGCGAATTCAGCTTCTTTTTCCATGTAGGCACCTCTTACTAGTTTGGCACCAAGTAAATAACCGATTTTTTCTGCTTTTTTTAAAGAGGCTTTGAGGAATTCAAGTTTATCTGCTCTATACATTTGAAAAGTATTATAAATTATAACTTCCTCTTTGTTATAGCGAGCCATCATGAGGTCGGTTAGTTCATCTATAGTATCTTGAATCCATGATTCTTCCGCATCTATAAATAGTTTTATTTTATTCTCAAAAGCTGCCTTACAAATATCATTTAATCTATTTTGGGCTTTTTCGTAATCTTCTGATTCAAGCGGAGTAAGCACCTTTTTAGCGTCTAATTTCTCCAAAATAGAACTATGGCACAAACCAGTAATTTTCACACTTGTAAAAGTTAAAGAAGATGTTGTAACAGCAAAGTTAATGTTGTTAACTATTTCATTTCTTGTTTTGTCAAACGCCTCATTACTATTTTTGGCTTCTACTGAATAATCTAAATTGGACTCTACATTGTGAGCTTTTATAAGGTCAACGGTTTTTTCGCATTTCATTAATGTTGTTCCACCGCAAAAATGTTTGAATATATTATTCTGGACTATGAACCCTAATGGAAGTTTCATTGAAAAAGCTATACCTCCTAAAATGTTTAATATTTTATTGAGCCATAAAATATTAAATAGAGAAAAAATCCAATAAGCTTTTTTTAGCTCTTGATCTGATTTGTGCGCAAAGGCTACCTCAATATTATCAAAGTCAATTTTAGGCATATTACCTAAATTACGAAAATCAGTATAAAAAATTGATATTTTTAAATTTTATTGAGGTAAAAATACATTTATGGCAATTTAGAGCAGTTTTTCAGAGTCAGAACTGAACTTAAATCCGACTCTTTTACCAGTTTTTTGAGCCATTACACCAGACTGTTGTATTTTTTCCATTAATGATATGACTTGGACTTCTTCATACGGAGGGGTGAGCAAATCAAAACTAAGCGAATAAAGAATAGCCGACTCAATAATATTCATTACTTGTTGTTTGGTTATGATTTGGTCTTTAAATTCATTGTATAAAAAAGCTAATTGTCTCTTTCCTTCTACGAAAAAATGTCCTTCTTTATTAATGAAAATCCTTCCAATTAAATAACCTAAGTCATTGTGCCTATGATACTTTATAGAGTCACTTAGGAAGTTATATATTTGAATCATCCCACAAAAAGCTCTATCTGTATCTTCTTTTATATATTGGGTAGAATGAATAAAATGATCAGGGTTAAAACCAAAAGTATTGGTATGCATTGTAAAAGCTAACACATCACCGCTAAACTGAAGATCTGCTTCGAAAGCATTTGGAGATGTGTATTTAACAGAAACATCTTTTAGGTCTTTAGTTTCTTCTTGAAGATTTTTAGTAATCTCCATAAGGCACTCTCTAAATATTTGAAACTTCTCTTGCGTAAGTGCAGCTACTTTTTGTTTTAGTGCTGATTTTGTTCGCAACTGATCGCATATGAGTTTTCTTTCTTTGTTCATTTTTAATATGCTTTAGCGAATAATACTCGTTGTTTAGATGGTTTACCAGAATAAATACATTTACCTTCTTCATGGTTATTAATCAAAGGAATACATCTAATCGTTGCTTTAGTTTCTTTTTGAATAGCTTCCTCTGTTTGAGCAGAGCCATCCCAGTGCGCAGATATAAATCCACCTTTACCTTCTAATACTTCTTTAAATTCATCGTAAGATTCCACTTTGGTGGTGTGTTCTGCTCTGTGTTGTAAGGCCTTATTGAATAAGTTATCGTGAATATCAGTTAATAATTGCTCAATGTGAGTAGCTGCATCCGAAATATTTACTTGTTGTTTTTGAGAGGTGTCTCTTCTTGCTATCTCAACTAGTCCATTTTCCATATCTCTTTTTCCAACGCCAATTCTCACGGGTACACCTTCCATTTCGTATTGAGCCATTTTCCATCCCATACGCTTGGAGTCATCATCGTCAAATTTAACTCTCACACCATTTGCTTTTAAAGCATCTAATGTTGGTTTTAGGTAATCATATATAGCAGCAACGTCTTCTTCTGTTTTAAAGAAAGGACAAATTACTACTTGAATAGGAGCTAATTTTGGAGGGATAACTAATCCCATATCATCAGAGTGTGTCATAATTAATGCACCCATTAATCTTGTAGAAACACCCCAAGAAGTTGCCCAAACATATTCTTCTTTTCCTTGTCTTGAGGCAAATTTCACATCAAATGCTTTAGCGAAGTTTTGACCTAAAAAGTGAGATGTACCTGCTTGTAAAGCTTTTCCATCTTGCATTAATGCTTCAATACAGTAGGTTTCTTCCGCACCAGCGAATCTTTCACTTTCTGTTTTTATACCTCTAATAACAGGCATAGCCATTACGTTTTCCGCGAAATCAGCATAAACATGCAACATTTGCTCTGTTTCAGCTATAGCTTCCTCTTTAGTTGCATGTGCTGTATGACCTTCTTGCCATAAGAATTCAGCAGTTCTTAAAAAAAGTCTAGTTCTCATTTCCCATCTTACTACATTTGCCCATTGGTTTACTAAGATGGGAAGGTCTCTATAAGATTGAATCCACTTTTTATAGGTATTCCAAATAATAGCTTCAGAAGTAGGTCTTACTACTAATTCTTCATCTAGTTTAGCATTGGGATCAACTCTTAATTTTCCAGGTTTATCCGGGTCGTTTTGTAATCTATAATGCGTTACAACTGCACATTCTTTAGCAAATCCTTCAGCGTTTTTCTCTTCTGCTTCAAATAAACTTTTAGGGATGAATATTGGAAAATAAGCATTTTGGTGGCCGGTTTCTTTGAAAGCTTTATCTAAAAATTCTTTCATGTTTTCCCAAATCCCGAAGCCATAGGGCTTGATAACCATACATCCCCTTACATCAGAGTGATCTGCTAGACCTGCTTTTAATACAATATCATTATACCATTGAGAGTAATCTTCTTCTCTTGAGGTAATTACTTTACTTTTTGTGGCTGTATTTCCCATTAACCCTATGTTTTGTGAAATTTATAACAGTTACAAAAATAAACTATTTTTCTCAAAATCATGTCTCTTAGTAAATGGCTAAAAAAAAAGATAAATAAAAATATTTGGTCGCTTAGATATTGATGTTTCTTATTTAATGTTAATTAAGTTACACTTTTGGCACGATCATTGCTTTAATTCATTTTGAACAACAAAACTTTTGAAGATGAAAACATTAATACTTCTTTTTACAGCGATCGTGAGTTTATCTACTTTTGGACAATACACTTGGGACGAGGTTTATTACAATCCTTATTCTAATACAAAGGTTATTGTTAATCAAGAAACAGATCAAACAATTATCATAGAAGATGAATCTACAACTGTAATTAATGGAGATGCAGATGTGATTATTGTAGATGACTCTTATTATGCTTCACCTGTAGTTCATAATTCCAATTGTTTTGATAATTGGTTTTATAGCGATTGGCATTATAATAGATGGTGTTATAATGATTACAGTTTGTATTGGTCTAGTAATTATTATTGTAACGATTGGCGTTTAAGAAGAAATTTTTATTATTCAGGTTATTGGGGTTGGGGTAATTATGGATGGAATGCAATTACTCCAAACTATAATTGGGGTTTATATTATTATGATCCAATTGTATACAGACCTTTTGTAAGTGATTGGTCCATTCAAGGTTCTAATGTTAATGTAAATATTATCACCAAATATTATGGACATAGATCAGGTGGTGTTGTTAATTCGGGCAAAGCGAGTAATTCAAATGGCAGAAGAACTTCTAAAAAAGTGTATGGAAATTCGAGTACTTCATCCAATAATATAGCGAAACTATCAATTGAGTCAAACCAAGAGAAAAGGGTTGTTAATAAAGTAACTAAAACACATGAAATTACGCAATCATCTCAAAATAAAGCAGTTATTAATAACTCTAAAATGGAAAGTTATAAACCTAAATCTGACTATGAAACAAAAAAGACAACTGAAAGTTACCGCTATAATAAACCGAGTCAAAAAACTATTCAAAGACAATCTGCATCAAAGCAAGTTTATCAGATAGAAAATAAACCTACTCAGTCTTATTCTAGTGCTAAAAAATCAGCGAATATTAAATCAAATAAGTCTATTTATAATGCAGATAATGCAAGAAGGTCTAAATCTATTCAATCCAAGAACAATTATAGAACCAATACCTATTCAAGTAGTCATAAATCAAATAATGCCAGGTTGAGTAATAAGTCATCAAGTGTGTCTAAATCTCAATATTTGAAACCTAGTAAATCTTATACTAGGTCTTCATCATCAATGAAATCTTCTGTACCTGCAAGGAGCTCTAAAGTTAATAGGTCTTCTTCAAGTCATCATAATTCAAAGACCTTATCAAAAAGAAAATAAAATGAAGAGAATTATAATTGTTTTTACTTTGATGTTTGTATCACTATTTCTTTTGTCTCAAACAGCCAATGAAGCCATAATGTATAGTAATAATCAGCTTTATGGTACGGCTAGATCTACTTCATTAGGAAATGCTTTTGGTGCTTTAGCTGCAGATTTTACAGGTGTTTCCATTAACCCTGCTGTGGGAGGTACTTATAGAAGTTCTGAATATGCCTTAACCACTGGTTTACATAGTTTTTCAACAAAAACATTTTTTGAAAATAGTACCATGGAAAATGAAGTTCAAAAATTATCATTACCCAACATGCATTTAATGATTGTAAATGACTTCGATGAAGGACCAATTCGATTTTCAAATTGGGGAATAGGATATACGCAAAATAATTTTTTTCATCATAAATCCTCATTTATTGGTAATACAGATGGAACAATTATAAATCGGTTTTTAGAGGAATTGAATGAAGGTGATGGTATTTCTTATGACCAGATAACAGATACTTATCCATTCACTAATGCATTGGCTTGGGAAGGTTATTTAATAAATAATGTAAGCAATGAGGATACTACTCATTTTGTAGGTATATATGAAGGAGGAATTCAAACATCTGGAGTTAGATCTATTAAGGGAAGACAAACTAATTTAGTACTTAATTATGGTGCTAATTTTAATGATAATTTATTTTTTGGTTTCACTCTTGGTATCCCTTCCATTAAGTACCAATATGAAAATACTTACGCGGAGCGGGATGTAGACAATGTAATTGATGATTTTAATTCATTTTATATTCAAGATGAAATTACCTCTAACGCAACAGGTCTCTATCTGCAAGGGGGAGTTATTTATCAAATAAATAGAAATTTTAGATTAGGTTCTTCCTACAAAACTTCAACAGCCTATTTATTTACGGATGTTTATGGAAGTTCCATAATATCGGAATTTCAAAATGCTCAATACGAGTATTCTAGTCCAGAAGGAAATTTTGAGTATGTACTTAATACACCATCTGTATGGACCAATAGTTTGGCTGTTATTTTCTCTAAAGGTCTCATTAGTATTGATATTGATTTGATAGATTATAGTATAGCTAATTATGATTTAGGAGCTGAGTCCGATAACCCTGATGATTGGTTTTACGGTGCGAGTTTAAATAAAGAGATATCCAATGTAGCCAGTAAAAGTTTTAATATAAGAACTGGAGCAGAATTAAGAGTTTTAGAATTAGATAATGGTTATCAAAGTTTGAGAGGAGGTTTCGCCTATAATAGTTCTCCTTACAAAGCTGATAAAGAATTTTTAAATGCAGATTATTCTAGAACGCAAATCTCTTTGGGCACAGGATTTAGGTATGAATATTTTTTTATTGATTTTGCATTATCCTTTAGTTCATCAGAGGATCTAAACGATCTTTATGAATTAGAAGATCGTCTTGTGCCAGGTGTAAAGCGATCTTATGAAAATAGTCAAGCATTAGTAACTGTTGGATGGCGTTATTAGTTTTTTGATTAAAAAAAAAGCGATCCAAATGGATCGCTTTTTAAATATTATATAAAAAAATTAATTATTGTTCATCAACTCTGGATCTACTAAAATTCTTCCACAATGTTCACAAATAATCATTTTTGATCTTTGTTTAATT
>Ga0181568_10000709_pt1 | contig 30065 bp, 29 predicted proteins | sample 101ome_20_FD_133758 | JGI IMG/M metagenome (GOLD analysis project Ga0181568, IMG submission 133758) | Coastal salt marsh microbial communities from the Groves Creek Marsh, Skidaway Island, Georgia - 101404AT metaG (megahit assembly) | ecosystem: Environmental > Aquatic > Marine > Intertidal...
AGTAGCGGGAGAGAGACTCGAACTCTCGACCTCAGGATTATGAATCCTGCGCTCTAACCGGCTGAGCTATCCCGCCAAACGGGCGCAAATATAGCAAGGGAACTTACTCTATCCTCATGCCGCCACAAAAATCCACATTTACTAAGTTGTTCCTTCTCGAAACTCCGTATCTTACGCTTTCTAGTGATAGGCAAGATGGAGAAAGTAAAATTTCAAATTGAATTTCCAATCAATAGTTCGAAAGGGGTACTATTCAACATTTTCAGCACACCCAGCGGACTGGCTGAGTGGTTCTGCGATGATGTCAACATCAAAAAGGATGTCCATATTTTCATGTGGGACGGTTCAGAGGAAAGCGCGAGACTGATGTCGAAAAAGCGGGAAGAATTTGTGAAATTTCGGTGGCTCGAAGATGAAGAAGATGGCGTCAACAGTTTTTTCGAATTCAGGATCAAGGTGGATGATTTGACCGGTGATACGGCATTGATGATTACCGACTTCGCTGAAGAAGATGAAATTGACGATTCGAAAGAATTGTGGGCAGCGCAGGTAGACCGATTAAAGCAGGTCTTGGGTGCTTAACACCCTCCTCTTTCAATTTGACTATAGGTCCCTGTAGGGTTTGAGCAATTGGATATAGGCAGGACTCAATACAGGTTGCCCATCCTTTCTTAATCCCTCTTCAATGTGCATTCGTTCCATCTGTGGGGTTTGTTCAGAAGCATCCCCTTTCTGTTCATCCTTCATCCAGCTCATCAACAGTCGATTCGGATCGCGATGAATTGATCCACACACTGCAGTTACGCGATCTAGGACGAACCCTTTCTGAACGGCTTCTACTTCGAGCTCATCCTTTCGATCGAACGGCCAAACCAATTGGAACCGACCATTATTTTTCAATAAATCAAACGCTACGTTGAGCAATTGCTTTAGGGGCAATGCTTCGTCATGACGGGACATTATCATTTCGGGATGAGGTGACTTCGGTTTGTTTGTAAAGAATGGCGGATTGCTCAGTACCACATCAAATTTTCCTTGATTCGCAGGGTCCAGTGCAAAGTCTTGAGCACTGGAATGAACGCCTTGGATTCTGGTCGCAAACGGACTAGCGCCAAAATTCTCATTCGCTTGAATGGTAGCCTGAGGTTCCAATTCCACCCCTACTACTCGGGCCCGACTCGCACGCTGAGCAGCCATTAGCGCTACGATACCCGACCCTGTGCCGATGTCCGCAACCCATTCAGCATGTTCAACCTGCGACCATGAACCGAGCAACAAGGCGTCTGTACCAACCTTCATGGCGCACCGATCATCTCGGACGGAGAACTGCTTGAAAACGACGAGACGATTGCCCGATTTACCCACGTGACGTCCCTTTGTTTTTTCGTGCTTGCCACGTCTCGAATTCTGGAAAATCCTCGATTCGATTTTCAGGAGCCGCACTATGAGGCTGGACCTCCTGAACAAATTGATGCATGTCGTGCGGTAGCGATTGATAAAGCGCCGTCCCCTCCTTCTTGTGGGAAATCATTTCGTCTGTGACGTTTCCAATCGACTTTCCAGGGTTGCCCACAATGAGGCTTCGCGAAGGCCAAGTGGTTTGCGCTTTGACCAAAGTCAGTGCACCCACAATGCTCTCGTCACCTAGTTGCACGCCGTCCAACACAACTGCATTCATGCCGATCATGCATTGCTCACCGATTTGAGCACCGTGGATCATGGCTCCATGGCCAATGTGAGCGCCGGATTGAAGCAAAACCGTTTCTTGTGGAAACATGTGAATCACCGCATTTTCTTGGACATTGCAACCCGATTCCAGAACAATCTTCCCCCAATCCCCTCGCAATACTGCTCCTGGGCCGATGTAACAATCTGACCCAATGGTCACGTGGCCGATGACCGTGGCCAAAGGATGCACATAGGCCGACTCGTCGACCACCGGTATCATGTCTTTGAAAGATTGAATCACCTGATTAACGTTGTGCGTTTTTCAATACCGTGGCATAACCCTGCCCCACACCGATGCATAGCGTGACCAACGCATAACGCTTGCCAGTTCGAACCAACTGTCGCGAAGCCGTGAGTAACAAACGAGCACCGGTCATCCCCAAAGGATGCCCCAATGCAATCGCACCACCCAGCGGATTGATGCGTTCATCCCGGTCGTCAAGTCCCCAAGCTCGCGTGCATGACAATGCTTGCGCGGCAAATGCTTCATTCAATTCGATCAAATCCACATCGTCCATCGTAAGGCCAGCTCGCTGCAATGCGACTTCCGAAGCCTTAACCGGTCCTATGCCCATGATGCGAGGCTCAACTCCGACCACCGCACTTGACGCCACCTCTGTCAGCGGTTGGAGATTGTGCGATTTCATGCCAGCTTCATTGGCGATCAGCATGGCCGCTGCCCCATCATTCAAGCCTGAGGCATTCCCAGCTGTGACAGTCCCGCCCTCCTTCCGAAATGCAGGCTTCAATTTAGCCAACACCTCGGTCGTGGTGGTGGGCTTCACAAATTCATCCTGGTCAAAAACGAGGTCATCTTGTTTGCGTCTAGGGATGTTGACTGCGGCAATCTCTTCGGCACGTTCAGTAAAAGTAGCCGCCGCCTTATGTTGAGACCAAGCCGCAAAGGCGTCTTGATCTTCTCTTGAGATTCCATAAAGATCAACCAGATTTTCCGCTGTTTGCCCCATTCCATCGACGCCATACATTTCTGCAAGCTTCGCATTGATGAAGCGCCACCCAAAACTGGTGTCATGCATTTCACTGTCGCGGCCAAAGGGTTTGGAAGCTTTCGAAATGACCCAAGGTCCACGTGTCATATGCTCCACACCACCCGCGATGACCAAGTCCGCGTCTCCGCAGTGCAACATCCGCGAAGCGTGAATGCCCGCTCCCATACCTGAAGCGCATAACCGATTGACCGTAGCTGCAGGAACCGAAAAAGGCAGACCTGCCAACAACGAAGCCATTCGGGCCACATTGCGGTTGTCTTCCCCCGCTTGATTTGCACACCCCATCAAAACGTCGCCGATAGCTCCTGCGTCCAATTCGGGATGCCGTTCAATCAACTTTCGAATCGGAAGAGCAGCCAGGTCATCCGCTCGAACCGGAGCCAATGTTCCGCCAAAGTTCCCGATGGGTGTGCGCACTCCGTCTATGATGTATGCGTTCATGTTTTCAACGTGCTTCGTGTCAAAGATAATTGGTCGGCCAAGGCTGAACAGGTTGATTTGTCCACATTTTTGAATCCATATTGGATAACCATGCGCTTCTCTGTTATTATTCCTCTATTCAATCGGCCTCAAGAAATTGATGAATTGTTGGAGTCTTTGACCCATCAGTCGTACAAAGATTTCGAGGTGCTCGTGGTGGAAGATGGCAGCACGGATCGCGCCGATACCATTGTCGAAAAGTACACGGGGCAACTCGATGTGAAGTATTTCTTCAAAGAGAATTCTCGTCAAGGATTTACGCGGAATTTTGGGTTTGAGCGGGCGAAGGGAGATTGGTTGGTGGTATTCGATTCAGATTGTCTGATTCCGGCGCATTACTTTCAAAGTGTTGTTGACTTTCTGAAGGCCCATCCAGAAACAGACGTTTACGGAGGGCCAGATGCGGCAGCGGAGGAATTCTCCAATTTGCAAAAAGCGATCAGCTACAGCATGACATCCCCGCTCACGACGGGTGGCATTCGGGGCAACAAGAGAAACGTCGGCGTTTACCATCCGCGTTCATTCAACATGGGCATTTCCCGGAAAGCTTGGGAAACGACCGGTGGCTATCGGATTACGGTAAAAGGCGAGGATGTGGAGTTTTCCATCCGCATCTTAGAGCATGGGTTAAAAACAGCCTTAATCTCAGACGCTTTCGTTTATCACAAGCGCAGGACCAGTTTCAGTCAATTCCGAGCTCAAGTCCAGTTTTTCGGTCGAGCACGGGTCAACATTCGCAAATTCTATCCCGGTGAACTCAAGCTGCTTCATTGGATGCCGGCAGCGTTTCTACTCTATTGCATTTCCATCATTCCAGCCTGGTTCATGATGGGCGGAATAGTTTCACCTGGCTACCGCGCATTAAGTGTTTGCATCATCTATTCCGCTCCGCTGCCCATTTGGAGCCTGGCACTTCTGCTGCATGCTTGGATGCAAACGAAAAGCCTTCGCATTGCGCTTTTGGCTCTTCGCGCAGGTTTTGTCCAACTCACATCCTACGGCTGGGGACTTTTGGACGAATATTTGCGTGTTGTGGTGTTCAAACTCCACGACCCCACCATCGGAGAAATTCGCGAGGTGCCAGATCCTCAAAAGAATTAAATACCTCCAATAATCGGATCAAAGACAAATCGCTGAACGAGGACTACCTCCCCATTGAATCGGGCATACATCCTCGCTCCGTCCCATTCGTTCAGGTTTCCGAATTCGTCATAGGTGTCCGTAACCGGTTCTTTCCAAAACAATTCAACTTGAGTTGGAATGGAATCCCCAACTCCCCATGCGGTCAAGGTTAATGCGGGTTCTGCGCGTAAAACCAAGCTGTCTTGTGCTGCTTCAGAAAGGTGATTATTGAAAGTTTCCAAATGCACCTTCCGGAATAAATTGAATCGGTCTTGCCAGAAAATAGTGTCTTGACGAGTGCGGAACGTTGCTCCGGTCACAGAAAGTCGAGCTGTGTCGTCCACCTCCATGAGATACGACCTGCTGCCGTCGCCATGAATTTCGATTTGGGCCTTGGCTAGCTCATTGCGCGGAAAATCAAAAATGCCTGTATAGCGCCATTCGCGTTCATCGGTAAAAAATCGCGTCGACAAAAAGCCCGTAAACCCTTCCATGTGAACGATGAACGGTTCGTCAGCAATGATGCCATTCTCGTCCCCTAACACCATATAGGTACCTGTATGATTTTGAGTTGCTGTCCCAATGTACCAGGTCTTCACCGGATTTGCTCCTCCTTGATATATTTCAACCTTTTTCGCTCTTCCCGCCAACAAACGATTCACGTTGTCCCGTTCAGCATGAGGAACAGGGCTTTTGACCCGAGCACGTAAAAACGTCTTGAGCAAGAGATCAACGGCATCTTTGCGTGCCAGATAACGTCCATTCAATTGCCAATAGCGATTTGACCCTCGCTCCAACAATGCAGTGTTCCCGTCCTTATCCGCTATGAAGATTTTATCAATGGAAGCTGTGTCTGCAACTGAAAAAGCCGCTGCGTCAACGGACACAATCTCTGCTTGGTTTTGGCCCGTGTAATGCCGCAACCCGGCAACGACTGCAGTGACAAAAAGGAGCAGGTAGAATAGGCGCAGGTTCTTATTCATGTAACTGGTTTTGCGGTCTTAAATGGGACGGGCATATTTTCTTTTACGGAACGAAGTAAACACCCATCCGAGAACTCCTACCAAAATTAAAGGAATGGCCATGGCGACCATTTGCCAAGCTAGCCGTTCACGACGTACGCGTTCCGCATTCAGCGGCCGAAGTGCAATGGCTCTGGATCGGACCGAAATGGATGCTTGGTCGTTTAACATATAGCTGACCGCATTGCGTAAAAACTCTTTGTTATCGTAAACCACACGCCCTGCTTGGCGGTCATACCCAAGTGGAAGAATCATCGGTCCGTTTGGGCCTTGCTTTACTTGATTACGCGCGATATCCCCGTCCCCGATCATGAGCTGAGCTGTTGGAATGCTTTGTTCTTGGAAAGCAAAATCCATGTCTTCCATCAGCACGGTGGGCAATCGATTTTTGAACGCTGATTCGAAGGTTCCCTCTACCAAAACTGCAAGTGGCTGACGGGGCAAGGTGTTTTGAGTGAAATAGGCGGGCGTCAACTCCACAACGTTGCTTGATACACGCACAGGTGCCTTGTATTCACGGGACATCTCTGAAGTGGACAGCAATACCGATTTCAACAATGAGCCGCCGACATTAACGGTATCCAAACGAGAAGCAAAATCAAATTTGACGGGATCCAAGTTGGTCGTGATGGGGTGAGCGATGCCTTGAGGAATGGCAACTGGGGCAAAATACCAATTGAAAAGCTGCCAATTTTCTTGATTGCCCATCGGTCCTGCACCCATCAAAATAGGTGCACATTGCAAATCAATGACCAGATTCCGATTGAAGCGCACCCCATATTGAAAGAGCTGGTCATAAATGTCCAGAGGATTCGTGACCCCCATGGTCATTTGGTTAACGGCCAGGCTATCCATATCCAAAGCAATCGGGTCAATCATCCAGATCACCTTGCCGCCGTTCATGATGAACTGGTCTAAAATTACTTGATCCTTGGGGTCAAAGGCTGAGTCGGGCTTGGCGATAATGGCCAAATCAAAACGATTGACTCGACGCGCCATGCCTTCAATTCGTTCAGACAAAATGTTGAGCTGGCCATCAATTTCAACCCGAAAAACATCGTAATCCTCTTCAAGTTGCATGGTGAAGTCCGCCATTTCCGGCTCTTCGAGCTCCCCGTGCCCTTCAATGATGGCAATTCGAGGCCGTTCATCCTGCAACAGCTTTCGAATCGCACTGGTTAATTCATATTCCAACGAATTGATGGAGCCTTGGATCATCGCGTCAGTCGGCTCGGGAATTTCAGACCTGAAAAACTGGACGGGAATCGTGTTGTTACGAAAGGTCACCAATGCCGCAGGCCAGATGGTTTTAAACGCTTGGGCTCCATTTTCTTGGAAAGCGATGCGGGAATAACCCAACCCTTGCTCTACGAGTTTTTCCTCGTTTTGGCCAATGGTTTGGCGGTCATCGATCTCGTAAATATCAATGAACTGATACCGAATTTTGCCATCGGCTAAAGAAGCCAGGTCTTCCAACTGATAGCGAATCGCGCGTTCCAGTCGCTTCCACTGTGCCGGGTATTCTCCTGACAAGTAACAGGTCACAAATACTTCGTCCTCCAGGCCACCGATGAGCTCATGTGTCGCCTCAGTCAGGGTGAACCGTTTTTCTTCCGTGACATCCCATTGGATCGGCAATAGGGTACACCCCCAGAACAGGACACTGGCAATGGCCACACCCATTGAAAACTCTAGCCCATTGGCCAACTGCTTATCCACATGAGATCGGACCAGCATGAACCTCGCAATCCACAAGCTCAAGGCAATGATGAAGATGAAATAAGCGCTGTCTGTAAGTGTGAGAAGTCCGCGGCTCAAGCTTTGGTAGTGCGCATTCATCCCGAATTGCTCAAAGGCATAGTCCAATTGGCCCAAGGCATCAAAGGAAGCCAAAGCTGAAAATCCAATGAAACCGAAAACCAGCAATGTCAGCGTCAACAAAAATGAAGTCAATGGATTTTTGGACAAGGCCGATACCGCAATGCCAATCGCTGTATAAGCCGCTCCCACTAGAAACAATCCTGCATAACCGCCGCGCACCGCTCCCATATCCAGATTCCATTCAGGTTGTCCGAGGATTCCGATGACCGGCACGAAGGCCAGCGTTGGAAGAATCGCACAAACTAGGACACCCAAAGCCCCGACGTATTTTGCAAAGACAATTCCAAATGGCGTGATTGGCTTTGTCAGCAACAGCTCCATGGTTCCCGAGCGAAACTCTTCTGCAAACGAACGCATGGTGATTGCCGGAACGATCAACATCAAAATCCAAGGAGCCCACACAAACAAGGTCTCAAGACTTGCTTGACCGCTGTCCAATACGTTCCATTCCCCAGGAAAAACCCACATCACCAATCCTTGGAGCACCATGAAAATACCCACGGTAAGGTAACCCAGCAACGTGCTGAAAAATGATCGGAGTTCTTTGAGAGCCAGAGCGGTCATGGAGGGAGGCGAAGTTACAAATCCTTTTCAGAGAAAGCAGGCCACGTACCTGGCCATTCCACACTCCAAGCAATGGGTGATGCAGCAAACATGGATTTGGTCTTTGGCCATACATTTCCAAAAACTTCAGATTGTCGGTAGCGCTCCAGATCTTGTTCTGAATCCCACCAGCTGAGTGTGGTGCGAATCGACGGATTGTTCGCCCCTTTGAGCAGCTTGACTCCGCGACACCCGGGCATCCCGGCTATTGCGGCTTCATTGGAAACAAACAAGCCATCGAAATCGTCGAGCTGGTCAATTCGGAATTCCATTTTAACAATCCGCAAAATGCTCATTACAACAACGTGTTTTCTTCGAATTGAATCCGGATAATTTGATCACGTTTCAAACCCAGCAGTGCATCCGCTCCTCCTCTATCCCCTGGAGCGCTGTGGTTGTTCATGGCAATTTCGAGCAGCCCTGCATAGTTAAACAAAGCCACTTCTTTACCTACCGTGACGGATTGGTAATCCTCACTTATTGCACGAATGGACATGCGACTCGTGCGCAATTGAATTTCAAACGGCCGGCCTTTTCCAAATTCCTTGAATGCTCCCTTGGTGATATTGGTGATGACATTGCCATAGTCATCAATGAACACCACGTGACCGATGAGGCAGTCATTTTCATAACTGTGTCTGCGCGGTTCCACATCTTTTAAACCGCCCACAGGCCTACCGATCAAATCCGGTTTTCCACCTCGAGCCATGTGGGCAGCCGCGGGGACGAATACTTCACGTTCTGGAAAGGATGGCGCATTGACATCCAAATTCAGACCGGAAAAATCGAATACACCATCGGGTTGCTTATCCGTCAATAACCTGAATACGCCTGAATCAGCACCAATGAAGGTTTGTCCATCGACTTGGACTAAACGGTGTGGCGTTTCGGGTGAATCTGCGCTGCGCACACATATAAGATGAATGGACCCTTCTGGGAATTCTTGGTATACAGAACGCAACACAAACGCCGCTTCGACAGCATCAAATTTCCTGATGCGATGCGAAATATCGATGACACGAACATCCGGCACGAGCTTGAACAGCGCGCCTTTGAGGATAGCCGTGTAAGGGCTGTCCACACCAAAGTCAGATGTAAGGGTCACAATCCGCATTTTGCAAAGGTGAGAAACCTATTTTTGTATCCGCACATGCAAAAGAAAGAGATATCCATTGAAGGTGTTGATCCGCTGATTTTTCTCGGCGTGAATAATGCGAATTGGCGCATCCTCAAATCCGCCTTTGCCGGTATGCAATTGGTTGCTCGAGGTGACACCATATTTGCCACGGGAACCCGCGAGGAAACGGGCCGTTTTGAGGAAGTGGTGCGCATGGTTATTTGGCACATTGAGCGTTACAACGAATTGGGTGAGGACGACATCCATCGACTGCTAGGTGAAGATGAAGGTCAATTGATGGCCAAAACAAAAAAAGATGACACCCTCGTCTACGGCCCAGGCGGATTGCGCATTACAGCCCGAACGCCCAACCAACAGCGATTGGTAGATGCCATCCGAAGCAATGATATGGTTTTTGCGTTGGGGCCTGCAGGAACAGGAAAAACCTACACAGCTGTAGCAATGGCCGTTGCAGCATTGAAAGACAAGCGCGTAAAAAAAATCATTCTGACGCGTCCTGCCGTCGAGGCGGGCGAAAACCTGGGGTTTCTTCCCGGAGATTTGAAGGAAAAACTCGATCCGTACTTGCAACCTCTGTATGACGCGCTCACCGACATGTTGCCATTCGATAAGGTAGCCGAATACATCGAGAAAGGCGTGATTGAAATCGCACCCTTGGCCTTCATGCGCGGACGAACATTGGACAAAGCTTTCGTGATTTTAGACGAAGCTCAGAACACGACAGTGGCACAGATAAAAATGTTCCTGACACGCATGGGCAAGGAGGCCAAATTCGTCATCACAGGCGACGCATCTCAAATTGATTTACCGCACAAGCAGGTTTCTGGTCTCAAGTACGCTCGCCGCTTTTTGAGCAAAATAAAAGGCCTTTCTTTCATCGAACTTGATGGCAGCGACGTCATCCGACACCGGCTGGTCAAGGCCGTGATTGAGGCGTTCGAAAAGGCAGATGACGTCAAGAACAAAGACACACAAGAGAGTCAAAACCCTAAACAACCATCATAACATCCCCACTTCCAATCCTTCCATGAGCCAAAATCTGCATCAATCACAATTCAATTTTCCGGGCCAAACCCATGCTTATCATGGAAAAGTTCGCGACATGTACACCCTAAACAACGGGTTGATCGTTGCTGTTGTGTCCGATCGCATTAGCGCATTTGATGTCATCCTCCCCAAAGCGATTCCGTTTAAGGGGCAGGTTTTGAATGGCATCGCATCGCATTTTCTCGAGGCCGTTGAAGACATCGTTCCCACATGGGATTTGGCCTCTCCGCATCCCCAAGTAACCATCGGGCATGCGTGTGAACCCATTCGCTTGGAAATGGTGATTCGGGGATACCTCACGGGGCATGCGTGGCGCACGTATAAATCGGGTAAAAGGTTACTCTGTGGCGTATCGTTGCCAGAAGGCATGAAAGAACATGATCCGTTTCCTGAGCCCATCATCACACCCGCCACAAAAGCTGAAGCCGGGCATGATGAGGACATTAGCAAAGCGGAAATCTTGGAACGTGGAATTGTATCTCCGGCATTGTACGCAGAATTAGAAACCACCACTCGGGCACTGTTTCAGCGAGGCACAGAAATGGCTCAGAAACAAGGATTGATTTTGGTAGATACCAAATATGAATTTGGATTGCGTGACGGCAAATTGGTCTTGATTGATGAAATCCACACCCCTGACAGCTCCAGGTATTTCATTGAAGAAGGGTACAAAACGCGTCAAGCAAGTGGCGAAAATCAAAAGCAATTGAGCAAAGAGTTTGTACGGGAGTGGCTGATGGCCAATGGCTTCATGGGTTTGGAAGGCCAATCCGTTCCAGACATGCCTGAAGCGTTTGTGGATGAAATCAGTGAGCGCTATATAGGTCTTTACGAGCAGGTAACCGGGAAGACGTTTGACCGACGAACAGCCGAAAATTTGGAGCGTGAAATCGACGAGGCCGTCAAAACGTGGTTGCAAACGGAAGCGGCACATGTCCCAGAAGCATAATATTTGGCGTGAGGACGCATTGAATTGCGTGCGCACCCTTCGAAGTGGCGGCGTGATTTTGAGCAGTACCGACACCGTGTGGGGCCTAGCTGCCGATGCAACGAACGAAAAGGGCGTTGCCAAAATATTCGAACTGAAAAACCGATCAGTCGAAGAGACCTTGTTGATGCTGGTGGATAGTGATGGAATGCTCGAGCATCTCATTCCTGGGTTGCCCGAAGCGGCATGGGAGCTCATTGAAGTCAGCGACCGACCCGTGACGCTGGTCGGACAACTCAATCCGAACTGCCGTTATCGTTTTGCTCCAGGATTGGTCCGAAGAGATGGATCAATTGCAGTGCGTTGGGTTCGAAACGACTATGTATCATTCATGGTCAACGGCCTGGGTCGGCCTCTCGCGTCCACAAGCGCGAACTTGAGTGGATTCTCCACCCCAAATGGGTTCAGTGAAGTTGATTCCAATTTGGTGTCAGGCGTAGATTTCGCATCAGCATACGGCCGTCAAACTGAAAAGAAGAACCCACCATCAATGTTGGTGCGATTCGATGAAGCCAGAAGGATTCAGATCCTTCGGAGTTAATGCCGGTTGTCGATTGCCCTAACTTTGCAGTGAACTGGACTCATGAACTACGCGGCGCATCTGAACCATCCACTATTTCGTAAGATTGGCCAAATCGCCGACGAAGAAGGCAAATCGGCTTTTGCGATTGGAGGTTTTGTGCGCGATTTGATGTTGCAACGCCGGTGCAAAGACATAGACGTAGTCGTAGAAGGAAGCGGCATTGAGTTGGCCCGAAAATCAGCTGAAGCGCTGAATGCAGGAAAAGTGACGGTATTCAAAAACTTTGGTACTGCCATGTTTCGCTACCGAGATTGGGAAGTTGAATTCGTCGGAGCCAGGAAGGAGTCATATGAACGCGGAAGCCGCAATCCCATCGTCGAGGACGGGACCATTGAAGACGATCAAAACCGGAGGGATTTCACGATCAACGCATTAGCGATCAGCCTGAATGCAGGGACCTTTGGCGATTTGGTCGACCCATTTAATGGCATGCGCGACCTAGAAAACCGGTGCATTCAAACGCCATTGGATCCCGATGTGACCTTTAGCGATGATCCATTGAGGATGCTGCGCGCCATCCGATTTGCGGCGCAGTTAAATTTCAGAATTACGGAGTCCAATCTTGATTCCATTCAGCGCAACTCAAGTCGCATTGAGATCATCACCCAAGAGCGTATCCACACTGAATTGCACAAGATCATCTTGAGTTCGAGGCCTTCTGTAGGATTCAAACTATTGGACAAATGCGGATTGCTCGATCGAATCTTCCCAGAAATGAGTGCCTTGAAAGGTGTTGAATGGCGAGATGGTGTTGGGCATAAAGACAATTTCTATCACACGCTGGAAGTCTTAGATAACGTTGCCAAAGTTTCCGATGACTTATGGTTGCGCTGGGCGGCGATTTTGCATGACATTGCCAAACCCGCAACCAAACGGTTTCAAAGAAACCACGGTTGGACATTCCATGGACACGAAGACAAAGGGGCTCGGATGGTACCAAAGATCTTTAAGCGGATGAAATTGCCGCTGGACCAAAAAATGAAGTTTGTCCAAAAGTTGGTTTTGCTGCATTTGCGGCCCATTGCGTTGACCAAGAATCAGATTACCGACAGTGCCGTCCGCAGGCTTTTGTTCGATGCAGGTGATGACATTGATGCGTTGATGATTCTATGTCGGGCAGACATTACGTCCAAGAATGAGGCGCGAGTCAAGCGGTATTTGGCCAACTACGATGTGGTTCTTCAGAAATTGAAAGATGTCGAAGAAAAAGATCAGCTTCGCAATTTCCAGCCACCTATTTCCGGAGAGGAAATCATGGAAACTTTTGGAATTCCTCCAAGCAAACCCATTGGTGATCTGAAGAACGCCATCAAGGAAGCCATTTTGGAAGGGGATATTCCGAATGAGCCGGAAGCGGCAAGGGCCTTGATGTTCGAAATTGCGAAGGAAATGGGCCTTACCCCTTCCAACCGTCCTTGAGCGTCACCGCTCGATTGAAGACCGGCATCCCAGGTTGGCTATGCTTGGAATCCAATGTGAAGTAACCCAAGCGTGTAAATTGGAAAACTGTGCCAATTTCCGCTTGCCCTAGCATCGGCTCTACTTTACACGCTCGGAGAACCTGCAAACTATCGGGGTTCAAAGCATCCATGAAATCTCCATCGGCTTCGGGTTCCGGTTGATTGAAAAGGCGGTCGTACAGCCGAACCTCAGCATCCACAGCGTGTTCTTGAGCGACCCAATGTAAAGTGCCCTTGGCTTTCACACCTGATTTGTCTTCTCCACTGCGGCTGTTGGGCAAATAGTTCACATGAACTTCAGTAACATTACCCGCTGCATCTGTTAAGTGGTTTACGTATTCTACGATGTAGGCAGATTTCAATCGCACTACCCGACCGGGTGCCAGTCGGAACCACTTCTTGTTCACCTCCACTCGAAAGTCTTCAGCCTCCATCCATAGGTTGCGTCCAAATGGAATTTCACGGGTTCCTGCATCCTCATCTTCTGGATTGTTCACCGTACGCAGCCATTCAGTTTTTCCTTCGGCATAATTGAGCACCACCAATTTGATGGGATTTAATACTGCCATGGCACGTGGAGCCCTTCTGTTCAGGTCGTCTCGCAAGGACCATTCCAGCAGGCTCATATCAATTACGTTGTTCCGTTTTGCGAGCCCAACACGGTCCGCAAACACGTGAATAGCTTCAGGCGTGTAGCCACGTCGACGCAATCCAGATATCGTCGGCATCCGCGGATCGTCCCAACCGTCCACCGTGCCTTCTTCCACGAGCCGCAACAGCTTTCGCTTTGACATGATGGTGTAGTTCAAGTTCAATCGCGCGAATTCTGTCTGCTCACTCGGGTAGATTCCGAGATTTTCAATGAACCAGTTGTAAAGCGGTCGGTGGTTTTCAAACTCTAAAGAGCACAAACTGTGCGTGATGCGTTCGATCGAATCGGATTGACCGTGCGCGAAATCGTACATGGGATAAATCACCCAATCGTTTCCCGTACGGTGGTGCTCGACGAATTTGATGCGATAAATCACAGGATCACGCATGAGCATGTTGTCATGGGCCATGTCAATCTTTGCCCTCAATACCCGTGAACCCTCAGCGCACTTACCATCCTTCATTTCTGCGAAAAGCCGCAAATTTTCTTCCGAGGACCGGTCGCGAAAAGGGCTCGATACACCTGGGACCCCTGGTGCACCTTTTTGCGAAGCTATTTCTTCGGCTGTTTGTTCATCGACGTAAGCCTTCCCCTTGGAGATTAAATCGCAAGCGAAATCATACAGCTGAGAGAAATAATCACTGGTATAGTACTCGCCCCCTGTCCATTCAAATCCAAGCCACGCAATGTCCTTCCGAATGGCATCCACATATTCCGTGCTTTCCTTTTCGGGGTTGGTGTCATCAAATCGCAAATTGGTTTTGCCGCCATATTTTAATGCCAACCCAAAACTCACACAAATGGCTTTTGCGTGACCGATATGAAGATACCCATTTGGCTCAGGCGGGAATCGAGTCAAAACACGCCCACCGTGCTTGCCCTCAGAAAGATCCGCTTCAATCTTTTGCTCAATAAAATTCAACGGGCGCTTTGCCTCATTCTCCAAATTGGAATCTGACTTCTCCATGAAGGCGAATTTACGCCAAGACTGCCGGGACTAGACCATGGTTAGCTCACAGGAGCCGAACATTTTTCATCAAGTTTTCCTTGTACGTTCTGCTCACAGGAACGTCCTCTCCCCCAATGTGAACGGTACTTTGGTAGACGTCAATGTGGTCGATGTGATTCAAGTTGACCACAAAGTTTCTGCTTACGCGCACGAAGTCTTCCGAATCCAGAATGTGAAGCAAATCTTTCAGCGAAGCTTTGACGTGGTATTGTCTGCTTTCCAGTTGGATGGCACTGTACTTTCCTTCCACTTGAATGAAACGAATGTCAGAGAGTTGAATTCTTCTAAGTTTGTTGCCCACTTTCGTGTAAAAGTGATGCGAACCTATTTTCCCAGATTCCAGCGCTTCCAATCGGCGTATCAATACGTTTGCATTGAGTATGGGCGCTTCTTCCGCGAGCGTTAATTCCTCTTGAATCAATGAACCAGAAGGCTCATCATCTTCTACTTTCCAGCCCTTGGACAATTGGAGGAATGGCTTTCTCGATTCTAATATCGTTCGAATACGCTGCCATTCCGTTGATTGGTCGAGTGATTCCGACCAAATGACAACCTGAGGCTCGCGCTCCAATACCGACAGCATCGTGTCTTCTGGCGTAGAGGCTAAATTCACACGATACCCGCTTTGAGCCAAAACGGACTCAACGGCGGGATTTGCGCCGGAGCAAACAACCAACAAACTGGCTTTTTCCATGTCATTAAAACCCTTAAATCCGCTGATTGTTCTCAGCAATTGGAGAAACATGTTCGAATGCCTTAATTTTGATTTGAATGGGTGTATTCTGTACAAAATCAAACGTTGAAATTCTTCAACGAAACTTCTACTCTTCCACTCAGGAAGAGGTGGCGACGGATGAGTTGCAAGAAGTCATGGAGAGCGAAGGGTTCAGCCTCGTGCTGTATAACGACGAGCACAATACATTTGATCATGTGATTGAAATGCTTATTGCCGTTTGTGGACATGATGCCATGCAAGCGGAACAATGCGCATTATTGGTACATTTTAAAGGCAAGTGTGCGGTACTCAGCGGAACCTATGATGAATTGGAGCCCAAATGCACCAAGTTGCTTGATGCCGATTTGACGGCCGAAATTGAAGCTTAATTCATTCGTCCATTCAGAACCCTTTCATGACATCAATGGCTTCCTTAGGGTTGGAAGCGTTGAAAGTAGAAGAGCCTGCAACCAAGACGTCTGCACCACTTTCCACCAAGGTCTTCCAGTTTTCTGTCCCAACCCCACCGTCTATTTCTATGTGTAAGTTGGGGTTTGATTCATTGGCCATGGCACGCAATCGGCGTACTTTTTCATACGTTCTTTCGATGAATTTTTGACCGCCGAAACCAGGATTTACTGACATCAGGCACACCAAATCCATGGAAGGCAATATGTCTTCGAGCACAGAAACCGGAGTGTGAGGATTTAAGGCAACACCCGCTTTCATGCCCAAGTTTCGGATGGCTTGCAAGGTTCGGTGCAAATGCGTGCAAGCCTCAAAGTGAACAGTCAACACAGACGCCCCCAGTTGCTGAAATGTTTCGAGGTAGCGATCCGGGTCTACGATCATCAAGTGGACATCAAGCGGCTTTTTAGCGTGTCGTCCTATGGCCTCGATGACCGGCATCCCGAAGCTGATGTTGGGAACAAACACCCCATCCATTACATCCAGGTGAAACCAATCCGCGTTGGATGAATTGACCATTTCAACGTCACGTTGAAGGTTTGCAAAGTCAGCGGCCAAAATCGATGGGGCGAGCAAATGTTCCATGATGCAAAGTTCTTGCTTTGATGCTTTTGAACCACCTTTGCGGCATGCAGGTTTTATCCACATCAACTGAACGGAATGTACCCATAGTGGGTTTAACCGGTGGCATTGGTAGTGGGAAATCAACCTTTGCTAAAATCTTTGAAGGTTTTGGCATCCCCGTGTTTTCGGCAGATGAAGCTGCTAAAAATCTGTATTCTCCAGGTTCTGATTTGCTCGAATGGATTGCTGTGAACATAGGGCCAGATTTTGTGAACCGTGAAGACGGACGCAACATGGGTATTGATAAGAAAAAGTTGGCAGAACATATTTTTCATCAGCCGGATCAATTGAATGCACTAAATGAGCAGGTGCATCCCTTGGTCCAACGTGCTTTTGGTCAATGGCTCCAAATGGTTGTCAAACGAATGAACCCGCCCTATGTATTGAGGGAAGCTGCGATTCTATTCGAAAGCGGTTCCTCTGAAGATTGCGAAAGCGTCATCACCGTCGAGGCTCCCGAAAGCCTTCGTTGCGAGCGAGCTTCGGAGCGTTCAGGACTGAGTCAAGATGAAGTTCGACGTCGTATGCGACAACAATGGACAGATGAAGAAAGAGCCGTCCGCGCCGATTATGTCGTGAAGAACGGAGCATCGGATGCACTTCTTCCACAAGCTTTGAAAATTCACGTGACACTGATGGAGCTCATTCGGTCGAAAAATCAATGATCCTGATTAAATTCGAAGCATGATCTGGGAAACATGGCAAGTTTGGGTTGCAACGGGGATGGCACTGATGGTGCTGGAAGTATTTGTGCCCGGGTTCGTTTTGGCATGTTTGGGATTGGGTAGTTTCGGAGGAGCTTTGGCGGCCTATTTTGATTTTGGATTTGCTTGGCAAATGACAGCCTCGGCATCAACGGCCCTCCTTGCATTTGTGTTTTTAAGGCCTATTGCCATTCGCTGGGGATTCCGAGGAGACGAATCGGTATCAGGGGTCGATGCTTTGCCAGGCCAAGAATGCGTTGTAACCCAGTCTTTTGATGGCACCACTGGACTCGGAAGATGCAAAATTGACGGAGACGATTGGCGCGCAAAATTGACGGACAAAGCAGAAGCTGCGATTGCGATTGAAGGAAGTATTGTTCGAATAGCGCGTGTCGAAAGCAATACACTTATCGTATCCGTATCCAATAACATTTCATCAGAAAATCCCGATTGACATGACCCCAACAGGCATATTAGCCACCCTCTTTTTCGTTTTCGCCGCAGTCATTATTGTAAAAGGTGTGCGCATCGTTCGCCAAAGTGAATCCATGGTCATTGAACGACTCGGAAAGTACCGAACGACGCTTACAGCTGGAATCAATGTAATCATTCCCATCATTGATCGACCACGGGAAATTGCTTGGCGGGTAATCGCAGAACGACCAAACGGACAGAAAGTAACGCAATTCAAACTCAAAGATCGAGTGGATTTGCGTGAAACGGTCTTCGATTTTCCGAAGCAAGGGGTTATTACGAAGGACAACGTAGTAACTGAAATCAATGCATTGATTTACTTCCAAATCATCGACCCAGTGAAGGCTGTGTACGAAATCAACAACCTGCCGAACGCAATAGAAAAACTGACTCAAACAACTCTGCGTAACGTGATTGGTGAATTGGAGTTGGACGAATGTTTGACTTCTCGAGATACAATCAACATGAAATTGCGGGCCATCCTAGATGAAGCCACAAATAAATGGGGAGTCAAAGTCAATCGGGTTGAATTGCAAGACATCAATCCACCTGTGGATATCAAAGAGGCGATGGAAAAGCAAATGCGTGCTGAACGCACCCGACGTGCACAAATCATCGAGGCAGAAGGCACAAAACGGGCTGCAATCCTCGAAGCTGAAGGTCGAAAAGGTGCAGACATCAATCAAGCTGAGGGTGAAAAACAAGCAAAAATCCTCAAAGCGGAAGGGGAAGCCACTGCTCGACTGGCTGTCGCACAAGCAGAAGCAGAAGCCATTCAGAAAATTGCAACGGCCGTAGCGGACACAAAAGCGGACCCTACTCAATATTTGATCGCTGTTAAGTACATCGAAACCATTGAAGAGGTGCTGAAAGAAGGCGGAGCCGGTAGCAAAACCGTCTTCATGCCTTACGAAGCGAGCGGCTTGATGAGTAGTGTCGGTGGACTCAAGGAATTGATGACAGCGGTGAAAGACTGATCGTCCACCTCCTCAACACGTTTAGCATTGTTAGTCCAGACGCATTTCCCAAGGAAATTGACCCGCTCGAGGTATGATCAATACCTCGCGTCAGGTTGGTTCAGGGGATCTGTCATGCTTTACAAAATGGATCTGTTGTGCATTGATGCTGACGTGTTTTCTGTCGTTAATATTCGGCTCAACCTGAGGAATCATGCCTACACCAAGTCACAAAGAAGAATTAAACGCAAAATTGAACAGCGCTTTACCATTGCCATAGGTCCTGCAAAGGTGAGTCAAAGTCGGCAGCGTTTGTATGACTGGCAAAAAAGCAGATTCAAAGGTTTCATTCATGAATCACTGGATGAGTATCTCCATGCGGGATTCCACAACACCGTCTTCGACACCCAGGAAGTCTGCGTTTACGATGGAGATCGTCTCATCGCTGTGTCCTTTTTCGACCTCGGTGAACGTTCCATGGCGTCCCTCCTCGCCCTGTACGACCCAGACTATGAGAAATACAGTTTGGGCACTTATACGATGCTCAAAGAGATTGAATTCGGAAAGCAGACAGGACGAATTTTGTATTACCCGGGTTACGTATTGGATCAACCATCGGCGTTTGATTACAAGCTGAAACTTGGTCCAATGGAATATTACACGCCCAGTAAGCGTTGGGGGAAATTCGAAAATTTCGATCATTCGGACACCGTTGCATACACCTTGCGTTCATCCATGAGTGAACTCATCAAACGGCTCAAAGAAGATGAAATCGAATTGAAAGAGTGGTTCTACCCCTACTTCAGCATGGGATACATGCCGCTTTGGAAAGATCGGTTTTTACACCTCCCCTGGATTGTGGAATTGGGTCATGATCTCGATGGGATGTGCGCGGTAGGATTTTGCGCAGAACGGAAACGATTTCTTTTAGTCCACATTCACCCTTGTCCCGATGAGCAGCACTTCATCAACATGGAGCAAGCGAGGGAGTTTGGAGATCATAAGACTTATTTGTCGCACTTAATGGAGTATGGACTCCCTGTTGCAGAAGGAGATTTAGCATCCATTCTGCCTTTCATTGAAAATTGGCAACTACGCCCAGACAAGATTGCACCCGTATGAAGCTTGTGACTTGGAATGTGAACGGCATTCGCGCCGTGGTGAAGAAGGATTTTGATCAAATCGTAAGTCAACTTCAGGCTGATGTGATCGGTCTGCAGGAGACTAAGGCTCAAGACGACCAAGTACGCGCAGCACTTTTCGGGCTGCAAGGATTGGAAGGCTATGAAATCTTCACGAGCTCTGCAGAGAAGAAAGGTTATTCAGGGACAGCCATCCTAAGCCGCATTCAGCCCTTGTCTGTCAAGGCTGGAATTGGAGTAAGTGAATTGGATCAGGAAGGTCGTGTTTTGACCGCAGAATATGATGCGTTCTACTTTGTCACGGTTTACACCCCAAACTCTTCTGCGGGCTTGAAAAGACTCCCCTTTCGTAAAGAATGGGACGTTGCCTTTTGCTCATTCATAAAAAACCTTGACGCCCATAAACCGGTCGTCGTCTGTGGAGATTTGAATGTAGCTCACCAACCCATTGATTTGGCCCGACCCAAAGCCAACTACAACAAAACACCAGGTTACACGCAGGATGAAATTGACGGCATGACTCATCTGCTTAGTGCGGCTTCGCTGACCGATTCGTGGCGTCAAACGCACCCTGACGAAGTGGGTTATTCATGGTGGAGTTACCGCGGTGGAGCACGTGAAAAAAATGTAGGTTGGCGCTTGGACTATATGCTATTGAGTGAGCGACTCATGGTGAATACACAAAATGTCGAAATCCGCTCGGACATTTTTGGATCCGATCATTGCCCCGTCTCCCTCGAGCTTCAATTGTAAGCTATTGGGGCGCACAAGCAAACTCCGGTAATATGCCGCTAATTTCTCTGATTGCTTTGTTGTCATTAAACAACAGAAAGCATGAGGAGAATCATTTTTGGGGTAGCCGCCCTTGCTATATCGGCGAACTGGGCTTGGGGCCAAACAAACGCTTGTGAAGGAGATGTGAACGGAGATTTAACCGTCGATTTGGACGACTTATTGGCCTTACTCATTCACTATGGCCAGACTTGCGAATCCAATGCCGACAGTGTGGCTACTCTGTACATTTCTGAAATCCATTACAATCCCAACTCCGCTCAAGGAAATGATAGCGATTGGGAATTTCTTGAATTGTACAATCCGAATCCAACGGCCATTCAATTGGATGGTTGGAGCATCGGGAATGCAGTACAATGTTCCTTCCAGTCGTCTGATACGATTGCCCCCTTCGGATACTTCGTGGCCGCAAGAAACCTAGACACATTGGGTAGCGTGTTGCCCGATCTTAATCACGCTAGGCAATGGAATAGCGGCGAAAGTTTGAACAACACGGGGGAAACCATTGAAGTCATCAATCCGAATGGAACAGTCGTGTCAGCCGTGGCATATGAAGACAATGACGGGTGGGTTTCTGAACCCGACGGAACGGGGCCCAGTTTGGAGTGGATGGATCCAAATCTTGACAATGCCGCACCGGACTCTTGGACCTTTTCACTCGTGTTCGGAGGCACCCCAGGTTGGGCCAATAGCATGTGGGGATTGAGCGATTTTGAATAACCCGAAACGGATAACGGCTGGATCACAATGCAGTGATCTGGCCGTTTACGTTGACTTCAAGTGGTTCGCCTTCAAGTTTGCGCACTTCCGTGGCACCTTGCTTCACGATCACTTCGATCAATCGACCTCTGAAGTGTAATTTGAAACGCAATGACGACCAGCAATCTGGCAGCTTGGCGTTGAAACAAGGTGTCCCATCTTTGACTGTAAAACCTCCAAATCCTTCGACCACAGAAAGCCAAGTCCCAGCCATGGATGTGATGTGCAAACCCTCATGCACCTCCTTATTGTAGTCGTCTAAGTCAAGCCGGGAAGTCCTGAGGTAATGGGAGTACGCATCTTCCATTTTCCCAAGACGGACAGCCAAGATCGCATGCACACAGGGAGACAAACTCGATTCATGAACAGTTTTGGGCTCGTAGAAATCATAATTATCCCGATGGGTGTCGATGTCGAAATCTTCCCAGAAAAAGTACATCCCCTGCAGCACATCCGCCTGTTTGATGAAAATCGATCGGAGAATTCGATCCCAACTCCAATGCTGATTGATGGGACGCTGGGAAGAAGGAAGGTCTCGAGCGTTCAGCTGCTCCTTGTCCATGAAGCCGTCCTGTTGCAACCAGATTCGGGTATTGTCGAGACGAGGAAGTACGATTTGGTCGGGTATGGATGACCAGCGATTGAAAACTTGGTCTTCTTCCAAATTGAGTGCGCTGACCCAATGATTCCAATCGTCGGGATGATCATTTCTCAATTCAACGGCGACCTCCCGAGCGTAACGCATGCACCAGGCTGCGATGTAATTGGTGTACCAATTGTTGTTTACGTTGTTCTCGTATTCATTGGGCCCTGTTACCCCCAACATGACGTATGCTTTTCGATATTCCGACCACTGCACGCGTTGCTCCCAGAACCGAGCCACTCCTACCAAAACTGGAAAGCCGTTTGTTCGGAGATAGTCCTTATCACCAGTGTAATTAACATAGTTCCAAATCGCATAGGACATGGCCCCATTGCGGTGAATTTCCTCGAACGTAATCTCCCATTCATTGTGACATTCCTCCCCATTCATGGTCACCATGGGGTAAAGAGCTGCACCATCCTTAAAGCCAAGCTTTTGTGCGTTTTCAATGGCTTTTTCCAGATGATTGTATCTATACATCAGCAGCTGACGGGCTACTTTCTCATCGTGTCCTGCTAGAAAGAACGGCAAGCAATATGCTTCGGTATCCCAGTAGCTCGCTCCACCGTATTTTTCGCCTGTAAATCCCTTGGGACCAATGTTCAAGCGGGAGTCATCGCCTCGATAAGTTTGATTCAGATGAAAAATATTGAATCGGATGGCTTGCTGTGAAGCCTCATCACCGGCAATTTCAATATCTGCTTGGTTCCAAATTCGCGACCAAACCGCACCGTGATTTTCCAACAGCGCATCCCAACCTAGCTGTCGACCTTGCTCACTTTTTTCAGCCGCAACATCTGCTAACACATCCTCCTCATGATGCAGTGTGGTTACGATCCCTACGTACTTGTTCAACACGAGTTTTTCACCATCAGCAAGAGTCGTTTCGAAAGATTGCGAAATCCTCCCTCCTTTCGATTGTACCTCACTTGATGGGATTTCTAGTGAAGAGCTGTCATCTCGATAAAGCATGGTTTCGGTGGACATGGCGAATGCTGCACCGAAACCGGTTTTCATCGTTTTGGCTTTGATGTAAGCAACATCCTGCTTTGTTGACTGAGCATCTTGAATATCCCAAAATTGATCGTCCCAATTGGAATCTTCATTTTTGACATCCGCATCCAAGTAAGCCGAGATTTTAACATCACATCCCGGTGCTTCCAACTCAAATTGAACACATCCCAAGTCTGGATTGTCCATGGAACAAAATCGCTGTACGTTAACAGCAACTTCCTTTCCGATCTGCAATTCAGCGCGGTAACTCCGGGTCAACACGCCGTCCCGCATGTCCAAGGTCCATGAAAATGAACTGACGGATTTCACTTTTTGCAAATCGAGCTTTTCTCCGTCCACGAAAACGTCTACCCCGATCCAATTGGTAGCGTTAAGGACTTTGGCAAAGAATTCTGGGTAGCCGTTTTTCCACCAGCCAACACGGGTTTTATCCGGATAGTAAATGCCTGCTAGATAGGAGCCTTGAAGCGTTTTGCCTGAAAATCCCTCCTCAAAATTCGCCCGCTGCCCTATTCTACCGTTCCCAAGCGCAAGAATGGATTCGAATTGTTGGACCATTTCAGGATTCCAATGATCAACGCCCAATTTCCACGGGTGAATCAATCCGGCCATGTGAGAGAGTTATTGCTTGTGAACCAATGCCTTGATTTTAGACCAATTGTAGTCGAAAAAACCTGGGATTACCGCCGATGCTCCAATTAAATTCTTCTCGCTCCCTATACCGATGACATCGAAACCTCCAGCTTTTGCTGAATCGATGCCCGATTGTGCGTCTTCAAACACCAAACAATGCGATGGAGGTAATTCCAATTGTTTTGCGCCCATCAAGAACACTTCAGGATCCGGCTTGGAAAGCGTGATGTGATTGCCATCGACCAGTGCATCGAAATAGTGACGAATGCCCAGCCGATCCAGAATGAGTTGAGCGTTCTTTGAAGAGGAGCCGAGTGCGATTTTAATCCCATTTGACCGCAATTCCTCCAATAATGGAATGACACCAGGCAACGCATCATCGGCAGTAGTGCCTTCTGCCAATGACAAGTAATGTTCATTCTTACGTTGCATCAATTGAATCTTGGTGGGCGGATCCAAAATCAATCCGCCTTTGCGCAAAATATATTCCAAGCTATCCACCCGAGAGACCCCCTTGAGTTGCTCATTGTCATCCTTGGAAAATGGCACGCCCAATTCATCCGCAAGACGACTCCACGCTACAAAATGATGCGAAGCGGTGTCAACGATAACACCGTCCAAATCGAATATGCATGCATGAACCTTCATACTTATCCCAAAATGTACTTCACATGGTAATCGGCCAATCCATCGATTGGTCGTTTGATGATTTGCCCGACTTGAATTCCTTCCCGCTCGCAGACATGACGAAGCACATTTTGGAAGTGGAATGCCACTGAACCAACGAAATGCACTGGGACATCCTGATAGTTGTCATAGCATTTCACATGCACGTCTATAAAAGATTGAAATCCTTCTTCAAGCAGCGATATGACCTGGGCAATTTCTTGATGCCGGCCTAAGAATGTCATGAACGACGCAAGAAAAACATTCGCATTTGGTTCTTTGTAGACGCGGTTGATGATGTCGTCCTTGGAAAGCGCGAAGGTGTTTTTGAAGTCCGCATCCACAATGGGATCCAATTTATGGTACAGATGGAGCGACAACAGACGCTTTCCAAACCAAGAACCGCTAGCCTCATCACCCAGGATGTAGGCCAACGCTGGCACCTTCTCACTCGTGATGTTTCCGTCAAAATAGCATGAATTGGAACCGGTACCGATGATGCAAGTGATAGCTGGGACGCCCGAATACGTGCTGTATGCGGCGCCATCTAAATCGTGACCTACATGCACATTAGCGTCTGAAAAAACCCGCTCCAAACCTTCCCGAATGACAGCGCACAATGGTTCTGAGCTGCTTCCTGCGCCATAGAAATAAACCTTGCGAATTTGGCCAGCAATCGACGTGGCTTCAACAGACTCCTTCATTTTCGCCTCAACCAAATCAGCGTCATGGAAGTAAGGATTGAAGCCCATTGTATGAAACTCGGATTCTACTTTTCCGGATTCATCGATGACCATCCAATCGCACTTGGTCGATCCACTATCTGCTATTAAAATTTTCACAAGACTCGGGTTTTGGTCAAAAAAGAAGCTGTTAAAGTCGCTCTGCCAAATCAGCCACCCGCGTTGCGTAGCCTGCTTCGTTGTCATACCAACCGAACACCTTTACGGTAGTGCCCATGGCAACGGTCAAACCCGAATCAAAAATGCAGCTGTGAGGGTTTCCAACAATGTCTACGGAAACCAATGGATCGGTGGAATATTCCAACACGCCTTTCATGGGGCCATTGGCAGCAGCTTGCATAGCGGCATTCACTTCCTCAGCTGTTACTGCGCGCTTGAGGGTTGCCGTCAAATCAGTCACTGAACCGGTTGGCGTGGGAACACGTACGGCAAGACCATCCAGTTTACCTGCCAATTGAGGAAGCACCAGTCCCACGGCTTTCGCTGCACCTGTCGAAGTAGGAATCATCGAAAGGGCAGCAGCACGTGCGCGGCGGAGATCTTTGTGCGGCGCATCTTGCAAACGCTGATCTGCAGTGTATGCGTGAATTGTGGTAATCAACCCGTGTTCTACGCCGAATGCATCATCAAGGACTTTGGCCATTGGTGCCAAACAATTTGTGGTGCAAGAAGCATTGGACACGATGCGATCTTCGTTGGTAAGGATATCGTCATTGACTCCCAATACAACGGTCTTCATCGACCCTTTTGCGGGCGCGGAGATCACCACTTTGCCTGCCCCTGCTTCTAAATGCAAAGCAGCTTTGTCTTCACTCGTGAATACACCTGTGGATTCAACCACAATGTCGATTCCCAAATTCCCCCAAGGCAAATCTGCTGGATTGCGCTCGGCAGAAATGTGAATGGTATGTCCGTTCACCACCAAGTTTCCACCTTCGACCTGAACCGAGCCGTCAAATTTGCCGTGAATGCTGTCATAACGCAGCAGATGAGCCAAAGTTTCGACATCGGTCAAGTCATTAATCGCCATGACGCTCAAACCTGAGCGATTCAACATTTGGCGAAATGCCAACCGTCCGATTCGGCCAAAGCCGTTGATTGCAACTTTTTTCATTCGTTCAATTTTCTCCTTTTAGATGCTCAAAATTTTCGCAATGCGCACTTCGTCTTCCAACGAAGCCGACTTATTTTCAATTACTTCTTCAAATGGGAAATACACCAATTGGTCATTGACCACACCGGCCATAACATTTCGTTTGCCCGACAACAGACCTTCGACAGCTGCTACGCCCAATCGCGAAGCCAATACCCGATCGGCGCAAGAGGGGTCTCCGCCTCTTTGGAGGTGACCCAAAACCGTTACACGCGTTTCATATTTATTATCGATTGTGTGCACCTTTTTGGCTATCTCAAAAGCTCCACCTTCAGGATGGCCTTCTGCTACAATGACGATACTCGAGGTTTTATTGGATTCTTGACCTAAGTTCAGAATATCCACCAAATCGGAGATTGAAATTTTGGATTCTGGTGTCATCACAGCCACCGCACCAGTTGCTATGCCCGTATTCAGAGCAATGAAACCGCTATCTCGGCCCATCACTTCTACAAAAAACAGGCGATTGTGGCTGTCTGCCGTATCCCGAATTTTATCAACCGCTTCCACAACGGTGTTGGTTGCAGTGTCAAAGCCAATCGTAAAATCCGTACCAGAGAGATCGTTATCAATCGTACCAGGAAGTCCAATGACAGGAAAGCCTGTTTCTCGACAGAAATGCATGGCACCTGCAAACGTTCCGTTTCCACCAATGACAACCAACGCGTCTACCTCATGCTCGAGCAATGCTTGGTGGGCTTTGCGTCGGCCTTCGACTGAACGAAACTCTTCACAACGTGCCGACTTCAAAATCGTACCGCCACGTCCTAAAATCTTCGCTACTGAGCGAACGTGTAGCCGCTTGAAATCGCCATCAATTAGCCCTCGGTATCCTTGGAATACTCCGACCGCCTCACAACCATGGTACACGGCTGTTCGCACGACCGCTCGTATCGCCGCATTCATTCCTGGTGCATCTCCACCAGAGGTCAAAACCGCAATTTTCTTCATATAAATCGGTGAATCAAACCAACGTTCTTCATTGGAACGGCCGCGAAGATAAGGTTGAATCCAATCAAGTCCAACCTAAGTGTTTAAAATACACTTTTGTTGCAATCATACAATATTGTAATTTTGACACTATGTTCGAGAATGAAACCCTGCACCTCTCTGTCGATTGCGTTGTTTTCGGTTATGACGACGACGGACTTAAGGTACTGCTCATCAATCAGAAGGACACGAGCGATGGAACAAAAAGCACCGCTCCAATGTCGCAATTACCCGGTGATTTAATCCTCATCGACGAAGGCCTTGATGAGGCTGCCGAACGGGTTCTGTATGAATTGACCCAGATCAAAGGTGTGTACTTGAAGCAGTTTAAGGCCTACGGCGACCCCAATCGCGTCAAAGATCTAAAAGACCGCTCCTGGTTGCGATCTGTCAGAGCCAATCCAGAACAACGCGTTGTAACCGTAGGCTACTTCGGATTGGTAAGTCTTCAAGATTACGTTCCTCAACCTGCCTCTTTTGCAGGTGGAGTAAATTGGGTTGACTTGCAATCTGTTGGCCCGTTGGCCTTCGATCACAACGAAATCTTATCCGGGGCAATGGACGCACTTCAAGACCAATTGGAGAGCCATCACATCAGCTTCGAACTCCTGCCTAAGAAATTCACCCTCAGCCAATTGCAGGCATTGTACGAAGTTGTACTCGAAAAGAAATTCGACAAACGAAACTTCAGGAAAAATGTCAAAAAAATGAGCCATGTCGTGCCACTTGACGAAAAGCAACAAGGAGTGATGCACAAACCGGCGCAACTTTTCAGCTTCAATCCTGATCAAATTGATGAATGATTCATGCCACATAGGAAATGCAATCGCCTTCGCAATATGGATGTTGCTCGGTAGCTACGCGCATGCACAAGATTTTGGCATCTTGAGCCACCCCGAGAACGGATTGGCTTTTCCTGACAACGATATACCGGAAGTGCATATTGAATGCGGGGATGTGATCGATTGGATGCTAGCAGAAGAAAATTGGTACTCCAACGTGGAGCACCCTGCGACCTTCATCTACCATTCTGCCGCTTTTTCCGATACCATTGAGAATGTTGGTTTTCGTCTTCGAGGCAATACGTCCCGAAGCGCACCCAAGAAGTCCTTCAAAGTTTCATTCAACACTTTTGACGAATCAGGGGCTTGGCAAGGATTGGAAAAACTCAATTTGAATGGCGAACACAACGACCCGAGCATCATCCGATCACGATTGGCATGGGAATGTTTGCGCGACGCCGGTGTACCCGTTTCGCGCAGTCAACACGTGCAATTATTCATCAATGGTGAGTACTTCGGCGTATTTAGCAATTCGGAGCACATTGATGGCGAATGGCTGGAAAAGCGACTCAATCATGCCCATGGCAATCTATGGAAGTGCACGTATCCCGCCAACTTGGAATTTATCAGCAATAATCCAGACGCTTACAAGTTCACCCCAAGTTGGTCGAATCAAAGGGTGTATGAACTCAAGACAAACAAGTTGTCCGATGATTACTCCGCACTCGCGCATTTCATAGCTGTGCTGAACAACACCTCCATCGACGAATTGTCCTGTGCACTCGAGGATGTTTTTGACGTTGATGCCTACCTCAAGGTGCTCACAGGAGAAATCCTATTTGGACACTGGGACAATTACGTGGGCAACAAAAACAACTTCTACCTCTACGAACGATCCACAGATGGAAGACTGATGTACATCCCATACGATATGGACAATACGCTCGGCATCCAGTGGTTCGGCGAATGGACAGACCAAAACATATACAACTGGACTGATTCTGGTGACAGACCCTTGTATACACGCCTTCTTCAAATCCCCGAATACCGAAGCAGATTTTCGTGGTACGTCAACTGGTGGATGGAGAGCCTCTTTGATGATGTATGGGCTGAAGGCAGAGGTTCGTGGTTGATTGACTTGCTCAGCGAAGGGGTCGCTACCGACAATTATTACCCGCTGAGCTACGGATTTTCGAATGAAGATTTTGAAAATTCCATCGCCGACGCTTGGGGGAATCATGTCGCCCACGGCATTTCGGATTACGTGGCATCTCGCACCTTTTGGGCGGATTTGCAGTTGGATGACGTGGGTGAAAATGAACCCATCGTCCAATGTTGGGCAGAAGGGCCTGCTCTCAATGACTCCGTCACGGTTCAATGCTGGATACCAGAGTATTTTGACTTCAATCCTTGGTCCATGGAAGTATCCTACAATTCGGGAGCGGATATGTCAACTCAAGCGTTAGCATTTATGGGGGGCAATGCACATGGCCAATCGTGGTCGGCGAATTTGGGACTCAACGACGTGCCTTTCATCGATTGGCAAGTTTTCGTTTCACACCCCTCCGGTGCGGTAACGTCATCGCCATGTGCGCCCCGGCGGGTGTGGAACAGCTTTTCAAGCATCGCCGTGCGGATCAACGAAGTCATGCCACTGAATTCCGATTTTCATGCCAATGAAGCGGGCAATCATGGCGATTGGGTCGAACTGCTGAACGTCGGTTCTTCTCCTTTGAATACCAACGGACTGTACCTCACGAATCGATTGATGGAGCCGAATCGATGGAAAATACCCGGTGTGACCCTTGAACCCGGACAACACCTGTTGATTTGGTGCGACGACGAAACGGAGTTGGGCCCTCTTCATGCTTCCTTCACCCTCAGTGCCGGCAACGATGAAGTCTATTTGATGCATAAAGAGGCTGATGCCTGGCGCATCGTCGATGCCATTGATTGGGAAAATGCGGCTGCCAATGCAAGTCTCGGGAGGATAACCGACGGTGCAGAAGAATGGATTTGGTTTCACACCAATGCCGGCAACCCTCCCACGCCAAATGGATCGAATGGCCAATCACCAACACATG